>Ga0163146_10001472_pt1 | contig 33694 bp, 45 predicted proteins | sample OliLakLV19MP7G1_FD_148648 | JGI IMG/M metagenome (GOLD analysis project Ga0163146, IMG submission 148648) | Freshwater microbial mat bacterial communities from Lake Vanda, McMurdo Dry Valleys, Antarctica - Oligotrophic Lake LV.19.MP7.G1 | ecosystem: Environmental > Aquatic > Freshwater > Lake >...
TTTAATTGTCCTATGTCCATTTCCTGTGTCTATGTGATTGATAATTTCGATGTTAGTGTTGTCCTTCATTTCCTTTCCTGATTGTCCGTCCGTGTCATCCCAATTCGGCATCGTTTTCCTGTCTATTTTATTTGATTAATAATTTTAATTGTCCTATGTCCATTTCCTGTGTCTATGTGATTGATAATTTCGATGTTAGTGTTGTCCTTCATTTCCTTTCCTGATTGTCCGTCCGTGTCATCCCAATTCGGCATCGTTTTCCTGTCTATTAAAAGTTGTCTAAGCATAAGAAATACGACAAAGCCGACAAAGGAAAAGACTAAAAAAGAAATTACTATCCGTCCGTTTGCTACTATCCAAAGTCCAATCATCCAAATGAGGTAACTCATACCAAAAACCAAACCTACACAAAAAACCACTAGCCAAAAGTCAATTGAAATAAAAAGCCGAACGATTTTCCAAAACAGGAAGCCGGTCCGGGAAGAAACAAATCTCCAGAACTTTTCCCGTCTTGCCCGACGTTTTGCTTTTTGCTTTTCCAGAAATTCCCAATCTATCACCTCTTTTTCAATGTAAGGTTCATTTGCGGGGATGCTTTGCGGTCTTTTGCGGTACTTTTGCGGTAAAATTCCGCGAAAAAAATCTGACATAAATAGCTGGTTTTCAGTATGTTTGTATTCAAAATACCCTTTTTACGGTGCTTTGCGGTACCCTCCCCTACTGCAACCCGATAGGGGAGGGGTTTGCCGCGTTTATCGCTGAAAAATACGTTTCTGTTGTCCGTTCCTTGTATCCCCACCCGAAGCGCCTCCCGGCTTCTTTTTCCGCTTCCGAAATAGAAAGCCCTTGCGCCCAAAGCTGTTTGTAGTTCATGTATTTATCAGACTTTAAATTGCGGGCTTTTATAATTTGCAAGTCTTTGGAATTGATTTGTTCCGACCGGACAACCAAGCCCTCGCGATCCCATTCGGACAAAGTAACCCCGTCTATTGTTTCGATGTCCTTTTCTATAAATAGCCGTCCTTTTACCCACTTGTCGCGAGAGGTGTCTCTGTCCTCTGTTTTCGATCCTTGTTTTTGTTTAAATTCCACTTGTGCAAAAGACATCCCAGCATGTATGTTCTTGTCGTAGAATAACCCGAACTCAAAAAGGATGTCTTTTAGTTTCATTTTTTCAACGTCGTTTTTAATGCGACCGCAATCGCAGATGTCGAAATAGGCAGAGCGCAAGAAATCATAACTTTCCCAACATAGAAACTATAATCCGGTCCAAAAGTGGACATCGCGCAAAGGTGTAAGCCCCACTGAAAAATGCCAAATCCCCAAGCATACGCCTTGCGGTTAAAGCCCGAATAGGTAACGATCACCCGAATAGCTGAATAACCGATAGCCATACCGGCAAGACCAAACAGAATTGCCGCGATTAATTGAAAATTTTGGTAAGTATTCCATGCGATCCATGCGCAAGAAATAGCGTCTGCCGCGATTAAAATAAAAGCTGCGAAGTGTATAGTTGGCTTATCTTCAAACAGGCTTTTTGTTTCTTCTGTCTGCGGCGTGGGTACATCTGTTGGTAAAGTGAAATGATTAGCGGGTAAAGTAAGCGGTAATACCGGATTTAGGTAGGGTTTCTTCACAGGCTTTAAAATAGGCTTTTGAGCCGTTTCCTTGCCTGATATAATTTTTTCGATTACTTCTTCCGGCAGGATGTCGTTTAGACCGTAGGCTTTTTCGATTTCGCCTTCGGTTGCCCACCGAAACATTTTTTTTGTGAGACTTGTGGCTTTTAGTCCGTTTGCATCCGCAAATTGTCTCAAGGTTTGATTTGTCTTTTCCATTGTCTATTTTTTTTGTCTTGTCTATTTGATAACAAAAGTATGTCCTTTTTATAACAAAAGCAAGCGTCCAAAGGAAAAATATTTAAAAAGGTGTATATTTGTTGGCTGATTGTTATTTTTATATATCCATAATTAGAAAAGGCGTGTGGGTTTTGTCCACATGCCTTTGTTTTTCTTACTACTTGTCGCTTTCCTATTTAAATTTCTTTTTAGGCTTTGTCAGATTCGCCACGTAATTATCCACCGCCGTTTTTGCTGCCTGTTCGGTGTTGTAGAATCCGACTATCCCGCCGCTTGCTATTACCTCGTAGTAAGTGTTGGTTTTGTTTGTCCCTTTTTTGATTGTTTCTAGGACAATCCCGCCTGGTGTTTTTGTTACTTTCTTCTGGTCTTCCATAATTTTAAGGTTGTTTTTTTTTAATTTATTCCCTTTCGATATACAAATCTACGGGTTTATAACAAAACCTGCAAGTATTTATGATAAAAAGATTTAGAAAAACGAAAGTTTTTTTTGGTGGGGAGGTAAATGTTTGATAATCAATAAAATAAGAAAGCCGGTTGCAACACTTGCAACCGGCTTGGCTATTAATATAATCCCAAAAAAACATCCGAAGCGGTTTAACTAATAGGGTTTTGACCCGACTGCACAACAGCGCAATAAGTGTAATAAACCGATTTCAGGCTCGAAACAATTGCCCCTGCCAGCATCAGGTTTACGCCAACGCCGGTTAATTTGTTGTACTGTTCATCGAACAAGTTTTCGACCTCAACCGGCGTGGCGCTTTCGGCCTCCGGTATAAAGGCAGTCACCAACCCATTGATCGCTTTTTCCCAGCCGATCGCCTCGTCTAAAAATTTAGTGATTTCAAACACGTCAAATTTTTTATCGCTTGCCACTTCGATTGCCTGGACTGCTGTATCTACGATACTATCCAGTAGTTGTTTTGTTTCTTTCAACATGGTTATATAATTTTATAATGTTTTAAAAATTATCTTTTTCGTAAAATGCTTTGAAGCATTAAGCTATTATTTTCAAGAACTTTAGAATTATTGTCCGTCGCTGCCTTACTTTGAGTTAGGGCTTCTATTATAATAGATATTTGTGTTTTATACATCTCAATCCGATCCCGGTTGCACTGGTCTATCTTGGCTTCTAAAGCCGCGTTTTGCCTCGTCTGCCAAATGACCATTACGATAAGTATAACAATCGGAATGCTTTGATTTACTAACCAGTTTAACGCTTTTGTAAGTAACATATCTTTATCGTTATTCTCATTTATGTCCATGTGTTTGGATTATAATAGTTAAAAAATGGGTAGAACGGCACTACCCATTTTTTTTAAAGGCTTCGCTAAAGTGCTGTTCTTGAAACCGCCGTTTTCGCCCCATCCATGTAAACCCCTGACAACATGCCGGCACCATAGTGAGTAACAACGAAATTGGCAGCCGATCCGGTGACCTTAATAACCGGGTCAACCTCGTGGCGGTCTAAAATCGTTTGGATTGCTTTTTGCAAAGCAGCCCGCCCCGCATCAACCGGCACCTTTATTGGTGTTTTATTCGCGTCGGGAAATTGTTGTAAGTCAAATTGCAGGAATTGCACAACCCCATCTTTACCGGCATATTCCACGCCGTCAAAGTTTACGCCCAATCCCGTCGCAACGGTACCCTCGTCTTTTGCGGGTGTGCCTTTGTTTTCGTCATCCACAAGGCGAATATTATTGTAATCGCTTGCGTATTGATTAGCACGAAAATAGCCCGCCGTAGCAAATGAAAATTCCATCTTTTTAGCTTTTAGTTATTAAAATTATATTTCTTATCCACTTGTTCCCACTTGTTCCCAATTTCGTGAGGACACCTGGATTTTACAATCCGCAATTTAATAAAGGAAAAGTATTTTTTCCAATACGGCTTTGTCGCAAAAGGACATCCACAGACCTGGCATCCTATAAATTCAAAGCCGCCTACTTTTACCGTTCCTGCCTTTTCGCAGCCCGAACAAATTCCAAGCCGGTCTAAATACTGTTGCTGTTCTACCTTTTCGCCGCCAAATTGCAGCCCGGTATTTACTAAGTCAGCAAGGTATTTATGCAAATTTCCATCTGCCTGTTCTAATTCTATCGTCTGAACAATTTCCTGTTGCGTCACAATCATTTATTTTTTCATAAGGAATCCAACCTTTATAACAAGTGTCCGCCAAATCGCTTTGAGTTTTTCGGCTCATGTGGTGTAATAAATTATTCCAACATTCCGCCGCGTCCCTGTTGATTGCGTGTTGTAGAGATTTCCATTGCGCCTCGTCTGTTGTATCGTAATTTTCCCCCGAGTATTCCAGTACGCCGTGATCTTTTATTACATTTCGCAAATAAGGCAAGCGACGCGCTAAAATTCGATGTGCAAGGTAAGGGGCAAGAAACGAACAAAACAAAGCATCATAACTCCCTGTGCAATCCCCTGTAAAGATCGGCGCAATTTCCCAATCTTGTAGGAGTGTTGGCATATTAGAAGTGTCCACCCTTGCCCGGTATATTACGCCCTTGTATTCCACCAATGCCCCTGTTGAGTACGCCCCTGCCTGATAACTTTGAACGTTTGAATAATCCGCCATTGACCCGACCATTTCTTCCCATAAGGCAAATCCCAAACAGGTGCGCGCTTCGCTGTATTCAATTTGATGCAACTGCGAAAAGGTACACGGCGAAAACCCAACCTTTTTGACGTTTGTGTATTCAATTACTAGCATCGGGGTCATTAGCGATCTCATCGTCATTATTTTTAGTTATGGTTGGATCGGCTATTGGGGTACCGGTACCGGTACCTGGTACCGCGATTGTGATTCCGGTCTTCCGTAAACTTTTTACTAAGTTCTGTATCACCTCAGGGAATTTAATTCCGAAATTTGGATAGGTCTTTGTTTGCCCTTCCCGGTCTAAAATTTCCTGAAGGCGGGTATTGATAATATCTTCATAAAATTGTTGGCGGGGTTGTATGGTAACGGTGTCTTTTGTCGTAAAAATATCATAAAGCAGGTTTCCCCCCAGGGTTGCCTTCGCCGGTCTAAAGGAAATCAATTCCGGCGCCCAGCGCAAACTTGAACAAATTTCCGTTGTTGCGGTTTCTAACCGCCATTCAATATCCTTTGTATCCCGGTTCATCTCCAAGTCTATAACCGTAGGGGGCGCACTTCCAAAAGGAACTTCAATTCCTGCGATTGACGTAGCGGCATTGGATGCGCCTACTTCGGAAGGATGCCCGCCCAGATTTGTAGTAAGGGCTTTTAATATAAGCATATTTTCTTTAAAAAAGTCCTTTTGCGGCTTCCCTATGTAACCCACAGCATCAATTTCTTGCGCTTGGTTACTGTCGAAATCCGTGTTTGGCGATGTGTTGGGGTCTTGTTCCATAAACGCAATTATTTTTTTGGAAATAATCTCGGTCGAAAGAATTTTACTTGAAAGGCTTCCTGCTTGAAAATCGCAATACAACCAATCAAGGCAAGATAAAATTTCCGGTCTTCCGTAAAAATCCGATTCACTAGCGTTTGTTTGCCCTCCGTCTGCTTTTATATGTAAAACCGCTTCTTCTATTCCTTTGCCGGTTTTCATCCATTTTAACGGTTCATCGGTTTGTGTAGCCCTTAAAACTGTATATCCGTATTTTTGCATCCGAGCGTGGTCGGTCAAAAATTTAGAAATTACAATAAATTCCTCTTGCGCGTCCCGACTTAAAAGATAGGCACAATGATTATAATGTGGAGCATTTATTTCATACCGGACTAACCCGTTTACCTGAATACGTTTTAAGTGCAAGTAAGCATTCCCATTTGTCAGTAAAAAATAATCGATCCGGCGCAAGGTCTTCATGATGCGAATCAGCCGAATATTCAAACTTGCCAGATAATCTTCGTACTGAATTTGTACGGGCATTGGAAGCGGCTGTGGTTCTCCTGCAAGACCCGGGCGAACACCGGAAACGATTTGAGCATTTAGCCCAAACGTGTACCACCCCAAATCACCGGAAACCGATCCGAAAGTTGGGGAAAGTTTGCAAAGGGTAGCAACAAGATTTTGAAAAGCAAAAGAACTATTCTCATCGGTCCCATAAGGGGGGACAATACCGGCTTTCCTTATAAAGCTGGATATTTCATCGGTATCTTTTACCGAATAAGGGATCGGGTCATTTATATTAAATATCATTTGATTTGCAAGTATTTAGCGACTCCGTTTAGAAAAGCAACTTTTAAAACCCGCCCCTTTTCACTTAATGCCCGCTCGCCCGTGCTGCTTATTAAAGTCGAACAAAATCTATGCTTATTCATTCGGATGCGTTTTTTCAGTATTAAAAAATGCAGAGGGGGTAAGTATTCGTGAAACAAAAACCAATAACCGAGCGGTTCCCCTCTGCTACGCTAACCTATCCTTAACATATAAAATTTTAGTACAATCCATTACGGCGAAGCCATAAAATAAATTGTGGATCAAACCGAGCGGTTCCCGTGCCAGTTTGTACGACTTCTATTCTACTTCGATCCCCATACGTCGTATAATTCGCCAGGTTGATTAGCTGACTTGCCCCGACCGTGTCCAAAGTGATCGTTTTCGTAGTAAACCAATCCGTTCCACTACCTCCGGTAAAATTGTCTTGGATTTTAATTGAATAAGCCAGGTTTGTTCCGGTTAATTCTGTTCGCTTTATAACGCCCGCCAAATCGTAGTTTTGTGTAAATTGGCGGCGTAAAGAATTAGTACTAAGGTAAAAATATGCCGTGTCTGCATTTGTAAGCGTCTCCGGCGAAAAATTTGGTTTGTATTTTTCCCCAAATTGACCGTAACAACTAGCGACGGTTAAAAGGGTAAATACGAAAATAAATAATCTGGTTTTCATATTAACTTTTATTTAATTTTTACTTAATTTTTACCCATCTGCTGTTCCAAAAACCAAAAATAACCAAAACCAAAAACCAACCTTTACTTAATTGCCCATTTGTATGCGCTATCACTCGGTCGTTTGACACAAGTAATTTGCTTTGTATCACCCGACGACGACAACGCAAGGTTGTTCGTGTAGGAACCTGCATTATATAGCTCATTTATTCCGCCGCTGATGGTTACGTTATACGTAGCGTCATCATCGAAAGAGGTTAAAAATATTGTCTTACCCTCTTGACTTGCATTTGCGGCTGGAAGCTGAAGTTGGCTATCGGATGTAGAACCCGTTGTGGTTTGAAGCGAAACGAGTAAACCTGTCCTAAATCCAGCAGAAACTGAATAATCTAAATTATTTAAAGAAATGTTAGTCACGGTGGTTCTCGCGCTTAATTCGTCAATATCGCTTTGCAATTCGTTATTTACAGATTGCTGGTTAGTAGCAGCAAGGTTGCCGCTCGGCGTGTTACTTATTTCGCTTGCTGGTTTTGTACCACCTGCCATTAGCCACCCATTGTCGTAATAATAATCTATACTCGAAGTCGTTGAGTTAACGACCGTTTGACCATTGCGCGGATTAAGAAGGTCATTTCGAGCGGTAGTCGTTACGACAGGTAGCGTAAATTGTAATTCCTCTTCTGTGATGATTTTAGCAAGCCCATTCGCGGCTAAAAGATGTGCTGCGGAATTGACATGGATCGCATCGCCGCCTGAAAGCGTAGTTGCATTAATACCGGCAAATTGCGTTTCTGCATACCAATCGTATAGATGTATCCCAAGCTCGGAAGCAATTTCTCGTATTTTCGGAACTAATAAAGGTAGTTTTTCTCCTGTGTAACCAGTCGTTGCAAACGGAGGCGTGACGATGATGAGCTTCCGTCTATCGAAGCCCGCGTCCAAAAATGCTTTAATATAGCTTTTGTAATCTCGCTTCCAAACATCCCAGTTTGTTGAATTAGCATTTGCAATCGCGGCATCATTTGTGCCGTATTGAAATTGAACCCATGAGTTTTTGAAATCGTCGTTTGATAAAGACGTGTATTTATCGCTTAAATTGAAGCCATTAGTTTGAGAATAATTAAAAGCGTTCACAACAGAACCAGACGTAGCTCTATTGTAGATTTTTACAATAGAATTATTGTCTAATTGTTCTATGTAGTTCCCCAGTAGTGCCCCGCCGCCTGAAATAACGCCTGACGTGTGTGAATCTCCAAAAGCGATTAAAATCGGTTTTATTTGTGACAAACCGTACTTATTCATTAAAAATCGCTTCATTTCTCTATCTTCCGACGCGGTTGGAACACGGTTAAAAAGTCGCACATGAGCGATGTTCTGATAAAAAACCATTCGCGTCATTGAAATACTTCCCGACCCGCCCATTTTCGACTCGACGGGTTCGTCGTTTATCTCTATCCAAAATGCCGATTGATTTGCTACCGTAATTTTTACAAGCATCCATTCTTTTCTAGCACCCGACTGCACTCTTTCGGAATAGAAAGGAGTAATACCAGTATAAAGCCTCAGATCGCGATTGTAAGGCTTTGTGCCGTTGTCAAGCACAAACACTCCGTTTGAGCCATTCACAGTTGCGAAACTGCATAATGGCGCGTCGTTTCCAAAGCCCGCTATTTGCACTACCATATATATCGTGAACGGGGAACCCGTGGTTGGGAAAGAATAATTCCCTAAATAGGTTGTTCCGTTCCCCTGCACGTAGGGCAAGTTACCAGGGCCGCCGGTTGCGAAATAGTCAGGTCTTTCGCCCGAAGGTGGCGCAACGTTATTTCCCGATGGGCTTTGGTCTGTCAGGGTTACCAGTTTTCCGCCAGAGGTAGTGTAAGAAGACGTATTACTCAAATCCCAAATCGCAATCTGCCCTGAAAGAGAATCTGGGTTAAATGTAGACAGGGTTGTAGCGTTGGCGGTGTAATACGAACTATTCCCGTACCCGTCTCCAAGTGCTGTAATTCGATAATAATATGTTCTATTAGGGTCTAAGCCAGTATTTAGAAACTTTAGCCCCGCTCCATAGTAAATTGGTGCAATCTCCGTTGTAAAAGCCGAATTTGCAGCCCGCTCAACATAGTATAATTGTGCATTTGCAACTGATGCCCAGCTTAAATTCATTTCAGACTGAGATAAAACTGAAATATTTAATGTAGGAGTAGGTAATGGCGTTGAACCGCCACTTGCACCCGACAAAATAACAGCATTATGGATATCTATTTTAGATCGGATAACAGGTGTAACGCCCAGGGCATTGGCAACAGCCGGGGGGATCATTCCATTAGGAAGAAATTCAAAAACACTACCTCTGCCTGCTGGTGCTGTGGAATTTTGTAATTCTACAATGTTCAAATTGGCAGAACTAAACGTAGTCGAATTTATTACTTTAACCCTAAACATTTTTCCGCTTGCATCCACCAATGCAAATCCGACTTGTACACCAGAAGGCAAATAGCCGTTTGAAAGCGGATCACTCCAATTTGAAATATCCCCTTGCCAGAGCGAATCATTTACGGCTGTGAAAGTTCCAAAGTCACAAACTGCTGAAAATTGTGTTTGAATTTGACTAAATGCCAAAACTGGAAAAAGTAAGAATAAAAATATTATATTTTTCATAGGATTTTTTATTCAAATCTTGCCAGAATATTAAAACCGGATGATCCAAAACCTGACATTGAAGTTAGTGTAATATCCACAGTAGCCGGGGATGACCTTATTTGTTCAATCGTAATCCCTAAGGTTTGCAAATCAACAATTTGATTGTTGCCCCGGTTAATAATATTTATAACCGCAAACAAATCGTCTTCATTGTTACTATCTAGGGTTAAGGTCATATCGCCGCCCCCGTCCGTATCCGTATTTATGCCAAACCATGAAAAGCCGGTAGGGATCACATCTTTAGGAATAACTAGCGAATAATTACCCGGACTCGGTTCAGTAAAATCCATTGTACCTGCCCCAAAATACCGTACCACCAATGTGGTACCGCCCGCCGTTAAAGTGTCTTTATATATCGTTACCGCGCTGCCACTACCTCCGCCACTTGCACCCGACAAAATAACAGCATTATGGATATCTATTTTAGATCGGATAACAGGTGTAACGCCAAGGGCATTGGCAACAGCAGGTGGAATAACACCTAAATTAAGCGGATTATATAATGAACCTTGCCCAATAGGTGCTGTGGAATTTTGTAATTCTACAATGTCAAGGTTTGCGCTTGAAAAAGTTGCAGAGTTCAGATCCTTTACCCGGAATAATTTTCCTGTTGCATCTATTAGTTGATAACCAATCTGAATGCCGGAAGGCAGATAACCCTCATTTAGAGGGTCACTCCAACTATTAAAGCTACCACGCCAAATAGAATCATTTACGGCTGTGAAAGTTCCAAACTCCCCGACCACGCTAAAGCGTTTTTGAACTTGTGCGGATAGGGATACCGTTGTCAATAATGAGATTATAAATAGTAATTTTTTCATTTTTATTTGTTTTCGCAATTATTACGCAAAACGCCCCATATAGAGAAAACCCGATGATCCAAAACCTGAGATTGAAGTAGTGGTAGCAACAACCGTTCCTGCCGTCCCGTTGCTTTGTTCAATCGAAATACCAAGCGATGCAAGGTTTGCAATTTGATTGTTGCCTTTGTTTATAATTGCAGGAACATAAAACAAGTTATTTGCATCCGCGCTTACAATCGTTAGTTGCATATCCCCGCTACCGTTTGCGCTTGCATTGTTCCCAGACCAGTCGAAACCGCTAGCAACGCAACCGGAAGGAATGGTAAGCGTAAAAACGCCTGCCGATGCGCTTCCAAGCGTCGGGGCTGTTCCAAAGTGCCAAATCACCATTGTCGTACTTCCGGCTGTTAGTGTTGTTTTGATTGGTGATCCCCCGCCTGCCGGAAGATTTTTAATAGCGGACGCGTCCAAACGATTTGCTCCCGCTAGGGCTTCCAACCAAGCTTTTGCAATTGCCCCCGCAACGGTTCCACCAAACCAGCCGGGGGTTACACCATTTCGCAGGTATGCCGTATTGTTTGCCGGTGCGTTGGCATCTTCGCCCTTTAGGTAAAACCCCTTTGTGGTTGGATTGTGTTGAACCGAACCGACACTATTAGAAGGTGCTATAATTGACATATTTTTAAATATTAAATCTTGCCGCCTGTGTTACAAACGGCAAGAAATTTAAGGATTGAAGTTTATTGGACCATAAATTTCCGAACCCGAATCTTCGACTCCGTACTCTTCCGAACCCCCGCCGATTGGTCCATAGGTTGTTGTTTCGACGGGGCTTATGCCAAAGGGAGATTGGCAATAGGAACGTTTGCAAATAACGGCGCATAAAAGGACTCACCGCCTAAATCTAACTCATCCCGTGCAACCGATGTACCAAGTTGTCCGCCGCCGTCCAAGTGGCGAAGAATTCTTTGTTGTTCCAATAGGTTTAAAAATTCTTCGCCATTCCAATCGATACCCACTACCCTTTGTTCGCCCGAATTTCCGTAAATGTGTAATCCAACGTTGCAGCACTGCAAAGCGGATGTCAACTTGTTACGCCGGTCTGCTTGTTTCCCCCGGAAATTAAAAGTTGTAAGTAGGGAATAAACGCCGCTATCGTCTGTGTAAACAAATTCATAATATGCCGACTTGCGCTCGAACGTTACTTTGTTCATCGTCGCTCCGCCTATCATGGTGTAACCTAAAATAGTTTGATTTGCAACATCAAATTGATTCACAGCCGCTGCCATTGCAGCCCAATCAACCGATCCGATGTCAAACCATGCAATTTGCGCTATGCCACCCCTCCCGTTACAAGATAGCGGGTTTAGGATTTCTTCGAGCGCACAGCTAATTAATGCCATTGTCTTTTACTTTTTTGGTTTTGGTTTAAAAATAGTGCCTCGTTTTTAAGCAGGTATAGCGTAAGTATATCCCCCTGCAATGTAGTCAGTATCGTTTATAGCAGCCGCCATAAGGGTATGCGCTAAAAACTTGTGCGTTCCGTAATCTTCTGCATCTTCGGAAACTTGCATCATTACCGCTACCTCGCGTTCATTTACGACCGGAAGGTCGGCAAAGTTTGCGCCCAACTGAATAACCCCAGAGACAGTGAGGTAAGCAAAATGGGAGGCACCCGTCAAATACTGATCGTATTTACTTATTTCCTGTACTGGAATTACTACCGTATCGTCTATAAAATAGGCATATATTATTCTACTTCCACCGTCTGTGCTAATCGTAAATTCCTGACGGGTAATCCGCTTTTCGTTTTGTAACGTATTTTCTTTTTGACGGTTGTAAGCCTGTCGAACCGCCCGAAACTCGGGAGGCGCAACGGCAAAGATTGGATAGAACGCATCCCCAAATCCACCGACGCCGCCCTCAATGATAGCATCCTGTAAAGGTGCCGGCGAAGCATCAAAGATTTCATCATACAAATCCACGATATCCCGACCGTCCCCAATGAACTGGGTGCCGTCGTTTGAAATATCGGTTGCTTTGATAAAATTTCCGTCCAGGTGTTCCATACCGGCATCCGCCCCCCGTTCCCGGAGTAGTTCAATCCAACCCCGGCAAGTACCAGCCGTGCGCCGGAATGCTTCTTCAATTCGAGCCGGTGTGCCGTCTTTAAATTGAACTTGTCCCAAGGAATGCAGTTTACCGCCTACCAGCGTCATCCGATGCCCCAAAGTTGCGTTTTTCATTAAAATTCTTACCAGTTCGTTGGTTGCTTCAACACCTTCTGTCGAAAAGGCAACGGTTGGATTTTCAGACCAACGAAGCCAAGCCCGATAGGTGCTGTTCATCCATTCGTCGTAACAAAACTGCTCATTGATTTTGGCTTTACATGGCGTAATTTCAAAATTAGCCATAGAAAGGGTGCCGGTAGGTGTCCAGGCGCAGGAGTTATGTGATTGCCACATGAATGGCGTTCCTTGCGCGTAATGAATCCGGTAGGTCAAATCCGTCGTGAGTTGCATATAAGAATACAAGCCAAACTGGTCCTGGTAGAAGCCGAATTTGTCGCTATATTCGGTTTTTGCAAGTGCATTTAACCGGGTTGTTTCAAAGTAGATTGCATTGCGCAACCCACGGAATCTCGGTCGAATCAAAAATTCCATATCTTATTTTTTGATTATTTAATATTTAGATGTCGTTCCTTCTGGTACAAGTATTGTATCCAAATTCGTTATGGTTTTGAATTGCTTTTTGTCGGGCGCTCCTTCGTTTTTTTCCTGCTTTCCTTCTTTGCCCTTTAGTGCAAGTATTTCGCTTTCCAACCCTTCAATTGCCGTTTGCATAATTTCAACCTGCGTATTGGCAGCTTTTTGGGCTTTTAAAAATTCGCCGTGGCTTTGCTTTTCCTGTTCCTGTAATTCGCTAACTACACTCGCGGTTACTTGTGTAATCATGTCTTTTTTCCAATCTTCCAAAGAAAGGGTTTCGATCTGATTAGCAAGCTCCTCGGCTGCCTGTTCGATGCTTCCTTCCTTTACTTGCGTTTGAATGCCAAAAGCTTTATTGACTGCTTCGCTAATTCTTTGCAATACTGATTTATCCATTTTATTTGTGTTTTGTGAAATAGATGAGTATGAAAAATTAATATTTTCCTTCGGTTCAAATTCGGATGTAAGTCTATCTAAAACCTGTTCAAAGGTTGCCACGCCGTCAATCAATCCCCGGCTGTGCGCTTCCTTTGCTAAAAAAAGGTGTCCCGATAAAGTGTCTTCAATTTGTTCTTTTTCGCCCGTGAGGTTTCTATACTGCTTTACAGCATCCAGGAAGGCATCGTTTCGCGTTGTGATGGATTGTAGAATCGGATCGGTATTGCCTTTTAGCAAAGCCCGCCATTCCTTGTTTTTATTACCCGATGTATTGGAATAGATTTCGATTTGGTTTTCTGCAAAGTATTGAACGATTCGCCGGTCTATGGTGACCATTGAACCGATTGATCCAGCTTCAGCATCTTGCCCGGAAAGGAATATTTTTTCGGCAGGAATTGCGCCCTTGTATGCCGCGCTTGCAATCGTATGCCCCCAGACGTAAACTGGCTTTTTTGTTTCTGATACGGCGTTTTGGAGGAAGCTTCCCGCCATTACTTCGCCGCCGCCGCTATTTATTTCAAAAATTATTGCTTTTATAGATGGGTTCGTGTCTGCCTGTTTTAATTCGGATGTGGTTTGCCGAATCCCGCGACTAGATAAACCGTCCTGCATTCGCATTACCCCATCCATCCGAATATGAGCTATGGAATTTTCTGGAATGTCTGTTTCTTGCAAAAAGGAAAACCCTTGCCCAACCCTTTGACCACTATTCCAAATGGTCGGGGCAAGCTGTTCCCGGCGTTTTGCGTATTCTACTTTTTCGGCTTCTGATAGGTTTAATTGCAATATATCCAACTCCTCTAGGTATTGTTGTAATGCAACCATTGCAAAAATGGGTTCAATTTCCCACTTCCCAAAAGCGATTAATTTATCAATTTTCCGGTTAGATTTTGGCAAGGGTTTTCCTTTTTTGGCAAGGTAAAAGATCGGACGAGGGAAAACAATATAATTGGTTAGACTATTGGGTTTTATTACCCGGTTTTTGGCGTGGCAAAACGCCACAACTTTTGCCGATGCCCCTTGCAACATCCGGGGTAATTCCAAATTTTATGGCTGTTTGGTGGCGGCTTGCCCCTTCTTTTATGTATTCTGCTACAAAGGGAGAAACTATTGCCGCGTAATCCAGAACGATTAAAACATTTTTGGCGTGTTCGGGGATTTGATCCCAAGCATCACACTGTTCGCCCGAAATAGCATTATAAAAACGGATAGCAAAATACTCATGTCTTTGAATCGCGTTCATAAGGATATAATTTTATGTTCTACTGCCTTTGTTACATTTTCAACGATTTCTTTTAGTCCACAACTATGGCAAAGCGTCAAGGGGAGAACATTATATTTATTACATAGAATTATAATAGTTTTAAAATCGCTTATTTGGAAGGCTTCTAAAAACCCCGCGTGTTCGGTTTTTGGTATTTTCTCGAAATGCCAAACCATTAGCATTCTATTAGTTTAAATTCGACCGGTGTCGAAATTTCATCCACCAAGCTAAAATCCTTTATTCCGGTCATCTGATAAATCAAGAAAGCGTCCTGGTAAAAGAAACCTACTGTTTCCCGAAAATTGAAGGCTTCATAATTGTCATAGTGAATAAATAGTAAAAATTCAAAATCTAAAGCGGCGTACTGTTCTTGCAAATACCGCTTATAATAAAGCCGGTAAAGGTCTTCCTGAAATTCCGCAAATGCCAGGGGTATCGTTTTAGGGTTTCCCGTCCCGTCCGAGCGTGGTCGGATCGGAACTTGTGAAACATAACCAAAGGTGTTCCGAACATTCCCCTCGAAACTTAGCTGATAGGAATTGCCGTCTGGATCGAGTTGGTTTACAATTCCATAGCAATACAAAAGCCGGAAGCCTAAATCAAAACTTATTTTCCCGGCTAAATTGTCCATTATAGCCGGTAAATATGGCGTAAAACGGTCTGGATCAATCCCGTCCCCAGTTTCTTGTACCGTCGTTGGAACTTCTACCGTCGGTTCAAAAAGTTCCATTTCTATTTTTGTGGTAGTGGCGCTGCCTTTTCCGAAATCTATTAACCGGCTGTGCGCTTCCCTTTTTAATCCCAGGCTGTCAATGTAGGCATCGGTTGAATCCTTGAACTTTAATTCTAAAAACCTTGCCCGTTCGGATTCTTTGTTCCTTACAATTCGACTACCTGAAACCACCATTTCGGAAATATCTTTTACCCCACTATTCCTTTTAAAAAACCCTTCAATTTTAACCCCGGATTGACTGACATCAAACGCCGGGTATTGCCAAACCGTGCGTGATTGGTAGTCAGTTACAATTTTTGCACCAATCACGCGCGCCATTTCTTTGAATAACTGATAGCCGTTCACTGTGTCCGTTAATAAGTCAGCGAGGTATATTTCATCGTCGTTTACATAATAAAAGACATCCGGCGAAAAAACCAAGCTATCAGCACTTTCAATCGTGTAAGGGTAATTGTTTCCCGACCCTTGATTAAACGCATCCCCGTAACCCATCACCACCCCAAAGGAATCCCCCGCTTTTAGGTCTTCCAGAATTATATCGTAATTCAAAAGAGGGGTAACGGTTTGGACTTTGCTTCCTGCAATTTGTTCCTCCCAAAGGAAGTCCAATTGCGGAGGTCGGTTTCTGTAAATCGCAATGGTAAAGGTGCCAGGGGGATCGTTTGGAAGTGCGGGAGGAGGTAATGTTATTTTTAAGTTTGTTATTATAATCCGCAAATCAGCATCCGGCCCCGCAGGGGGATAAAGGTATTCAAACGGACGGGGCAAGCCTGGACCAACAAAACGGTTGTATAAATTAAACGGATCACTAACCTCCTCAAAAAGTACGACCTCCCCATCGCCTGTTTTGCTTTGTGGCGTGGTAAGGTTTAAATCTACCCTAAATTCGTGATGCTTATCCCGGTAACTATACCAACGCCTATCCGATAAGTAACCAAAAACCCGGCTTCCTATTTCCCCTTCCCAATAGGGGCTTCTTAATTTCCAACCCTTACTGCAAAGTAAAGCATCCATTAATTTGTAAAGGTTGAAAACCATCCGTAAATCCTTGCGCGTCACATCCCCAGGCGTGTTCCAACCGCCCCAATGGGATAAAGCCGGGTAGACGAGACGTTTTGGATCACCCCAGGCATCTACAACGACCTCCTCAAATCCGTATGTAAATACACCCAAATCTACCGAATTCAGTGGGGTTTCTTGTAAGTCCGTAACCCACCCGGTGCCATATAATTCTACTTCGATTTTCTTTTCCCTGTCCTGAAAACCCAAAACCCGGAGCTTATCTATTGGAAGGGTTACGCCGTCCGCTTTTACCTCGACGGGAATTGCAATCTTTTTCCGGTTAAAAACATTGGATTGATAAGATTCTAAAATGGATAAATTTCTTGGTGTATAAGGCAGAGAATTGGAAGCGGACGCGCTTTGCGCTATTTCATCCGCCTCTGTTAATTGTTCTATCGTCTTTGAAAGTCGCATCCCAAATTCCGTATCCGTATCCAGGTAGACAACTTGGTTTACACCAAAGACATTGGCAAATTGAGTGGACACGTCTAAAATTCGGATCGTAATCATTGGGTGTTTAATTTTGTACTAAACCGGAAGGTAAGGTTTAGCCGTGTGGCTTCGCCGCGATCAAAAAGGGATTCGTTTTGGCGGTTGAATAAAACCCGGCGTATTACTTCGCCATAATCTGAAATTGTGCGAAGCAAAATATAAGGGGATCGCAATAACTCCTCGTACATTTTTCGGTTTCCTTCCGTTATCCGTTCGGTTTGTACCGTGAATGTTTTTTCCGCTTCGCTTGCCTTTTCATATTGCCCGCCCTCCAAATATAGCTTACCAAACAATGCATTACGTACTGAATATTCTAAATCCCTTTCAAAAGAATCGGTTTGCTGAATAATTGCCCGTTGCTGTAAATGTTCAAAAGTTACCGTCTGCCAACTGCCTTTGTCTTCTACAAAATACATTTCCGCCACTTTGCAATTACAAGATACTAATCGCCTTTCAATCAGTTCCGAATAAGCAACCTCGGCGGTTGTTATCCCGTCTGCATTTAAACGTTCGCAAACAACTTGGACATCATACCAAACCGTCCCGACCGGCTTTAGGCTTTTTATCCTTCTGTTTGACGTACCGATTGCAAGGACATAAACGCGCCGGTGTCCTTTGTCGTTATAGTCTATTGTCTGTTGATCTGTAAACAGGATGTTGTTGTCCTTGTCGTAATACCGGGTACGGACAATAAAAGGCGGGTATTTTACCGGCGTGGCTTCTATCCAAATATGGATCCACTCATAAGAATCCCCACAAATTGCGCGGCTTTTCTTCCGGCTTGTCAGAAAACGTATTTCCCGGTTTCCATTGGGCGCAAATGGGGCAAGCAAATTCGTTTCTTCCAATTGACAAACCGCGTTTGCAATTGTAAATTTTGCCGTTTCATACGTTTCTTGAAAGATTTTATTGCAATTTATATCAAATTCCACCCCGCCAAACTTTAAATACACGGAAGACGTGAATAGGGCATCCACAGCCGGGGCAAACTGATAAATGTCAGGAATGGAGCTTGAAAGCAGGGCAGCAAGCCGATTTGTTGTATCTATTCGGACAACGGATATAAAGGGGAAATCCGGTAAAAACGGGATGTCTGAAAACCGGTTTTCTGTTATTGGACCGGCATCGTTAAAAACTTGATACCAAATTTTGAATTGTCTTGTTTGTGCTTCTTCGCCGTTTGCGCTGTCGAGTGTAGTTATAAGCGACAATCCAGACACATCAAATGTCCAAACCGATTGGACTTTACTTTCCACACTTTCCGCCCTGACAACCCAGCCCAGGGGGGAAAGGCTTTGCACAATGGAAAAAACAAAATCTTTAAATTCGATGTTCTTGCGAAGCATACCAACAAAATTAAAAGCCACGTCGCGAGTCGTTCCCGTTGTCTGAAAAGTGGTTTGTGTGTATGGCGTGGCGTTATTAACCTCAAAGGTAATGCCCTTTATTTGTACCTGTTCAAAATTGGGTGATCCCGAACTTTGAAAGTTGATTTCAAAAAAAGCCTTACTTCCTACTGCCAGGACGTGTTCATTAGTCAGGAACACCCACCGGATGGGAAACGATTTAGCATTTGGTAAAATGCCGCTCGGCTGTTGTATAAGTGCTATTGGCATGGGTCAAATGCTTTTTGGTTTTGAAAAACTTCCAGGGCTTGGTAATATTCTTGCGCCCGGTTTTCCGCTTCCGTATCTGGATTTGAAAAGCCAGCTTCCGTGTATTCAATTTCGGCAATTGCTTTTAAAGATTCGTATTCCCTGCCAACTTGCGCGGGGAGTAGGTATTCCCCCGTAAAAACAATCAATACCTGGTTTACGGTAGTAGCTGCGTTTAGGTAATTACGTAATTCCATGTAATCCCCTAGCATATCGTAATGAGAATCAATAGGGATAAAACGATTATCCAGGGGTTTGTTAATGCAGTCAACGAACACTTGCACGTTTTCAAGTATCATAAGCGACAAAATGCCGTCCACATCCCCGTTATCCAAATAGAATTGGATTTGCGCGTTTATTTCTGCTAAAGTCATTTTCCTAATCTTTTATTTACTTGCTTGTCTCTTTCTGCAATCCGGTTTGCACGGTTTAAGCCTAAAACTATCCCTCTTTCTGTTCCCGACTCGACGGCTGCTTTGTTTTGTGCTGCCATATCTTCGATGCTGTTCGGGTCAATGGCTACGATTTGAACTTGTCCCGCAGGTCCTGTGGCATTTCGATAAATCACCGAGTCAATGTTAGGTTTTATAACCGCCCCGGTTGAAAGATACGGAACGCCATAGTTTTTGTAATTATTCATTCCTGACAGGAGCGCCCGTTTGCCTTGAAAGACTTTACCCAACATAGCCTTTAGTTGGTCTTCAAAAATAGCAGTAGAACGTTTGTTCATTACACTTACTCCGCCATACTCATCCACATCAAACCATTCGCCATTTTCTACCAATACCTGCTTTCCATTTACATTTACGGGAACGCCATGGGATTTATCTTGGTGGGTTGCACCCCGAACTTTACCGCCAATAATATTGCCTTTTGCGGCATTTTCCAAAATAATCCCTTTGTCCGCCCTTTGCCTGTTGATTGCCGATATTTGCGCCGTCGTTGTAGCGGTTAAAAAACCGATCCGAACTGCTTTAAACAAGGTGCCAAACGGATCTGGGATTGTGGTAGGCGCCGACAGAATATTGACAATACCTTCTGCTAAGGAAGCGAAGGCAGCCGCAACCCGATATTTTTTTTGTGTTTCAAATTCTTCCTTTTCAAATTCTTGTTTTTTGGTGCTTAGCTCCTCTGCGAGGCGTTCTTGTTTTTCGGTGTTGCCTTCTGCTAACTCAATTTCCTTGTTATACCGTTTTTCTAAGTCGGCAATTTGTGCATCGCTAATGGATGCGCTGGTATCTGAAAGTGACTGAATAGCCGTTCCAATACTTGAAAAAATTAGCTGTTGTATTTCGGCAAACCGCTCAACAAAAATTTGTTGCTCGTCTAAAATTCTCTGACTTGTCTCCTTTATAATTTCAAGCCGTCGTTTTTCGGATGTCTTCCGAATAGCTTGGATGTCAGTTGCTTCCTGTTTCGCATTTTCAACCGCCCCGGATTCGGAAGCAACCTCGGAAGCGATTTGCACACTTCCAAGCCGTTTAATATCTTCAATATCTTTTACCGACCGGGTTGCAATTGCACGCAATTTGGACTGAAAGTCCTCCGCGTCTTTTAGGGCATCTTCTGCTTTTAAAAGCTTTTGCAGAATGCCAGGGGCTTGTTCGGGGCTTACTTCTTCAAATCTTTTTTGTAAGTCTTGCACCTCCTTACGAAGTGCTGCAATAGAACCTTTTGCAAATTGGTCTGCCGCTACTGCCGAGGTTTTCAAGTTCTTATCAAAGTCTTTGAGCGATTCGCTTGTATTGTCTATTTCATCCGCGTATTCCTTTTCTTTGTCTGATGCATTTACTACCGATTGAGCCCGTTTGTTGGTAGAAGCATTGGCAGTATCTAGGCCTTTCGCATTGTCTTTTGCCTTCCCTCCAATATCTATTCCAAAAAAAGCGGCGGCGGCGGTTGCCAGCCCGTTTAATGTCTTTCGGAATTGTTCGCTTCTTTTATAGGCTTGTGTAAATAGGATTACCAAACCGCCCAAAGCTGTGACTACAATACCGACCGGGTTTGCAGTTAGGGCAATATTTAAAATAGCTTGCGCCCCAGCATAGGCGATGGTTGCAGCCGTTGCAATAGTTTGTTTTGCAGCAAGCAATAAAGCGGAGGAACTTGCTGCAATTTGCCGGGCATTTAGTATCAAAATAGCTGTTGCAAGCGTTCCGATCTCAATCCTGTTTTCCCGAATAAAAGCGGGGATTGCCTTTAGGACATTAAAAAAAGCAAGGAATCCAGCAAGCACTTTTGTTAATACTTCTGTTCCTAAAATTTTTAGATCGGTTTTTACCCCGGCAATTTCTTTTGCGAGGTCATTTTGTATTTTTGTAAACTGCTTATTTACCTGAAGCAATCTTTCTTGTTGCCCTTGGTATTCGTTCGTTATATCAATCAGCGATCCGGTTTCCTTATCTATGTTTTGAAGGGAAATGAGGAATTGAAGCCCAGCGTCTTCGCCTGGACCGCCAAAAATATCGGCTATTGCCCGACCAACCTCCGGGGAATCCGATTTCAATTCCCCTAGTCTTTTGGTAACGGTAGCGATTGCCGATCCTATGCCTTCTTCGCCAATCTGCTTTTTTATTTCTTCTGCGCTTAGTCCAATGCCCGATAAAGCATCCTGGGTAGCCTGTGGCAATTCGCGCAATCTTAGTGTCACTTCTTTTACAACATCAATACCTTTGTCAGAAAAAATACCCTGCTTTGCTGATTGATTGATGACCGAAAAAAATTGATCTGCCGAAAGACCGGCTTCTTTGAAAAACGCGGGGTATTCCCGAGCCGTGTCCAAAAATTCGCCGTTTGCATTTGATCCAGCGATAAAACCTTCTTCAATTTTGGACAAAGCGTCATCGAATGAAATACCAAGCTGCTTGCTTACTGCATTTGCCGCTTGCGTAATGTCCCCAGTTTCTGCCTGAAAAGTGTCCGCAATGGCTGCGATATTGGATGTGAATCGGTCTAAGTCTTCGCCTGTTGCTCCGGTCAACGTTGATATTTCCCCCCGTAATTTTACAAATTCGTCTGCAAATTCGCCAATATATTGCCCGGCTGATGCAAATGCCGCCCCTGTTGCTGCAATGGCACCGGGTACCGTGAGAAGGCTTGCAAGGTCAATTCCGCCCAAAGCAGAAAAAGCACTTTCATAATTACCCACGTTTCGCCCGAATTGTCCGAGGTTGGCATCTATGCCTTTTAATTCTTTGTCTAATTTTTGTATTTGGGAAATCAACTCCGGACCAAAAGCATCGCGCTCGGCTGCGCCTAATTCCCGAAATTCGCCGCGTAATTTTTTCAATTCGGCATTGATAGCACGGTAGGAACCTTGCCCTTTATCGGCTGCCACTTCAAATTCTTGCGCTGTTTTTCGGGTTTCGTCTTTTAGGTTTTTTTGATCGGCTTGTAATTTAACCAGTTCTTTTTCTGCCCGCTTATATTGTTCTGTTCCAAAATCAGCCGTTTCAAAAGTTTTTTTGACATCGGAAACCGCCTTTTTCAAATCCTCCTGGTTCTGAATTGCCCTTTGTATTCCATTTACTTCAACCGTAAAAGCGATAACTTTTGCCATTTTATTACCTTTATAACTGTGTATGTTTAAAGTTAACTGATTTCAGGGGTTTGGTTGGTCGATAATCCAAACCCTTATTCTAATTCTAATTCTATTCTGTCGGCTAAATATCCCCAAAGTGAACCCTCACCCTCATCAACTGAAAAATACGGTTTAACAACAAAATACTCCTCGTTAGCATCGTCTTCAATCGAATGGAAAATATTTGCGACTATTTCCGACATATATTTTTTCATTGCAGTTGGAAAATTATGATTAGCACAAAAAGCGCTTACTTTTAGGTTAGTTAAAATCAAGTGAGATAAATCAACAACCGCCCGATTAATTGGCTTTATATTTTCGCTACTTATATAAAAGCTACATTCGCTTTTGGTTTTAATAGTTACTTGTGACAAACTAGCGTCTGCCTGCCGGAATACTTTTATTAAATCTTTTGTGTTCATGCTGCAATGTTTTCGATTGCCCTTTCAAAGGACAAAGTAAAATAGGTTACAATATCTAAAACTTGCTCAAAGTCCCGTTCTGCCCGTTCGGTTTCAAAACTGTTTACGATCCAGCCCGTCCTTCTTCCATTAGTCGTATAAGAATATGAACCGTTTGAAGGAATACCCTCCACCTTATGAGTATTGGCAACCGCAAAAACAAAAGATTTCCGCGCTTTTGCTGAAAGACCAGGCTTTATTATGTCCGCCCAATTTAAAAGCCCTTCTATGTATTTTGATTTGCCCGCGCCCGATCCCCTTTGGTACGGGACACGCCCGGCATTAACCCCGGTGTCAACCGGTACCAGGTAATCGTTCGCCATTATTGCCCCTACCAACTTGTCAAGGCTTTCCTCCGTTATCACCCCTTCAATCGAATCAATTCCTTTTCCGCTTGCCCGGTGTCCTTGTGCCAATAATTCGCGCTTGGCTTTGAATGCCAGTCCATTCAAAGCGTTTTGAAACCTTCTAATTAATTCAAAATCTAGCATGGGCAAACGGTGTAAGACAATTGCTTTATAGTTGGGTTGTCGTAATTAAAATTTCCTGCCGGAAGCGGATCGCACACCTGAAAACGTAGGGTAGTAAAATACGCCCGGTATTCCGAATAATTAAAGCGACCCCATTCCCTCAGTTCTATATTATCATTTATCAAAATTATGGAAAGCTCCTGTTCTAAAGAAACAGGCAAGATGTTTAATTGTGGGTTGTCGTTATAGTATTCCATCCGCCCCGCGCTAATCCATTCAAATACGGATTGCCCATTTTTTTGTAATTCCCAGAGTTGATAGGTACCAAGCTCCTGTAAAAAGTTGCGAAGCATCCAAAGCACATTTTGTTTTACCTGTTCCGGTGTTCGGGTTTCGCTAGGTGGGCAAGACTCACAAGCAAGTTTATCTATCAGTAAAAGGTGCCATTCATACACCAACTCACCGCCCGACAAATCGGGCATTGTTGCGAGTAGGTTTTCTATTAGCAGTAAAGGAAACTCGGCTTGCATTTTCTCCGGGGCTGCCTTTTGGTTTACCCACGTCCTGGCCCAAAACGTCTCGTCTAAAAAATCTTGATAGTCATAGCCCAGGGTGTCGCTTCCAAATCCCGGTTCACCCCGCGTTACCCCAAACGTGTTGATTTGCTTACCACTTTTGTAAGACATATCAACAACAACCTGTTTACATATTTGCGCAAATGCTTCTTGTGTCATATACGGGAATTTTTTAAAGCCATTTTTTCTATAAAGTCTTCCATGTCAGCATAAAATACGGCATCCCATTGTTTTACGCCAATTTGACTATACCATCCTTCTTCCATTGCAAACGTGTAGTAAATGCGCCACCCGCTTACCTGCCAGGCTGCCTCCGCTTTTTCTGCCTGTTCCTTTTCGTAATCACTTTTTTTGATCCGGTCACTGCCTGGCGAACCTTCCCAAAAGAATTTGTACGTAGGTTCTGATTGTAAATTATTAATGAATTGGTCAAAAAAAAACGGATGTCCAAAACCAGGTCTAAGGGTAGGGTTGAAAACAATTCTTTTCGCCGGTCTATAAATTTACGCCGGTCCGACTTGTCACTTGGCAGCTTTTCGCCCGGCTGTCTTATAAGGATTGCAAATTCAGTCAACCCCAAATTAAAATCTATATTACCCGCCCCTTTTGGATCGGTTTCGTTTCTGGCGGCGGCCCGTCGTTGATATTCCAATACCTCAAGTGATTCACCGAGCGTCAATCGGGCTTGTGACATTACCCGGATAACGGAATCGGTATTTATTACAAAATCCTTTTGCTTATGTGTGAAGGCGAAGTTTTGAGGTATTTCTTCGGGTTTGTAGCGGTTGATGAGGGTAACAAGGTGTGCATATACCTTAATGAGCGTTATAGTGTCCCCAATTTGTATTTTGTATCCCATGGTAATTAGATCGGTTTCCTCCTCACTGGAAAACAAAGGAAGGGAATCAATGTCACATTTCACCAAGCAAGCAACGGCATTCCTTAATAAAATGAAATTTTCTATTGGTTCGGCATCCCCTACGTTAAACCACAAATACTCAGCACTGCGAAAATCGCAAAAATCCCCAAATTCAATGTCAGACGCGGCAAAAGGAATGTCAACCTCCTTAATAAGATTGTCATCTGTTTCAAACCGTATCCTCATTTTCCGAAGGGTTTTGGTAATGTTCAAAAATGTATTTTGCGATTGTGCTTGCCTTAGTCATATTTGTAGGGATGGAAATTTTGTTCTTTTGGGCAAATGCTTGCATCGCTATTCCCTTGCCTTCAAATCTTTCCATTATGTCATCCTCGCTTTCAAACGGTTTGTCTTTTGCATTTACCGTTTTTACTATTTTTTTATTGGAAGGTTCTACAATCTGAGCGGCTTGGTAGGCGTAACCGCCCGCCACAACGTCGGGGCATCCTTCGCATGGCGCAAAATCGGAAGATTTGGATCGGTCGTCGTCTGCTTTTCGCAATAGCGTTGCCCCGCCCGTTGGAATTTCCCTTAGTTGCTTTTCCCCTATGTATTGTTGTATGGCTTCATAATCTTCTTTGAAAACCCACGACAAAGACATAAGGATAGATCGAAACGTTCCCCCGGCTTTCCTTCCATCGAAGTGAACAGCGTTTTTACTTAGCACTTCGGCAATTTCTTTGGCAATTTCATTTTTAAATTCTTTCATGGTATTTTAATTAAATTGATTAAGCTGATGCACCTCGCCAGGTTGATTTTATTTTTCGTATTGGCTTTAAATTTTCAGAACCCCAATAGCGCACCGCGTCCCAACCGTGGTCGAATGCTTTAACGGGTTCGTTTGTCACTTTGCCGGTTTTCTTGTCTATCTTATACCTGTAACGCTTTCTTTCGTTCAATAAATTATAGCTCGTTTCCGTGATATACAAATTATATTGATTTATTAATTGCAATCCATAGCTTACACTGTCAGCACCTTTTAACGCAGGAATCATATTCCAACCCCTTGTTTTTAAGTCATCCATCGCCCTGGGGTCTGCCGGATCACCGTACACTTTTGCTCTGGGGTCTGGAAGTATCGCTTTCATTGCAAAATGCATATCGTCGGTTTTCATCCGATGTAAGTAAAATTGCTCGTCCAAAAATACATCTTTTTCATTTAGCAAACCACATTCTATTAAAACCGTTGGGTTTGCCCTATATCCAAAGTCCATTCCATACGCTCGGTTTTTCAAAAACCGGGGCATAATGTCCACGATAATTGGAGGACGTTCTATGCAAAGTTCGTGGATTGATCCCGTCTTTCCAAGCCCATACACGTTCCAACTTTCTATGTCCATTTCTTTAAGGGAAAGGATTTCTTCTTTTATGGTCTCACGGATAAATGGGTTGTGTGTAAAATTAGAATAAAAGGTAATTGCATCCGGTCGGGGCATTATATGCTCATGCGACCAGAATTCGGAAGTTGGGTTATAGTCGATAAATACTTCTTCCGATTTAAGTATTAACTGCCGTACTACTTCCCATTGTATACCGTCCGCTTCATTTAAAAACAAAATATCCCTTTTCCCGTTTTTGGCATCCTGGGCATCCTTAAAAGAAGTAAATTCTAAAACTGATCCGTTCTTAAATCTAAAAGTTCTTTCGGTTCGGTTCTTACTTTCTATAAATTCGTTCATCCACGGATTGTCCGTCAAGATCCGGTCTTCAAAATCCCGTAACGCCCCTTTTTTTAAGTTGGGAATGTCTTGCCCGACTACCGTTGCGATTCGCTTTTTTTCTACCAGTCGAATAAATATAACCTGTAAAATGGAATAAGTTTTGCTAGATGAGGTGCCACCTTGATTATTTTTTATTTTCGCTTTTGAATAGTAATTCCACTCAAAAACCGGGGAGGTTTTAAGTCTTTCAATTACGCCGTTCTTTGATTTATATTGATATATCATCCTCCGAAGTTACCGGGGCAATTGATCCGCCCACTATTTCAAATTCTATCTTAGCGGGTATTCGTTCGTCCCCCGCTTTATAAGGTTCGGGGTTTCTTGTGAACGTTTCGCCGTCTAAATTAGTAAGCACAAAAATAGCAGCCTGAAGCGAAGGCCTTTGGTAGATTTCTTTTCTTCTTATTTCAGTTATTTTTATTTCCCCTTTTGTGTCTTGATTGGGAATGCCTTTCGTTTCAACAACTTCTTTAGTCCACCCTTCCAAGTGCCGTTCTAAAGCACTGGATGCCTTTTCGACTAAATTGGCGTGGTAGGTAGCTTGTTTTTCAAGTTTTGCTTTATTATATAAATCTTCGATTTCTTCGATTTCTAACCAATTGCGCCAGGTGCTTTCCGATCTTACCCCGTTCTGTTGAATGCAAGACAAAAAAGTATATTGGTTAGTCGCATAGCAATCACAAACCTTTTGCGCAATGCTTATTTTATCTTCTATACTTATGTCCCTGCCTTTCGAGGGGAGGTTGTTACTTTTCATAGCATTCTATTAAAAAGCTTATCGGGTTGGAAGGGTTTTTCAAATGCTGCATTGTCTTTTTATAATCGTTCATGTTTTATAATTTAAAAAAGCAGACACTTTGTTATAGGTGCCTGCTTTTTGGTTTAATAGATAGTATTTTCCGGGCTGATTAAGGGCGGTTACCGCCTCTGCGGAAAGTGTTTCCTTCTGTTCCGGTTCCACCTTCACCAGTCCCAGTCCCAGTATCGCCGCCGTTTTCGCCGGCTCCACCTTCTCCCCCTGTTCCTTCGCCGCGTCGTAGCTGTGTTATTGTATTTTATTGTAAAAAAGTTCCACCTTCACCCACTGTTCCTTCTCCCCCTGTTTCTTCTCCCACTGTTCCTTCGCCGTCCCCACCACCTTCAGGAACGGGTTGATCCACATCGGCGGCAATTTGGGTTAAGAAAGCAGCCTGGGAAGTAAGTAAGGCAGTGTTTTGGTTTCCTTTGTCAACTGTATCAGATAAACGGTTCAAAATTTCCGTTTTCTGTGCTTCTGTGAGCGTTTGTGTAGCCAGTTGGTTGATCAGGTATTTTTGATCGCTGGATACTTCCTGTAAAGTCGTTGCAACTTGCGCAATAACCACGCCCGATTGAGTAGTAGCTTCATCAATTTGATTCAGCTTGTCGATTACGTCCTGATTGAATTCAGCCATTGTTTTTTGAATTTTGGTTAATTTAATAATAATTGGTTGTAAATGCTTGTTCAATATGGGATTTAATACCTTCTCTAGCTGTTCGTTGCTAAGGTCTAAATAAATATTGATAAGTGCCATTACGTTGAATTTTGAAAGGCAATTTACGTCAAAAAAATTAAAGTGTCAAAAAAATTAATCGTCATCTAGTTCAAAGCCTTTTTTCTTGAAACTTCTTCGGATGTAAAGTTTATCCGGTAAACAGCAGATGGGTAGTTCACTTGTCTGTTTTTGCGCCAATCAAAAGGGAAGCAAAAGCGATTACCGCTCCAATCAGCCCGGTTAAAAAATCACCTTCCCTTAATGCTGCTATGATAAGCGCGGCGGATATAATAATCCAGCCAAGTAAAAACCATTGTGTACCGCTCATCTGTTTTTTGACTTCGCTCATTGCTTTTTAATTTAAAAGTTTTCAAATTGCCATTCTTTCCCATTCTTCTTCACCGCTATAAATTGAAACGGGTACATATCAGCAACAATTTTAATTTTTACCCGGGCATCGTCTTGCCAGTAGCCTTTTACCTCATGCAGTTCGATTTGTCCATTTTCAAGCATCACGGCAAAATCCGGCGTGTAAAAAGTATTGTCAGCAAGCCGGAATTTCAAGCCCTCAAATTTATACCAAACCACATCCCCGGAAATTTTCCGGGTTTCCAAATAGTTTTTGTACGCCTGTTCGGTTTTATTCATTTCGCCGGTCTTCAAACGACCAAGCGCCTGAATTGCACTTTTGTTGTTTGCAGGTTGTCGTAAACCGGAATTGTTATTCCATGCCATTTTTACGGCTTGTAAACATTTGCAAAATTTGTATAGGTTAGCTTGGTCCAATGCACGATTTGCCCTTCCAGCAGCTTCGTTTTGTCTTTCTTTCGTCTGTAATTAAAATATTCTATAAATTCCTCATAATTATCAAAGCCGTCGTTTTTTGCAATTTGAGTAAGTTGTAGTTTGTTATTGATTGAAATGCCTTCGATTTTAAGGGAAACCAAATAATTATCTGCCAAGCCCTCAAAGCCAGGGGCATCAATAAACAGTATTTCAAACTTTTCGGTAGCAGTTACACAAGGCATTGCGTGGGAATGTTGAAATCGGTATCCAAGCCGGAAGGTATGTTTTTTAATACCCGTCTGCATTTTTTGTTTAAACCCTGTTAGTTTGCCCCAGGGAAATTCTCGGGAGAAGGTTAATAGCATAGGAATACTTTTTTATTCTTTGTTTTGTTGGGAAAATAAGTCTTGGTCGTTTTCATCTTCCATCCACGTAAAAACGATGGGTGGGTGTCTGCACATTTTTTCAAAAACCCCAATTGTTCAATACTAAATTTTGTCATCTCGTTTAATATTTTAGAATGTCAGAAGATAAAATATTTTCGATTGCCCGCAAAACGGCTATTTTTTTGGCAGTAAAGATTATTTTATTTTTAATAAAGTCCTCATTCGTTATAATGTCTATTTCAATGCCTATCATGGCTTCTCTTTTGCGGGCTTCCTGTGATTCATTTACCAATTTTTCGGCTTCCTGCATTAGTTCCTTTTTATCTTTGCTTGTAAGGTTTATTACACCAAGCCAAAGAAGATGATCGTAATCCCTCACCCTTACCGATTCGGGATATTTTTGAATTTGTTGAACCCGCTTTGCAATCTGGTGCCGGATTTCTAATTGTCCTGCGGGGGTTTTCCAATACGCCTTTAATTCCTGTTCTTTTTGTACTTCCAAGCCTTGCAGTAGCTTGGAAGCTACTTCCTTTCTATATTCCTTGTAGGCGTTTAGGACGCTAGTAAGGATATTTACATTAAACTTGCCATAGTAGGTATTTAAGTCCACGCTCACCACGCCACTGGCAGCAACCCGGAAGGATTGCTTTATTTCTTCTACGCCTAAAAAAGAAAAGTATTCCAAAACCGTGAGCGTACATTCTTTCAAAAGTTCGGCATTAAGGTTGGTTGCGGAGGTGTAATTTTCGGCACAAAATTCAATTGCGGAATGAATGAGGGTTTTAACCGCTTTTTTGTCGGTAAATTTCGCAATAGACCTATCCAAGCCCGCCGCCACAACTTCGACATATTGGCGGGTACAGCTTGTATCCCCTGCAACGGTTTCAATCAGTTTCGGACTGGTATAGATCTGCAACTGATTTTTTAACTGATATGCCGTTATAGTTAAAGGTTGGATCGATGTCGTTGTTGGTTGGTCCGGGCTTTGCATATCCGTTTGATTTTTTTGGTTTGTAATTGTTTTGGTTTTGTCCAGCTGTGCGAATAAACCCGCGCATTTTATTAATGCCAAATGTTTTTACTGCTTGCCAGTTTCCATTTATAACAAAATCTTTCATGACTACGTTCTTATCATTTACTGTGGGAAGCCCTTGCGCCAAAAATTCCCACTGAATTAGAAAAAAATCGGCGGTGAGAACCTTTGCGTAAATTGTCCATGCCGTCATTCTATTATCAATGTTGTCCTCAAAAAGCGGAAATTTTTTCAATTCATTTTGCACGTCGTAAATGCTTTCAAATGTGAGTGAGTGTATAGTATTATTAGTAATAGTATTTGTCGGATTTTTTTCCGAGATAGCTCGGATTTTTTTCCGAGATAGCTCGGATTTTTTTCCGACCCCTAAATCGTATTGGATATTGTTCCACATTTTCCCTTTTTCTGTTATTTGTATGCAGTCTTTTTCCGCAATTTTCCGCCATCTTATTACCCCTTTCTTAGCCAATTCCTTGTAAAGCCGATAAACCGTATCCGGGCTGTCTGTCACAATTGGAAAGTCCTCAATAAATTTATTTCTACTTGCGAAATACCAAACTTCTTGCCCTATAAAAATTGTTTCCGCCCAGGATGGGATGTCATAGCAAAAAGCAAATGCTAGCGCTTCCGTTTTATTCAAACCCCAGTTAATAGCGCTAGCCTGGTCTATAAATATTCCGTATTTCATAGGATTAAATTAAAAAGAAAAAGCCAGCGGTGTGGCGTATCGCTGGCTTTACGCAAGGGTGAAAAAATAACCTTTGCGATTTTACGGCTTGCCGCCACAGCAAGCCGTAAAATTTATACAAATATATAAGATTTATTATAAAAATCCAACTCGGATGTTATAAAAATTATTTTCTACCTCCATAGTGACTTTCACAACTTCCATATCCATACCGGGCTGATCCCCGGCTTGAGGAAAATGCCCAAAGGTGCTAAGGTGTTCAACTATTGCTTTTTCCAAATAGCCGAACAAATTGAAATACTTCTCAAAGTCTCCTATCTGATTGTTGTCTAAACCCTTCATTATATCTGCTTTGGTTACTTTCGGGCTAGTAGCTTGGTAAGCGTCCCGGATGTCGGAACCGATATAGGCTTTGACAATTACTTTTAATTCGGGCTTTTTTGACGGCATCGGTATGTTCATATTTATAGGTTTAGGAAAGCAGCCGCAATAGCAATCAAAGCGAGTGCAAAAAGCAGCCAAAATAAGAATTTAGTAAAGGGTATTATGAAATCAAATAACATATACTCCTTTTTATCTTTACAAGGTATCATGTCTTATATTTTTTGGGCTGCCCGTTCTACGCCGTTGTCAAAATCAAAATGAAGGCCTGGTTTTTGTTATTAATTGAATCTTCCATTTTTGAATCTTCCATTTTTGAAACTTCCGCTTCAAAAATATCTTTGACCATTTCCATCATTTTGACCGCCAAATTAGATTTGTTAGTGTCGGCTTTGCTTCCAGTTACCCAAACGCGGTTTATTTTATGTATTTGCGCATATGCTACTGCATACCGCCCCATTAGGTCGTTAATGTGTGCTGGAATAGTCACTTGGCAAGATGCCGGCTCCCCTTCTGTTTTCTTCTTATTCATGTTGTTGTTAATTTTGTTACAAAGCTAAACCGTTTTTATCATAAAAACAAATCTAATTGCTTTTTATTGCTTTTTAGAAAAGCAACGGTTTCCCATCCTGCCCAGTGTGCTGACAGAGAAAAGCCGCCACGTGTCTAATAGTTTATAAGATGTCATTTATGCCGGTCGGTTTTTTGTTATCAAATCCTTTACCTTTTCGCCCTTGTTTTTCCATAATCCGATCAATTTCCCATTTCATGCCCTTGTATGATTTTTTGGCTTTTGGGGTCATTGGCTTCTTTTTCTTTTTTACCCCCTTCTTTACCGGTATTTTTCGGCTTGCTGCTGGCTTAGGCTTTAGGCGTTCGTAACACCATTCCAAAACCTTGATAACCACAAACCCGACTAGCGGCAAAATCGCCCATTGCTGCCAAAGGGAAAGACTTAGAAACCAATCTACATTGGTACTCATATCTGTTCAAAATTTCCAAGCGCCTGCACATGGTGTGCAAGTGCTGCCAATTGTTTAGAAATAATTCTCAAAGCCTCGCCTTTTATTTCTTCCAAATTTTCAAATCCACCTCCCATGTATGCCCATGAGGTTATTGGTGTACAGGAAATCCACCCTTCGTAAATTTCACCGATCGATGAATCAAATGTGTTTGCAATGCAAACACATTTTAAAGATATTTTCAAATTCATGATTGAGACTGAGTGAAATCCAGTTACTTCGCAGACCTTCCATCGAAGGGTTGGAATCGCTAATTTTTTTGTTAAATCTTCCATTGTCTGTTGTTATATCGATTAATAAATTAACATCCACAATACCCATCTCTCCAATCACCTCTATTGTGCTGTGCTTCCGGTGTGGTAAAACGTCCGGCTATTTTATACAAAGCGTTTTTACCTGCTTTAGAGACATAACCTGTGTATTCTACTTTTTTCCGTTTCATTAGTCAGTTAGTCATTTTTGCAGCGTGTAAAGACGCGGCATAACGGCTATAAAACTGTTCTATGTATTCCGGTTTTTCTTGCTCTTTAAGGATTCTTTGTGCGCGATAATGCACTTTAAGGTAATGAGATAATGCTTCACGGTAGGACTTAAATCGTTTTGTATATTGTTTGTCGTGCGCCGCGTTTCGGTGTGCGTTAATCAAAGCTCCTCGATGGCTGTATTCGTTAATTTGCATTTTGTCTATTTTTTTTCATTATTTACAATTCAAAGGTAATGTTTTATAACAAAACCTGCAAGTATTTATGATAAAAAGATTGAGAAAAACGAAAGTTTTTTTTGGTGGGGATGTAAGTATCTGATAATAAAGCAAATAAAAAGAGGGAAGCTAAATCAGTAGCCGCCCTCCGATAAAAAAATAGACAAGTTAAAAAATGAGATTTCTAAAAATCCGTAACCGTTTCGCCGTGATGAACCTGGTTGTAAAGTAACGGATTTTGCTTTTGCAGGTGTTCGTTCACTGCGTTTAATTTTTCTGACATAATCAAAAGGCACCGGCTTTTAAAGCCTTGAGGTGATTCCGTTCTATATTTCCCGCACTGAAATAAAATCGGAATCACCTCAACCCCGCGCTGGTTTCCTGCCTTTGCAAGTAGCAACCTTTCCCGTACAACTACTTGCCCAACAGCCCCAGGCGCTGCAATAATATAGTTGTCTTGAAAGGTACGAGGGAAATTCATCCATTCCCCCGGAAATTCCAAAACGAAAATTGGCTCATACCGGTTACCATAATCTCGCATTTTTTCAATATGAGAACGCCACTTCCAATAGAAATACCCCAACGCCCAACCGGTGCCAGAAACAACTAAGTATTGTACCATGCCGATATGGTCTTCCAAATACTGCCAACTCGCCCAAAAAAAAGGTATAGAATTAAGTAGAATTTTAATGTTCGGATTCATATTGATCTGTTCTTTTGTTTATGAATTTAAATACATCCTTTCCAAAAATTGCTTTATGTCCATTTCCTGTGTCTATGTGATTGATAATTTCGATGTTAGTGTTGTCCTTCATTTCCTTTCCTGATTGTCCGTCCGTGTCATCCCAATTCGGCATCGTTTTCCTGTCTATTTTA
>Ga0163146_10001502_pt1 | contig 33424 bp, 18 predicted proteins | sample OliLakLV19MP7G1_FD_148648 | JGI IMG/M metagenome (GOLD analysis project Ga0163146, IMG submission 148648) | Freshwater microbial mat bacterial communities from Lake Vanda, McMurdo Dry Valleys, Antarctica - Oligotrophic Lake LV.19.MP7.G1 | ecosystem: Environmental > Aquatic > Freshwater > Lake >...
TATGATTGCTCCTTGCTCCTTGCTCCTTGCTCCTTGCTCCTTGCTCCTTGCTCCTTGCTCCTTTCCCCTTGCTCCTTTCCCCTTGCTCCTTGCTCCTTTCCCCTTGCTCCTTGCTCCTTGCTCCTTTCCCCTTGCTCCTTTCCCCTTGCTCCTTTCCCCTTTCCCTTTCCCTTTCCCCTTGCTCCTTGCTCCTTGCTATCTAGGAGGCCTGTACCCACCCTGATCCAAAATCATCTGCGCATCATTTAGTTCTAACAACTGAGGTAGCGTCGTTTCCGGATGGGTCTTCATATAGGATCTGACGATCTGCCAGCCAAGCCAGGAAGCTGTATTGCCAGGGGCTTCAGCAGGCATGCCGGGAGAGCTTGGACTCGGACCTATATACTTCTGGATTTTATTGAGTGAGGTTTCATAGATCATATTCTGATTGGTGAAATGGTACCAGATATTTTTTTCACCGGCCTTGACCCAATCCATCTTGACGGAAGAATAATCCATGATCACTGTATCATCAGCCATCGGCATGAAGGACTGAAGGATGTAAAGTTTCTTACCATTGTGGATCATAAGGTCCAGCAGCCGGTTGCCAGAAGGAGGGCCTGCGATGTCATCGATCCATACCTCAAGGGCGCGCTTGACAATATGGTCTTTGTTGTAGGAGCGCGTGAGGTAATCGGAGAAAGCATTGTTGAGTCCAGTGTAATTCCGATATGGGAACGTATCGCCCAGAAACATTTCAAGACTGATCCCGATACCATCTTGCAGACTATCTTCTGCATACACAAAAGGGAAATACCCGAAATCGGATATTGTCGTATAAACATGTGGTGTCGCTTTTTGAGGAAAATAGTATTTGGCATAGGTGAAAGCCGAAGTAAGGTCTTGCTTCACTTTTTCTATCTCAGGGAAAATGGTCTGCACGGTATCATACAGCCATCTGGTCCTCGGATGCCGGACCCACTCATGGATATACCTCATTCGCTCTTCAGGATCATCGTTCACCAAGATATCTTCAGCACCCGGCAGGACGTGGTTGAAGTAAACGGACGAAAAAGCAGGATGCTCCTCCATGATTTTTTGGACCCCGGCGGCATCTATCATCGTATCTGCAAGCAGGAGCTGTTCGAAGCGGGTCATGTCAAGTTCAATCTTTATATCCGACACATCCGGTATATTTGTTTCTTTATCGGACGAACATGCTGTAAAGAAGATGGTGAGCACCACCAGGGCCCCTAGTCCTCCTCTTACACTGATCTGATCAAACTTCATTTTAGTCTGGTGTATACTGGTTAAAATAAGCACAATGCGCTTTTAGAAATATGAAACGAACAGTTGCGAAGATATTGTGTATAATCCTAATGCAGGTTGGCCTCCATGCACAGCTTGCTGGACAGGACAGACCGTTCAGGATTGGGTTTCAGGCCAGTCCTGTTTTTTCTGGGATGAGAAACAAAGATGACCTCATCGTCAAAAACGGCGGCAATCTGGGCCTGAAGCTAGGCGCGATCAGCGATATTCACTTCAAAAACAACCTTTCTTTCACCCTGGGCCTCAACCTGGCATTCCATGAAGGCGGCGAGTTTCTCTATGAAATCGGGGGCAATTATCTGCCGGATTCAGAGCTCAGCGACCCATTACTCCAGACAGGTGACAAGCCACTGCCTAATGGAGTCAAGATCCGCTACCAACTCCAATACCTGGAATTCCCGGTGGGGCTGAAAATAAGAACTGAAGAAAAGGGCAACATCACGTATTTCTTCGAAGCCCCCATTTTAACCTTTTCATTCCTCACCAGGGGTAGAGGAGATATTGAATCAGAGGATTTCCTGTACGAACAGCAAAACATCTATAAGGACCTGGTCGTAGCCAACATCTTTTTTGGCCTCGGAGCAGGGATTGAATACGCTATCAGCAAAAACAACTCCCTGATTGGCGGCCTCTACTGGCAACGTGGTCTGTTTGATGTCACTAAAGACAAAGGATGGAGGGCTGTCGACAATCCTGACTTCTTTCCTACCTATCTGAAACAGAAGGATGATTCACGCGCCACAATTGGAAACCTCATTCTTTGCCTGGGCATATTGTTTTAGACCTTACCTTTCACCTTCCGTATTGAAATACACGACCCCTTTTTAGTTTTTTGAAATTTTATTTCTGAAGTTTTGTTTATGGACAGTTTTGATAAAATGCTTGATTCGTTTGTACGTATCGGTCTTGCCGAAGATGTCGGCGAAGGCGACCATACCTCTATGGCCTGTATCAGGTCCACTCGTGTCAGTAAAGCCAAATTACTTATTAAGGATGATGGGGTCATCAGCGGAGTGGACGTGGCCAGAAAAATCATTAAAGAAGTGGCTGCGGCCGCAGATTTTCAGAAGCTCATCGATGATGGCAGGGTCGTCAAACCCGGTGATATTGCATTCTACGTGACCTGCCCTACACGCGCCTTACTGATGGCCGAACGTCTTGTGCTCAATACGATGCAACGGATGAGCGGGATAGCTACTGTGGCTTCATTGTTTGCTCAGGAAGTAGAAGGATTGCCGGTGAAGATCCTGGATACCAGAAAGACAACGCCAGGTATGCGATTCCTCGAAAAGCAAGCCGTAGTGCATGGAGGATGTCAGAACTATCGCTCAGGGCTCTACGACTGGATCATGATCAAGGATAATCATGTCGATGCCTGCGGTGATATCGCTGTCGCGATTGATAGGGTGCATGAGTATCTTCAAAAAACCCAAAAGGATCTTTCGATCACCATCGAGGTGCGCAATCTTGTCGAACTTCAGAAGGTGCTTGATCATGGCGGAGTCACCCGCATCATGATGGATAATTTTGAAATCCCCATCCTCAAGGAAGCCGTAGCCATGGTGGATAAGCGTTTTGAAACCGAAGCTTCTGGTGGTATTGATTTGCACAATGTCAGGGCGTATGCGGAGACGGGAGTTGATTATGTTTCTTCCGGTGCATTGACACATAGTGCGGGGACGCTGGATATGAGTTTGAAGATTGTTTTTTCTGAGGGTTAGAGGGGCTTATGAGCTTATTGGCTTATAAGCTTATGTGTTTATAAGTTTAGGGAAATTAGCTGTAATCCCGGGGTTTCGGAAGTACAATGTTTCGCAAAAACGAGTGACTGGAGAACCCAGGGATCGTTTGTCGGCGCAGCCGAAACAAACGAGGGCAAAAATTAGGATTATAAGTTTATAAGTTTATGTGTTTATAAGTTTAGGGGAAATACCTGTAATCCCGGGGTTTCGGAAGTACAATGTTTCGCAGAAACGAGTGACTGGAGAACCCAGGGATCGTTTGTCGGCGCAGCCGAAACAAACGAGGGCAAAAATTAGGATTATAAGTTTATGGGTTTATAAGTTTATAAGTTTATGGCAGCTTTATAAACGGAAACAGTGTTTAGAGAGTTAAGGTTGATCACCTCTGGTGATTAAGTTGCGAGCGTTTAGTAAAACATATGAGAAATAAAAAAGTAGGGGTTCAAAAAAGGTAGGGGTTCAAAAAAGGTAGGGGTTCAAAAAAGGTAGGGGTTCAAAAAAGGTAGGGGTTCAAAAAAGGTAGGGGTTCAATATTTTGAACCCCTACCTTTTTTGAATATTTTGAACCCCTACCTTTTTTGAATATTTTGAACCCCTACCTTTTTTGAATATTTTGAACCCCTACCTTTTTTGAATATTTTGAACTCCTACCTTTTTTGAACCCCTACCTTTTTTGAATATTTTGAACTCCTACCTTTTTTGAATATTTTGAACCCCTACCTTTTTTGAATATTTTGAACTCCTACCTTTTTTAAATATTTTGAATCCCTACCTTTTTTATTTCTCATTTGCACTGGAAGCTCGCAGCTGGTAGCTTATTGCTGTTAACTCGCTGCTAAAACTGATAGCTGACAGCTGTTAGCTCTTATGATTAAACGTCATCAGATCCTTCATGATCAGCAACGTCTCTTCGAGGTAGATGTCTTTCCCCATGGTCTCTAGCCATGCTTCATTGCGGCCGACCTTGGAGGAATCTACCTGGATGGACTGCAAATCGATGCCTAGGTTCTGTGTTTTGAGATCTTCGATTTTGCCAAAGGACTTTTTAAACTCTTTGGATTCTTCTTCTCTGGCGATATCCAGTGCGCGGAATTCATCGAGTTGCAGCGGCACTACACTTTCGTTGCGGATATCTTTGATGCGAAGGGCATTGGCGATGACTTTCGAAAACTGAGGGGATGCTTTGATGCGTGCATCACTCTTTGATTTCAATTGATCCATTTTATGCAGATCGACAATGTCCTGACCGAATTGAACAGGTGCAATTTCCGACCATTCCATCGGGTATTCCATTTCCTTTTCACCGGAATCAATGTATTGCTGGTTGTCAGGAAGGTTAATATCCGGAGTTACGCCTTTCAATTGAGTAGAACCGCCATTGACGCGATAGAATTTCTGCAGGGTTATTTTGACATCACCCAGGGGTTTGAATTCATCATAACCTGAGAGGGCTTTGTCGAGATCAAAAAAGCGCTGAACAGTACCTTTTCCAAAAGTAGACCGGCTGCCTACAATAACACCACGACCATAATCCTGGATGGCAGCAGCTAAAATTTCAGAGGCACTTGCACTCTGTGTATTGACCATGACGATCAGTGGTCCGGTATAGACCACTTTTTCATCTTTATCCTTGAGCACATAGGGTGCGGCTTCTCTGCCTTTCACCTGTACGATAGGTCCTGCTTCCATAAACAGGCCTGACATCTGTACTACATCATTGAGTGATCCACCGCTATTGTTACGTAGATCCAGAATGATACCCTTCACATTTGCCTGCATCAATTTCTTTACCTCGACTTCCACATCTTCTGCGCAACTTCTTCCATTCGGATTTTCAAAATCAGCATAGAATTTTGGCAACGTGATATAACCAACATTGCCAACTGCTCCTTCAAGTTCGAGGATGGCAGATTTAGCAAATCCTTCATCGAGGATGACTTCATCTCTCAGTATGGTAATCTCACGCACTGACCCATCTGTCTTGCGGACGGTCAGCGTGACTTTGGTTCCTTTTGGCCCTCTGACGAGCGTTACTACTTCGTCTACCAGCCATCCGGTCACGTCTACAGGTTCTGTTTCGGTTTCCTGCTGCACTTTGAAGATCTTATCATCGACTTCGAGTTCTTTTTGTTTCCAGGCCGGTCCGCCGGCGATGACCGCGATCACTTTGGTGAAGTCTCCGTCCATCTGGAGGCGTGCACCGATCCCTTCAAGACGACCGGACATGTTGATATCAAAATCTTCTTTTTCTTTCGGATTGAAATAATCGGAGTGTGGATCATATACATTGGTGATGCTGTTGACATACATCTCAAAGCGGTCTGAGCGACGCACTTTGTCCATCCGCTCATACCACTCGTCAAATACTTCAAGTACATCTTTACGGGCATCCGCTTCGAGCTCGGAGACCGATTTCTTGCCTCCTTCAGGCACTTCGGTTGCGGTCTCCTGCTCCTTTATTTTGTCAGAGAGGCGAGTCAGTGTTTCATACTTAAGATATGATCTCCAGAATTCTTTGAGTTCTGTATCATCCTTGGCAAAGTTTCTTTTTTCACCATCGGTTTCAATAGAATCCTTGATGGAAAAATCGAAAGGCTGACTGAGCAACTCAGGATACCATTTCCTGGTTTTTTCGATACTGTTGTTGATCAGCTTATAAGATATCTCAAAAAATTTAAGGTCATCATTTCTGATCAGATCATCCAGACTGTCCTGATAATCATCCAGCAAGTCCAGGTCTTCCATGATGAGAAAACGTTTCATGCCGTCCAGTCTGTCCATGTAGGTGTCATACAGGCGGTGTGAAAAATTGTCATCCAGGGGTGGATTTTTAAAATGGTATTGCTGCATCATGGTGAGTACAGCCTTCAGGATTAATTTCTCCTTGTCACCATTTTCCGGGCCTTTAAACGCAACAAAACCGGCATAGGCCATAATTCCGGTCAGGGCAGCGATAATCCAAATCCTCATGGTATTCTTTTTCATTTATAGAGGGTCGGGGACCCAGGTTTTTCAATTAGACAGACAATTTACGTGCTTATAACAAATCAGATCTCCAAATCTTATACGATCAGAGGTTATTTAACGACACGATAACATAAATTGTTTTCAGTGAAGGTGTGACAACAGTCCATACCCGTCAGGTGTTATCTTTAAATTCAATCATCTAAAACCTACATTTTGAACACACTACAATCATTCCGTCCGGGGTCCGGATTCCTGTTGATGGCTGGATTTTGCCTTTTTTTACTGGTTTCCTGCAATAAAGAAGACACACCTGATACAGTTGATTGTACAGGGCTGACCCCAACCTACACGTCTGACATCAAAACGATTCTTGACGCCTCGTGCGCCAAATCCGGATGTCATGATGCCACGTCAATGGCGAACAATATAAACCTGAGCACCTATACCTCTGCCAGAAATGTGAGTCAGGGTAACCGTTTTCTCGGAGCGGTACAGCATAAAAGCGGGTTTATGCCCATGCCGCAGGATGGTCCAAAGCTCAGCCAGGATAAGATTGACCTGCTGACCTGCTGGGTACAAAATGGGTCACCGGAATAGGGCAAGGAGCAAGGGGCAAGGAGCAATCAATCATTTGTTTTTTAACAAAAACAAATGATATACGTAGCCTCTGGCTAAGTATCGTAAGAGCATAAAAATCAATGACTATTGTTAAATCTATCATAGGACTCCTGGCTCCTGGTACCAAATATTTGCTCCGTGCTCCATGCCCCTTGCTCCTTGCCGCTTATCTTTGATCAAAATCACACCACATGAAAATTTTAAAGACCCTGTTTTTCCTGTTGCTCTGCACAACAGCCTTTGCACAAAAAAATCAACTGCCGGAGGATGTAATAGCCTCTATAAAAGCCAGAATTGATTTGGGACTCAACCCCAGTATCGTCATTGGGATCATTGATAAAGATGGCCCTCAATATTATTCCTTTGGAACCAAAACGGTAGGAGGCGAACCGGTTGATGAACATTCGATCTTTGAGATCGGGTCCATTACAAAAACGTTTACTGCTACGCTTTTGGCGGATAATATTGTCAAGGGAAAGATGAAAGCCGATGACCCGATTGCAAAATATTTACCTACTTCGGTTAAGGTGCCCACCTTTAATGGGGGAGGGCAGCCTATAACCCTTGGCAATCTTTCGGATCACACATCCTCGCTGCCACGAATGCCTTCAAATATGCCGGAAAGTGATCCCACGGATCCCGCTGCTGATTATTCAGTTGAATTGATGTATACATTCTTATCCTCCTATGCGCTGACAAGGGAAGTTGGATCTGAATTTGAATATTCTAATGTAGCAGTGGGGCTGCTTGGTCAGATTCAGGCGCTTGCTGCAGGGACTTCATATGAAGAGGCAATCACCAGCGTCATAACCTCACCTTTAAAAATGAAGGAAACAGGAATCACCCTGAGTGATAAGATGAAAGCCAATCTTGCTGTCGGACATTCCATGGGGGTGCCAGTCCGTAACTGGGATTTGAATTCCATGCAGGGCGCCGGTGGAATCCGCAGTTCTGTACATGATATGCTTTTATTTATTGCTGCCAATTTGGGTCTCACTAAAAGCCAGCTGTCCAAGGCGATGGAACTCGCCCATACCCCAAGGCACGATAAGGCTGGTGAACAGACAGGTCTTGGATGGTTTATATCACAGGGAAGTCTTGGGGACGTCATTGCGCACAATGGGGGTACAGGCGGATACCTCACATTTGCCGGATTCGTGAAAGAAACCGGAAGAGGGGTGGTGGTACTTACCAACTCAGGCTCATCAGACGCAGGTGACATAGGCATGCATTTACTTGATCCCCAATCGCCTTTAGAAGAGGTGAAGCCCGACTATAGTTATGTAATCAAACAGATGATTGATAAAGATGGACCTGTAGGGATGGAGGCAAAATATATAAAAGTGAAAGCTGAAAATCCGGATAAATATTATTTGGATGAAGATGCGCTTAACACTTTAGGCTACACCTATCTGAGTCAGGAAAAAGTGGAAGCGGCAATAGCTGTATTCGGCATTAATGTGATGGAATTTCCAAATTCTTCAAATGTTTACGACAGCTACGGAGAAGCATTGATGAAAAACGGGCAGCAGGCGGAAGCGATTGTAAATTACAAGAAATCACTGGAGCTGAATCCAGCTAATTCGAATGCGGTAGATATGTTGGCCAAGGTGGGTGTCGAGTATCGGGCTGAAGAAGTAAAGGTTGATGAGACAATACTGCAATCGTATACCGGGACCTATGAGCTGGCACCTGGTTTCAATATTGTCGTCACCCATGATGGAAGCAGGCTTTTTGCACAGGCCACAGGGCAATCACAGTTTGAACTATTCGCAACATCAGATAATGCGTTTTATCTCAAAGTTGTGGATGCCCGAGTGGTGTTCAGCAAGAATCCTGAAGGTGTGGTCAGCATGACCTTACATCAGGGTGGTCAAGTGATGCCGGGGAGGAGGATCTAAGTGAAAAGTGAAAAGTGAAAAGTGAAAAGTGAAAAGTGAAAAGTGAAAAGTGAATTTTTCTGGGCGGAAGAGGCGAAAAAGGCTTAAGAGGCCAAGGGGTGAAATTGTATATTTTTATACGCCCCGCAACTAACTTCTAACGAATAACTACCAACTTCTATTTTCTAACTTCTAACTACTAACTTTTAACTTACTACCTTCCGATCTTTTTGAGAAACTCTTCTTTTTTTCTTCTCGAGACCAGGATAGTGTCTCCGTTTTTCATTTCAACCTGGCCTCCGTCGCCTTTCAGGTATCGTTTAATAAAATGGAGATTGATGATATGGGAATTGTGGGGTCTGAAAAATATATCTGTCGGAAGGATATCTTCAAAATCCTTCAACGTCCTGCTGGCCATTAACCGGGGATGTTCATTGAAATATAGTAGTGTGTAATTACTTTCCGCCTCAAGCCTGATAATAGAATTAATATCAAAAAACAAAAGTCCCTCGAGTGTAGGAATCGCAATTTTATTTAAAAATGGCCTGGTGATAAAATTTTGCTCCAGGGTCTCAAGCTTTTTTTGAGTTTGGTCTGGCACGACTTGTTTAATGACCCGGTCAACCGTCATTTTAAGCTCTTCAATATCGATTGGCTTAAGGAGATAATCAAATGCAGCATACTTGATGGCTTTGATGGCATAATGATCATACGCGGTGGTGAAAATGATATGAAATTTCTTTTCAGTCAGTTTCAATAACATTTCAAAACCATTCATTTCCGGCATTTCGATATCGAGGAAAACAAGTTGAGGCTCAAGCTTGCTGATCTTTTCAATGCCTTCTCTTCCATTTTCGGCTTCACCTACGACTTCAACGGATGGACAATAATCATGGAGTTTCTGCTTTAAAGCAATTCTGCCATTTAATTCGTCATCAATTACAATTGCCGTAAGCATTATTGAATTTTTAAATTAACCTTGACACGTGTCCCACTGGGTCGCCCATCAGCGACCAAATCCGTGATCAGAACGGAAGCGATTTCTTCATTATTAAATAATCTGATCCTGTCACTACTCATTTGCAGGCCGTACCCTTCCACATTTTTACTTTTTTCGCCGGTACTAAATTTTCTGCCCACTCCATTATCTTCTATCGTGTATACAATATACTCATTCTCCTGCCTAACATCTATAGTCAGCTTCCCCTCCTGATCATTCCTATGCCGCAGACCATGTAAAATTGCATTTTCTACATACGGCTGTATAATTAAGGGTGGGGCTTTAATATCACCCTGCATCAGATCTTCATTGGCCGTAATATGGGCAGTGAATTTATCCTGATGCCGAAATAATTCAAGGTCAACATACAGTCGCAACGTCTCCATGTCTTTAGAAAGCGGAACCTTATTTTGTTTCGAACTGTCAAGCACATTTCGTATTAATAGGGCAAATTTATTTAAATACACGGTCGCCCGGTACTTATCATTACTTTGGATCATCGCATCGATACTATTGATGCAATTAAAGATGAAATGCGGGTTCATCTGGGACCTAAGAGCCATCATTTCGGTTTCGGCGATTTTGTTTTTTAACTCGGCTTGCTTCCGAATGATTTGAATTCTATTTTTCAATACAAAATAAACCACAGAGGCCAAAACCAGCAGGCTTAGCATTCGAAACCATATGGTACTCCACCATGGCGGAGCTATGATGAAAGCAATGGCTGTGATACCTGAGGTTTCATTTCCATTATCGACCCTCACTTCAAATACATATTGCCCAGGCTGCAGATCCGTATAATTGGCAAAGTATTTGTTCTCGGCGTCCACCCAATCCTTGTTAATATCCGAGAGCCGATAATAGTATTTAAGTTGCTGATGACTCGAAAAGTGAATGGCCGCAAATTCAATAGTCAGGAAATTCTGGTTATGATTTAGCCAGACAGGGCGATGCAAAGCTAATAACGAATCTACATCAACAGATTCGCCTGAAATCTCCAACCCGGTAATTTCAATATGAGGTACGCCACGCTTAAGAATTGAGGAATCTTCCGGTTGAAAGCAAATAAGTTCTGTAGAGGTCGCCGTTAGCCATCGACCGTCTTGCAAGGTGTAAAACGTATTTAGGTTAAATGTCGAGGTAGCAACCCCTGGATCAATATTGTACTGGACCGATTTATGATATTCAGGAATAAACTTATAAATCCCATAATCCGTCGTAAACCAAATTTGCCCTGAGAGATCTGACCTCACAGCATAAATTGTATTGGAAGGCAATCCATCGTGTGTGGTCAAGTGTGAAAACCGCTCTGTAAGGACATTAAAATAATTTAAACCTCCAAGTATAGATCCAATGATGAGTGTGCTGTCATTCAATTGATCCACTCCTCTGACAAAGGAGGCTGAAATCGAATGGGTGTTTTTTGGTTCAGGTAGGTAATTCCGGACATATATCCTTTGTTCCGTATCGAATCGTTTAAATCCATTTTCTGTGGATACCCAACAACGTTGCTGTGCATCAAAAAATATATACTGAACAGGGCTTAAGACATTTGGAAGGCCTGGAATACTGTCATTATAGCGGTAAAACGTATTCAACGCCCTGTCCCATTGTATGATTTTACCATTGTGCAATCCCATCCAAATATTGCCCAGCTTATCTTTTGTCATGCAACGGATCGTAGACCCTTCTGCCGCTGGCGGTTGAATAGTCGTCCATTGATCTATTTTGGGATTATACTTATGAATCAAACCATGTTGGCATCCAGCCCAGATGGAATGGTCATCCAACTCTACAAAGCTCCAAACGAAATTGTAGTCAAGGGGACCTGAAAAATATACCGTTTTCTCAAATCGCCACGCCGAATCGTATATCGTTATGCCTCCACCCCATGTCGCAACATACTGCTTCCCATTGCTGGCTTCTAGAAAATCCGTAATATCATTTTTAGGGAGGGACTTCGTTGTTGGCTCGTGATGGATGGATTGAAAATATTGCCGGTAAGGATTAAATATATACACACCCTTGTCTGAGCCGATCCAAATGTTTTCCTCCCGGTCCTGAAACAGACAAGTCACATTGTATTGATCTTGTGTCCGGGCATTGGTTCGTTTATCACCTACCACCGTCGAAAATCTATTACTTGCCCGATCGTAATGTAGCAATCCAACTCGGTTAGTTCCAAACCATAGTGCATGATGATTGTCTTCAAACATAGCTGTCAAACCGGAGGTTAACGGATCATTGAAATCTATACCTTCTCTCTCTTTGATTTCACTAATCGAATAGCTGTAAAGTTTTCCGATATTGGAGTCATATCGGAAAAAGGAATCCTGGTACGTGCTCCACCAATAATTCCGTTGACTGTCTTTCAAGATACTCAACAATATTTTTTTTGAATTCCTTCCGCTGAATAGCGCAGGAGATAATGGATGTTGGGACGCCGTGTAGATCTTCTTTGTTTTTTCATCCAGCACAATCGTCCCACTTAGCAGATTAATCCAGGTGACGCCTCTTTCATGATCTACAAGAAAGAAAGAACTTCGTTGCGGATAGAGCGATTGGACATAAAAATAATAGGGATAAAAGCCATGACGAATACTATCATATTGAAATAGCCCAAATGGGCCGGTCATCCATGCGATACCATCCGGGCCATCATATCGGGTAAAGGTAAAGGAGGTATCGCCCAATAATTGATCCGGGGCATATGTAGTGAATTTCTTTTGATCAAGATCAAATTTTTGAAGCTGTTGATTTGTAATCCAGATACAATGATGAAGCGTGTCCATGAATAAATCGCCTGTCGCTACCCGTATGATTCCATTGGGGTCATCCGGGTTGTAGGGATAATCAACAAAGCGTACGCCATCATATCGTTGCAATCCATATGGGGTTAGAATCCAGATAAACCCTTTCGCATCCTGGGTGATCGACAAAATCATATTATGCAACAATCCATTCCGCTGGTCTACATGTTGGAAAATGTAATGGATATCTTGCGCATATAGGAAGCCATACCAATTTAGGGAAAAGAGGAAAAAGGTAAGGCGCATAGAATAAAGTTACTCGAATGAGGGAACATAGCGTGTTCAATGTACAGAAGGAACAATTAATCATCATTGGTTTTAATGACTTTCTGAACATTTATACCTTCTGACCCTTTGGGTTTTGTGGCCGGCATAGCAGAAAGGCCTATTATACCAGATCCGCAGTTTCCTATTTTGATTTTCATTCGGGAATCCTGATAAATCCTGAATCCGGGCAGGAGCTTGATTTGATTTGCCGCCTTCATGGTCACATTTACGCCCAAACCCCCACTGATTGGATTATAAGCATATATCGCATTTGAGGATTCAAAATTGTACTGTCCCTGATTGATATCGAAATCAACCAGGACTAAAGAAGGACAGGCTTCGTACAGATCTGATTGCCATATTCCACGCCCATAGGTGGCGGCCTTTATTTGACCAGTTACATAATTCATTTCAAGGTCAGTGACAGGCACATGAGGTAAAGCATTTGAGAACGGAATCCAATCGGGTAAAGAATCATCTGTATAAAAAACACCAATTTCTGTCCCGACATATACTGCACCCGAAGGGCTATTGGTAGTATTAGCGAACGCGATAGAATATACTGGGATATTGGGTAAGGAAAGCGACAAATTTGACCACGTCGTTCCCGAGTTTGTACTCCTGAATACTTTAACACCAGCTTCGTATCCGGAGATTGTTACCCATACTTCGTTTCGATTAGCAGGATTTACTGCTATGGAACTAGTGAACGTCGTATTACTTATAGGTAAAGGTTTTACTGTCCAAATCGGATTGCCCGCCATTGGATTCGTACACACCCAAAAATTATTGCCATTTGAAATATAAAGGGATGTAGTTAAGCCCTGATCATCACTGCAAATGGCCATAGACGGTGATTTAGCTCCCGAAGTCTGACCGAGACCTGAAGGACCAATATTGATCCAGGATGGGTTCTCTGTGCTTCGCATGATGCCGTCGAGTGAATAAGCGTACACGATATCTGGATTTTCCCATTCGGGAAATACAAAATGAGGTGGCTGTTGGACGATCGGCGTAATCCAGGGATAAAAGTTCCGATCTCCGCGATCAGGTAAAAATGAAGGTGTAAATAAATTGCCACCATCACCGGAAGCCCACAAGTCACCGTTCTGTTTGCAAGCATAGACTTTCATATTATTAATTGAGTTAAATATATTATCCATGCCATCTCCTCCCAACACCCACAAAAAATCACCTGATGGATTTCTGAGAAAATGTCCATTGTCCTGAGCGCCTCCAATCAAGCGATCATCTGCATTATTGGTGCCACTGATTCGATAATATTCATTGATGACCAACCCGTCACTTCTATTACTCCACGTACTGCCATTATCTGTGCTACGGTACACACCTCCGTCATTACAAAGCCATAGGTCTCCATTTAATGGATTCCGCTTTATGTTATGCTGATCCGAATGTATTGCAGTAGCAGTTACTTCATTTAGCGTAACACCTCCGTCTGTAGATTGAAATGCATTTAATCCCCCGACAAGTACATTGTTTTCATTATTGGGATCTACATACAAGGTATTCACATACCATGAGAAACTCGAGGAGCTATTGAATAAATCACCATTATTGCTGCAGCTATTACTTCGCAAGGCAAATGAGCCACCACTGTTTCCAGAATAAAAGAGACCATTAAAGAGATTCACTCCACCTATCACGTAACCCGGCCCCGCCAACAGATATATTGCATTCCCATTATTGGATGTGACGCCAATTTCCATTCTGTCTACAGTCACCACCGGATTAATAAGTAACGAAGTAACGGAATTGGTGGTCAAATTTAAGGTTGAAAAATTATTTGAATTCCTGGTCGTAAAATATAACACATTGGGATCACTGGGTTTGAACTCCATATCATTAATATTCCCCACGGCAGCTGTTAATGCCCACGTATTGCCACTATCCGTGGTGCGATGGATGCCATTTTCGAGCGCCGCCAATACTATATTTGAATTCGTAGGGTGCATGAGTAACTTGTTCCCATTGAACTCCTGGGATAGGGTTAGACTTAAATTTGTTCTAGTCCAGCTTAACCCACTGTTATAGGATTTAATGACCCCAATACTATTATGAAAATAAACATTTCCAGTAATCACATCACCAATCAACGCATAAAGTATATTGTTGTTTGGTGCTGGAGAAACCACGATATCCGAAATGCCTAATATGGGAAGATCTACGGTGAGGTTTATCCATGTATTACCATTAGTATTCGATTTCCAAATACCTCCTCCTGCGGTAGCTGCATACACAATCGCACTGTTGACCGGATCAAATGCCACACTATTTACTCTTCCCTGCTGAGCCTCAGGTCCGTTGGAGACGGCATGCCCCAGATTAATCCAGTCTCCGGTCGTCGACATTCGGGAACGATCCAGCGACATACTTTCAAGCGCTTTGACAGCTTGCGTATTTTTTCCAACATAGCTTTCCAATCGACCAGTCCCATCTAAGTGATGGCTTGCAAACCACTCCCATCTTTTCCATTGTTTATAGCCTGATTTATTGCTGCCGTCAGCAGTATTATAATACATATCAATCTGAGTGGCCATTTCAATAAAATTTCCTTTATACTCCTTTGGGTTTATTGCATTCAAAAAACCTTGTGTAAATGATATTTGGGGCATGCAGAGTAATCCAAGCATGCCAATGATGTACGTGAGTCCCTTTTTCATATGGTCTTGCCTTAGGTTTAGTTAATGCGTTTGTTTTCGTTCCAACTCTTCAATGCGTCGGTTGAGCTCAATAGCATGCAACGTCAGTTCTTCAATCTTCTCCATCATTTTTTGCTGCATCTCTCCGACGGGTATCCCACTTTTTTCAATTTCACCTGCAGAAGGGATATTGGGTAGATGATGATTGAGTTGAATGAATTTCTCAATATCTGCAAGGGACATGAGATGGTAATTTTCTCCAAAGACATAATCCGGCCAGCCCACCGTCTCTATGACTAACTCTTTAGCTTTTATGCTTCCATTGACAGCCAATTTGTATCCCGGTAATGGATCAGGTGTTCCCATCGCAATATTACCGGCAGGATCTATATTGATGACGGCTATACTATTTGAAAAAATCCGCATTATATGATTTGAAAATGTCCCAAACCCGCCAGACACGCCACCTACCCTGGTGCTCAGTATTATTCCTCCATCACTGATGTGTGATACGCCATCACTGTTATTGGGAGTGTTTACTGTAAACTTACCAAAGGACCCCTCATTATTCGTTCCAACGACAACCTTGCCATCCGGATACATTTGCAGCCGGCCAATCCCATTGACCATAAGTCTCAATGTATGATTTGTCGATGTTCCGAAGGCAGCAGATACACCACCTATATTTGTATTCAGAATAATCCCACCTTCACTTACATGTGAAATGCCATTGCTATTATTCGGAGTATGTACGGTAAACTTACTAAAGGATCCTTCATTATTCGTTCCCACGACAATGTTTCCATCCGGATACATTTGCAGCCGGCCCACACTATTGACCATAAGCCTAAACGCATGGTTTGTCGCTGTCCCGAAGGAAGCAGATACGCCCCCAATAGCTTCTCTGACAATGATTGAATCTGGTCCTGCGATGTGTTCAAATCCGGTATTGTTGATGTCTGTTTGCACGGTGAGTTTAGCCGTAGGTTCCATCATCCTTGTTGGAGCTTGCCCCATAAAGTTTTGCACTCCACTATCATTCCCGATGATGACATTCCCATTCGGCCAGATATGAACTTTATCTTGTCCTCCTGAAGTCAGGCTGAACACATTAGGGGAGGTTGTGCCTATAGAGGCCGATACTTCATTGATACGCGATGACAACGTGATCGAATCTATTCCGCCTATTTGTGAAAAGCCAATACTATTGGTATCTGTCTGGATCGTTAGAGGAGCACTTGGCTCTGTGGTCCCGATACCTACATTATTATTGAAGTAAAGATAAAGACCACTGGTATCCCATCCCATACTTGATGATAAGGGGGATTTACTTGTATTCTTTACCACCCATTTTTGCTCTGTACTATCATACAAGAGACTGACCATCCCATGCTCCGGAATGTTCAGATTCTCACCAGTGCCTGTTATGATACGCTGTGTAGAGTCAACTGCAAGATCCAGGTGATTTAGCTGCATATTGAAATTGCTACGATTGAAGAGTGTCACTATTCGTCCATCAATACCTGGCGATATCCCTGATATAGTGAAATCACCTAGTGTGTCTAAAACCCTGTAATAACTATATTTAGTACTGTTGACATCCAGTATGTAATTCAAACTATCCGCAATGGTGAGTTCACCGGTCCTAAAAATGACATCCCCATTGACATCCAGCATGGCTTCAGGTGTTTCTGTGCCGATGCCTACATGTTGGGCACTTAGGTTCGTTAAGGCGGTAAATAAAATTATACCTGTGATTAAGACATTTTTCATGTTGATTTGATTTAAAGTTTAAATTTTGAGGATAAACCATGGACTGCGACTTTACCAGATGGATCAAATTTGGTGGAATAAATCGCTTTACCTTATACTGAATGAGTGGATGGCAGAATCTGGCTATTGGATAACCATTGAGGGAAAAGGGTGGTAGCTCTTGCAGCATCTGAGGAGAACCAATAGTCGATGGGCTGGTATGAAAAGTGAATATGGATGGACCTAGGTCCTCCCAGTGTATAAATTTGGTATTTACAGCATATTCGCGTATGATAGTTGCTACTTATTTTTGAGATATGAAATACTTTTTACCATTTACCCTCACTCAAAATCCGTCAACGTCCGGCTGGCCAACAGTTTTGACTGGTCATCAAAATAGATCAGGGTATAATTGCTCTGTGCTTCGAGGCGCAGAATATGGCTGATGTCAAAAAATAATAGACCCTCCCTGGTGGGCAGTGCTATTTTATTTTAAAATGGTCGGGGGAGTATATTGTGTTCAAGTGTTTCCAGTTTTTTTCCGTTGACGTCAGGCACAGGCTCGCCAGCCAATCGCTGGATAGTTGCGACGAGTTCATTGATATCGATTGGCTTAAGGAGATAATCGAAGGCTGCATATTTTATGGCTTTGATGGTGTACTGGTCATAGGCCGTCGTAAACACCAAGTGAAATTTCTTATCGGCCAAATTCGCGAGCATGGCAAAGCCATCCATCTCGGGTATCTCAATATTCAGGAAGACAAGCTGTGGATGATGCTTATGAATCATTTCAATGCCTTCGCGTCCTTTTTCCGCTTCAGCCACAACGCTCACCGTCGGGCAGTAGTCCTACAGTTTTTGCTTCAGGGCGATGCGTCCATTTACTTCATCATCTATCAAAATCGCGTCCAGCATCATTGAATTTTTAATTGAACTTCAACACGGGTTCCAGTGGGAACGCCATTCGTTTCGAGGTCGGTAATTTGCACAGAGGCGATTTCTTCCTTATTAAAAAGCCTGACTCTGTCACTGCTGATTTGCATGCCATACCCATTACTATCCTTTTTGGCATCGCCTTTAACAGCATTTCGTCCAACACCGTTGTCTTCGATAACATATATGATGCATTCATCTTGTCGGGTAACGTTCACACTCAATCTGCCCGGATGATTCATCTTGTGTCGCAATCCGTGAAGAATGGCATTTTCCACATAGGGTTGCACGATCAAAGGGGGCACTTTATAATCATTCTGGAGCAGTTCCTCTTCCGCGTTGACGGTCGCCGTAAATTTATCCTGGTGCCTGAACAATTCAAGGTCAATATACAACTGGAGAGTTTCCATATCCTTCGACAAAGGAATTTTATTTTGCTTTGAACTATCGAGGACATTGCGAATGAGCCTGGCAAATTTGTTGAGATATACGGTAGCCTTGTATTTATCATTCCGCTGGATCATGGCATCTATGCTGTTTATACAATTGAAAATAAAATGGGGGTTCATTTGAGATCGGAGGGCCATCATTTCGGTTTCTGCAATCCGGTGTTGCAAGGCAGCCTCTTTGCGAATAGCATGAATCCTGGATCTCACGACCCAATAAATCAATACGCCCAATGTCAGCAGGCTGAGCAAGCGAAACCACCAGGTGCCCCACCAGGGCGGGTTGACCACAAAGGCCAAAGAGGTGATCGAGGATGGCCCGTTTCCATAGTCCGCCTTTACCTCAAAAAGATATTGACCCGGATGAAGGTCAGTATAATCGGCAAATTGTTTGGTGGTGGTATGCACCCATTTTTGATCCACGCCAGTCAATCGGTAGTAATAATTGATCTGTCGGACATCGGTATACGTCAGGGCAGAGAATTCTATCGAAACAAAATTTTTATTGTATGGAAGTACGATAGGTGTGTGATGTATCATAAAGGAATCTACCTGTAACTTCTTATCAAAAACGCTGAATCCGCAAATTTCCACGCGACGATGTTTGGCTGTATCCATGTCGATAGAGCTGGGGTCAAAACATATTAATTCGGCAGGCGTATAGGTCACCCAACGTCCATCATTAAGTTTGTAAAATCTGCTAAAAGCAAAAGAAGCATTGATAATAGATTGATCAATATTGAACTGGGTGAATTTACTGAAATCCGCATTCATTTTAACAATATTGAAGTTGGTCGTAAGCCAGATATGGCCGCGTAGGTCATGCTGGATGGCATACACAGATGTGGCATGAAAAATATCATCTGTCGGCGGCCGGGAAAACACGCCACTCTTAATATTAAAAAAATACAAGCCATGGTAAATGGACCCGATGAGCAGGGTGGAGTCATTATATTGGGCTATCCCCTGCAAAGTGACGCCGGAATGGGAATCAATACTATCCGGTTGAAATAATTGGGTATACGCGTTCTTTTTAATATCATACTGTAAGAGACCGGTTGCGGTGGTTACCCAAGACCTTCCTGCGTGATCAGGCAAGATGTCTATGACTGGAGAGAAAGTTAGGTTAGATAGGGTGGAGGTATCGTTTGAAACATAAAACGAATTCTCGTTTTTATTCCAAAGCACAATTTTCCCATTAAATAGTCCGAGCAGTATATTTCCATTGGGATCCCTTGCCATAGTCGCAATGGTAGAATTACCGGTTTCTTTGGGGTGAATAGTTTTAAAAGATTTCTGAATAGGATCATATTGATGTAAATATCCATTTTGTGTTCCGGCCCAGATGGCACCATTATCGAGCCGAACAAAACTCCATACGAGGTCAAGTTCCGGAGGGCCCGGAAAATGAACATTTCGTATAAAATTCCATTGCTGATCATATATGGTAATGCCTCCACCCCAGGTTGCTACCAGAATTTCACCCTGGTCCGTTTCGATGACATCATTAATGTCATATTTGGGAAGTGAGGCCTTGTTCCCATCTACATGGTGGATGGATTGAAAATAATTCCGATATGGGTTGAAAATACTTATGCCCCTGTCTGTGCCGAGCCAGATATTGTCATCTCTGTCCTGAAATATAGAGATGATGCTGTAACTATAGCGAAGTCCTTTACTCAGCTTTTCATCAGAAGTGATATAATTGAAATTATCTTTTTGCCTGTCATACCTCAGCAAGCCGGCATAATCTGTAGCCAGCCATAGATTTTTTTGACGGTCTTCATACATGGCATTAACCAGGAGCGTATTGTTGCTGTTGCCAATTCCGGTTTCCTGTTTAAGTATATCCTTCAGCGAATACGTAGTCATAACCTTGGTGTCCATCTTGTATCTGTGTAACCATTGTGTCCAGGTGGATATCCAAAGGTTGCGATCACTATCCATCAGGATGTAGCGCAGCTTGTTTGAATTTCCATATAGTTTCCACAATTGACGTAACAACGGATGTTCAGGAAGCGAGTCAGATGAAGAATAAATCCTGTGGGTCTTGTAGTCTGCAATCATGAGATGATTGAAATTGTGTGTCAGGAGATCGCCTGAAAGCGGATCGTTGATGATCACCGTGTTGCGGGTATGTTGACCGGGATTGACATTAAAAAATTCACTTATTAATTTTGAATTCGTATCAAACGCGATGGCACCTGATTCTCCAATCAGCCATTTTTCTTTGTTTTCCATGGTATACAGATCAGCAGGTTGATGTAATTTTTCCTGCAGGAAATCATGGAGTGTAATCGTGCTGATCGAAGAGTTGGTAAGATCAAGTTTTTTTATTTTTTCAGATGTAAATACCCAAATGGTATTCAACAGGGTGTCCGCATACAGCTCACTATCATGAAAAGTGCCAAAGGTGAAATGGTTAATGATTTCAGGGTAATTGACAAATCTTGATCCATCATACCGCTGTAAGCCATTCCAGGTTAGTATCCACATATATCCATTGGCATCCTGGCTTATACCTTTGACCGTAGTGTGCAGTAACCCATCTGTCTGATCGATATGCCTGAAGATGTATTTGCCATTGAGTTGGGCTGATGCATGAGCAGTCAGGCAAACGAGAATGGCAAAGAGGGTATGACGCATAGATTAAAAGTAATCAATCAGGAAATGCGCTGATGACCACCTGAAGATTGGATTCATGCATAGATCAGGTTGAAATGATTTAGGATGTCTGGACACCTTAGTGGTTTTTGTGCTCCAGGGACTCGAGACGCAGCAATAATTCGGAATTCGATTTTTTCAGTTCATCGATCATGACTTGTTGTTCCTGCACTGCTTTGACCAATGGAACCACAAACTGGGCATAACTCACCGTATACAATTCATGTTCATTTCCAGGGATGGTAACACCACTAAAAGCATATCCTGAAATTACTGCAGCTTGTGCTATTTCCTGCGCTATAAATCCACTTTGTTTTATTTTTTCTACATCATATTTGCCGGGATAGTCTTCAGTTTCTTTGTTGCCTGTGATGACCCTCATGGCCGTGATATCAAGATGATAGGTAACTGGTCTGAGCAACTTAATAAAATCAAGCCCTTTTACATCTTCTGATACCTCATTTTTAACCCTTGCATCCGATGCATATGTAAACCAGGTTGTTTGCCCGCCAATCCAATTGGTACTAAGATTGCCTATAAACGCCTGGTTGGATGCAGCATTGAGATACCCTTCATTTCCAAGACTAATGGTATTGATTGTATTTGGAGAACCGGGGTCTATACCGCTGCCATATCCAATGCTGATATTGTAGTTTCCGCCTGTCAGATAATACAGCGCGCCTTGCCCAAGGGCTGTATTGGAATGTCCGGTGGTGTTGGAATAGAGTGCAGCATATCCACCCGCCGTATTGGAATATCCCTCCGTATTTAAAGGCATTATTTTGCTTCCAATGGCTGTATTGAAGCCTTGGGCTCCGGAATGATTAAACAGCGCAGAATCGCCTATGGCTACGTTGTTGGAACTGAGGTCATTGTAAGCAAGAGCTTCGTGTCCTACTGCTGTGTTTTGTGAACCTTTGTTAGTATAGAGTGCGAAAGAGCCCACGGCAGTATTCTGTTTTCCATTTAAATTATTAAACAAGGCTGCATATCCTGTGGCTGTATTGAAATACCCACTGGTGTCACTAAAGAGTGAGACGGTGCCCACCGCAGTATTGCCATCAGCGATCCGATGACTCCAGAGTGCATATGCACCAATGGCTGTATTAGCTCCCGAATTTAAGTTTTGGGAAAGCGCATGGACACCAATGGCCGTATTAAAGCCACCCGATTTATTAAGGTAGAGTGATTTATACCCGGCCGCCGTGTTGGAGCTTCCTTGAGTGTTCTGAAACATGGAATAGCCTCCATTTGCCGTATTCCTACTACCGGAAATGCTCGAAAATAAAGCATTGACTCCTGTAGCGGTGTTATAGTTTCCAATTGTATTTGACCGTAGTGCCTGGGTGCCGAAGGCTGAATTTTCGAATCCTGTAGTAGTGGAATCAAGTGCTGAAAAGCCGAACGCTGCATTATAATTACCGGTCGTATTTGCGTAGAGGGCTTCAGCACCTACCGCTGTATTCCAGTTGCCTGAAGTATTTTTTGGTAGCGTTCGTGATCCTATGCCGACATTTTTAATACCCGTTGTATTGGCGATGCCTGAACTGTCTCCAATGAAATAGTTTCGGGTGCCTGCATTTAATTCTCCAGCCCATTGATTAAAAAGTCTCAATCGCAGGGGCATGCTATCCAGGGTACCCAGGAAACTGGTATCGGGGTTACTCCCTCTGTTGCCAGTCACTAACCATTCGACTGGGACTGCGGATTTAACAACCTGATTACTGCTTTTGACTACCCATCGCTGCACGGAGGTATCGTATTGCATGGTGATGATGCCGCCACCGGATACCCATAGGTTATTATTAGTACCCGTCATGATACCGCTCCCAGGCAATGCTGTTTCATCCTCATTGTTAAGTTGCAGTGGAATATAGCTATTGCGATTATAAAGAGTGACAATTCGGCCATCCACACCGGGAGTCAGGCCTGCTACAACGCAAGTGTCAAATGGTCCGGAAAGCCATAGTCGGTAGCTGCTGTATTTAGGGGTATCCACATCCAGCGTCAGGGTCAGACTATCCATGATGTTGATATCGCCTGTCCTCAAGACAACATCCCCATTGATATCCAGCATCGCCTGCGGGGCTATGGTGCCTATGCCAACATGCTGAGCATAGAAGGGGATAGATAAGGCTATGCAAAGCAGCAAAAAAACAATACCTTTTTTCATAGATAACGTAATTAAAGAAAACTGAAATGTTAAAAGTCTTACCCCCTCTTGAGGTCGCGGTATATCATACCTGCACATGCACTTTCGGGATACTCTTTAGGCTATTGTTTTTTGGAACGACGCAGATTCCAGAGGTTAGATTTTTATAAGGCATGAAAAAGTCCGGAATATTAAACGCTAATTTATTTTTCCAAAAACAACTTTTCCCACGTTATTTCCAAAGCCAATGGCACCTAACATAAACCGTTTTGTTGATGAATCCAAAGCAGTAGCCCCACTGAAAAAATCAGAGCCAGTACCTGAAGGATCAAATACATCTTGTAATTTTTGCCATATCATTCCCAACCTAAAGAAAATATGAGCAGAACCCTGATCCAAATTTGGGGATACATTGTTATAACTAGCACCAACAATGATATAATTGCCAGATATGGATACACTGATTCCAAAAAAATCCTCGGCAGCGCCATTGACATCAGAGATTTTCTGCAACAGGAACCAACTATTCCCGTCAAAGTGATAAATACTCACAGATCCCTGGTCAGCATTTGAGCCGATATTATCATATGCTGATCCTACAATGGTATAATTACCTGAAATAGCTACATTGTTTCCAAAATAATCGTTGACATCTCCTGTGGCATCCGTTAGTTTCTGCATAAAGCTCCAATCACTCCCATCAAAATGATAAATACTGGCAGATCCTTGGTTTAATCCTGCAGCCCCATCATCATTAGAGGACCCTATAATGAAAAAGTTGCCTGAGATGGAAATGCTTCCTCCCATTAAGTCACCTGTAGCTCCATCTGGATCAAAAATTTTCTCCAAAAACACCCAGGTGCTCCCATCAAAATGATAAATACTCACAGACCCTTGATTTAACCCTGCAGGACCATCATCATAAAGGGAACCCACAATGGCATAGTCATCATAAAGAACTATGCTTGATCCGAAGTAATCATATGCCGCTCCATCATCGTCAGTTATTTTTTGCATTAAGATCCAATTCAGTCCATCGAATTGATAGATGCTAATAGACCCTTGATTTAACCCTGCAGGACCATCATCATAAAGGGAACCCACAATGGCATAATTGCTTGAAATAGTTACACTGTTTCCAAAATAGTCATTTGCGGCACCATCTGCATCTACTATTTTCTCCAAAAACACCCAGGCACTACCATCGAATTGATAGAAACTGGCAGATCCCTGAAATTCACCGTATGCTCCCTCATCACCGTAAGCCCCAACAATCGCAAAGTTTCCGGAGATTGATACACTATGCCCAAAATAATCATTAAGGTTGCCGTCTTCATCGGCAACAGGATTGTACGCACTGATATTTCCGTTGTTGGCACAATCCCCCCAAACACCATATCCAATATTTTCTTCAGGTGGTGGAGCATAGCTACTGTTTTCCCATGTTGCATTGCCAACGTCATCACTGGTCAGTATTTTACCAGGGCCGGCGTTTGGAGCAAGTATCATCGCAGTTGGCTTTAGCGTATCGGCTTTAAGATTACCTGCTATTTCGAGTCTTTCGGTTGGTGTGTTAGTTCCTATGCCTACATTTTGGCTATAAGAGGCCATGCAGGGCAGCGTTAGTAAACAAATAAGGGTATTGCGATAGATTTTTTCCTTCATGTTCTTTCCTTTAGCTCTTGTAACAGTTGATTCATTCGGAATCTGGTATCTCATTTATTTTTTTTCTAATGCCTCCATGTGCTTAAGCAATGCATCAATTTGTAATTGCTGGTTTTCGATGCGTAGATGGTTTTTTTTATAAAGTGCAGCGCCACCAAAGGCTGAATTGCCTTCTCCAATCGTGTTGAAATGTAGTGTTGATCTGCCCAAAGCGCTATTGCTAATGCCATATGTATTGGAGGAAAGGGATTCTGTTCCAACTGCAGTATTACTACCGCCTTCTACATTGGATTGAAGCGCCATACTTCCTATAGCGGTATTATAACTTCCAATAATGTTAGCATGGAGTGCTTCATATCCGATGGCTGTATTGGCTATTCCATTACTATTTGAAAAGCCGGTACGGCTCCCGATAAACGTGTTTTTGACCCCAAGGATACCTGCAACATTTACTCTTCCAGCGTTGAGTCCGACAAATATATTAGTGGAGTCATCCGCATGAATCCACAGGAGGTCAGCCCCCATGCCGCTTCTTAATTTGATCAGGGGGTGATGGTTACTTTGAATGGTGTCAACGTCAATGATTAGTTGAGAGATATCTTCTTCGCCCTTAAGATGCAGCTTTCCTAAGGGCGTTAAGGTATTTATACCTACATTCTGAGCGCAGGTAATTGTGGATAGAAGTGTACAAATCCCCATAAGAAAGCAGTGGGAGCTATTATTTTTCATGTTTTTCTATTGGGTATCAAATCTTGCTCAATCTTTTGGCAGGCACAATGAGCAGTGAGTGTTTGGCAGAGATCAGTTATTGACTGCCGGATAGGGCGTGCACATGACACCCGGTTACAGTCCTTACTATGGTAAAAAGTGAGGTCAGGAAGAAGAAAATCAATGGATTCCTTATCTTTATTACTTCGCCAGTAAATACTTGGGGGATGAAAGTGCGGGACGTACTAAAAATGATTAAAGAAGACGGCTGGTTTTTGGTGCGGTAAAAAGGGAGCCACCGGCAGCACAACATCTCTTAAAAAAAGGTCTGGTGACCATCTCTGCACATAAAATGAGTGATGAAATCTCTCCTGGAACGTTTAACAGTATCCTAAAACAGGCCCAAATTAAAGCGAAATGAGAAAGTACTTAGTCATCTATGAGAAAACAAAGACTGGGTATTCAGCATACGTGCCTGATTTACCATGGGTAATTGCAACTGGCAAAACCAAAGCCATTGTCGAAAAAAATATTTTCTCAGCTATTCAATTTCATATTGAAGGATTGAAAGAAGAAAACATGAGAATTCCCAAGGCTCATGCAGAGAGTGAGATATTGGTATTTCCATTATAGAAACAATCATTTGTCAGTAGAAAATATAGATCATGATTACTTATTTGCGCTTTATTATGTTGGTGTCCTTGATTGCTTTCGCCCTGGTTTACCCGACAGCCCAATATTCCGTGACCACCCATCAGGATCCCCTGAAGGCATCAGTTGATATGGGCCAGTTCCATGACCCCTTTGCCTTCAATGTGAAATATGCTGAGGCACCTCACCCTACAGGGAAAGAAGCGATGCGTGCATACCTGAGGGCTAGAAAACTCGAAGCACAACGCCAGACACCGCTTCGTCCGGATGTCACATACCAAAATCGAAGTGTCATCCCCGCACCTGAGATTCTGGCTAGTTTCTCCGGTAATAGTATCATTTCCAGCACACCGCTTGACAATCATCTGGCGATTGGGCCTCAGGAACAAGTTGTGTCTACCATTAATGTACATATGCTGGTGACCAACAATGTTGGCTTCTGGCTCGGGTCCTATAAGCTTGATGAATTTTTTGCATCCACCGGAGGGCTCATCAATCGTTTTTTTGACCCTCGGGTTATTTACGATCCTCAGGAGGACCGGTTTATCATGGTCATCATGAACGGAAGCGAGTGTTCGGATAGTGAGATTGCCCTTGCCTTCAGTCAAACCAATAATCCCCGCGGTCTGTGGAACCTCTATGATCTCGATGGATGCCTCAATGGTGATGGCACCTTTGCAGATTACCCGATGATTTCGATTACAGACCATGAGCTGTTCCTTACTTATAATGCAGTAAACGCTGATAGTACATGGCAGACCGGTTTTTTCGGCACCCAGATCCATCAAATCAACAAGATGAACGGATACAATGGAGAGGCTCTCAACCGAAAAGTATGGAAAGACATTACATACAATGGAAGACTCCTGCGCAACATCTGCCCGGTAAGGAATGCGGATGAAAACCTTCCAGCTTCCATGTATTTTTTATCGGATCGGAATTTTGATCTGTCCAACGATACTATTTTCCTGATGCATCTCACTGGTCAGCAAGATGATCCAAATGCAACGTTGGAGATGACGCATCGTGTCCTTGACCAGCCTTACGGTGTTCCGCCTTACGCTGCACAGAAGAAGGATTCGATGGATACCAATGATGCCCGGATCCTTGATGCATTTGAACAAAACGGCACCATCCAATGGGTGAGTAATACGATGAATTTTAATTCCGGAAGATCCGCCGTATTTCATGGGTACCTTCATCTGGCTCAGTTGCAGGATGTGGCCTACGGGCATATCATCGCTCATCCTAGTGATTATCTTGGATATCCCGGACTTGCCTGGACGGGAAGTGATCCTTCACAGCAGGATGCCATTATTGTCATGAGCCATTGTTCGTCCATTCGCAATCCTGGAGGGTCTGCAGTTTATTCGGATGGATTAGGGCAATACAGTGATTTTGTCACCATCATTGAAGGGACGAGGCCCGTGGATATGTTGGCCGGGACGGTAGAAAGATGGGGAGACTATGTGGGCATTCAACGTCTCTATAATCAACCTGGAAGTGTATGGATATCTTGTTCGTATGGCCGTCAAGGCAATGTCAATGAAGCCTGGATTGCTAAGTTGGCTCGTGTGGAAGAAAATGTATCTACTGAAGAAACGGCAAGAGAAAATGTTTCAATCAGTACTTATCCTAACCCAACGGATCACTATATCACAATCGATATAGAAAATCCGGAAGGAAAAAATATTACGGTGGCATTGTTTGATGCAACTGGCCGACCTGTTGAAACATTGTTTGACGGCCCGGCAAATTATGCCGGCAAGACGAGCCTGAGTTTTGCCATTCATACCTTGCCTGCGGGGCAGTATATAGTCCGGGTTTCGCTAGATCGCCAGGAAGTGGTGACGAGGAGTATTGTGAAGATAGATTGATCTGCGATCGGGTGATCGGGTGATTTGGTGATGTGGTGAAGGGGGATTGTCAATATGCTTTCAGGAAAGTGATCTAATAGTTGATCTTGAGATTTCTTCCAGTCGACAGATGTAGTGAGCCTACGGCCCACGAGTGGATTTTTCGACCCTACGGTTACCGACCTTTAGCCCCTACGGGGCTTGTAACTGCAGCTACATCTGTATCTTTATTTACACCCTAAGCTCGTGTGCGACAAATCAAAGGAATCTACTGCCAGGTAAAAGTATGTGTAGTCGTTTTCAACGACAGGCACTCTTCCATCCTCTCACGGTCTTACACCTCTCAAGGTCTTACACCTCTCACGGTCTTACACCTCTCACTCTTTTACACCTTCGCCTGAGAATCACTACTTTCGTAGCTCTTAAAACAACCCATTATGAAGCGTTTCATTTTAATCTCCATATCAGCCTTGTTGTTGGTCAATGCATATGGTCAGCAGTTAATGACCACTGAACTATTGTGGACACTAGGACGTGTCAATCCGATCGGACTCACGCCGGATGCCAAAAACGTGGTTTATTCCGTGAGCACACCGGATCTGGAAGCAAATAAGAGTAGCTCGAAAATGTACCAGATAGCTCTTGATGGTGGATTTGTCTCTGAAATCACCAGAAGTCCGTTCCCTGATAAAAATCTTTCACGGGATGGAAAGTACATGATATCCCATAAGGAAATGAAAGTACTCAAGATCAGAGGAAATGATAAGTACCCCGACCTCTCCAAATCAAATGCCTATGTATTTGATGACCTCATGATCCGTCACTGGGATACGTGGGAAGAAGGCGCTTTTGACCATGTGATATTGTCGACGATGAACAATGGCGTAGCAACGAGTGAACTAGACCTGATGAGAGATGAGCCTTATGATTGTCCACAGAAACCATTTGGGGGTGACGAGGATTACATCTTTGGTCCTGATGAGACCACCGTATTGTATGTCACCAAAAAGAAATTTGGAAAAGACTATGCGGTGAGTACCAATACAGATATCTACGAATATGATATCATCACCAAGACTACGCGCAATCTGACAGAAGGAAGGATGGGCTATGATCTCAATCCGACTTACAGCAAGCGAGGTGTACTGGCTTATCTCAGCATGCGCCGGGACGGGTATGAATCTGACAAGCAGGATATCATTCTGTTAAATGAAGGACAACATATCAACCTCACCGCTCATCGGGATGATATACATGTGGATAGTTATAAGTGGTCTGCTGATGGTACGCATATATATTTTACAGCACCAATCAATGGCACTGTGCAATTGTTTGATGTCCCGGTAGCCTATCCGATCACAGCGACACCACCTGCCATTCGCCAGGTGACATCAGGTGACTTTGATGTCACAGGCATTGTCGGACAATCTAAACAAACCCTGGTCGTTTCGCGAACAGACATGAACCATGCCGCTGAATTGTATACCGTCAATCTCGAGGATGGTAAAATAAGCCAGTTGACTCATGTTAATGATGAAGCGTACAAGCGCATTTCAATGGTCAAAACCGAACGCAAATGGGTAAAGACAACGGACAACAAAAACATGCTGGTATGGGTGATCTATCCACCAGATTTTGATCCGACGAAGAAATATCCTACGCTGCTTTATTGTCAGGGTGGGCCGCAATCTGCGCTGACACAGTTTTATTCTTTCCGATGGAATTTCCAGTTGATGGCTTCTAATGGATACATCGTCGTTGCGCCTAACAGGAGAGGGATGCCCGGGCATGGTACAGCATGGAATGAAGAGATCAGCAAAGATCATGGCGGGCAGGTGATGGATGATTATCTCTCGGCCATTGATGCAGTCAGTAAAGAGCCATATGTTGACAAAGACAGGCTTGGTGCTATTGGTGCCAGTTATGGTGGCTACTCAGTGTTTATGCTAGCGGGTATACATGAAAACAGATTCAAGTCTTTCCTGGCGCATGATGGTATCTATGATATGCGGAGTATGTACGGTACTACAGAAGAGTTGTTTTTTGTAGACTGGGATTGGGGAGGCCCATATTGGGATATGAAAAACAAAGCCGCGAAGAAGAACTATAAAAAATTTAATCCCGTCAATCTTGTGGATAAATGGAACACCCCTATCATGATCATCCAGGGAGGTAAAGATTACCGGGTTCCGATCGAGCAGGGCTTATCTGCTTTCCAGGCCGCTAAATTAAAGGGCCTCAATGCCAGGCTCCTCTATCTTCCGGAAGAAAATCATTGGGTATTATCTGCACAGAATGCATTGGTATGGCAGCGCGAGTTTTACAGATGGTTGCAAGAGACTTTGCCGGTGAAGGGTGTGGTGCCTGTTGGGAAGAGTTAGTGGTCAGTAGTGAGTAGTGAGTAGTGAGTAGTGAGTAGTGAGTAGTGAGTGGTGAGTAGTGAGTAGTGAGTTGTGAGTGTGAATTGAGCTTTTTTTTGCGGCCTCCGGCTGCAAAAAAAATATCTGCTCGTTCAAGTCTTCTTGACTTGAATGCAATATATTTCGCGTCTCCTGACGCGAGGGTCAATACCCCCTGCTCAGTAAATGCCATTAGTAAAAACGAATAGTTTTTCAGGCTTGATAACCGGCGCAATTTGCGACCAGTTCGGTTACTTCCAACTCAGAAAGTGTAAACATAAAATCCGAAGGGAATCGCCCAAGGTTTGCTTTTACATGTTCTTTAGGCCTTTTCACTGTTACATTGTATTATTGTGGCCATGTCATAATCAATCATGACTTTGATTCTTCTAGAGGTAGAAATGAGGATTTCATAGAATTTTCCATTCGCTTTTGGCCATTTGTGGTCAATGGCTATTAGGTAGTGTCTTGACGAGCTGTATATAATTAACCCACCGGAAGTAAAAATTTCGATTAATAAAAGTCGTCGTCTCATTATTATTACATTGGGGCAGAATAACTGATCATGACAAAACAAAAACCTAAACTTACCTTCTGGCAGATCTGGAACATGAGCTTCGGCTTCTTGGGGATCCAGTTTGGCTTTGCCCTACAAAATTCCAATGTCAGCCGGATATTTGAGACATTGGGAGCCAAGGTGGATGATATCCCTATCCTATGGGTGGCAGCTCCACTGACGGGTTTGATCGTGCAGCCTATTATTGGATACTTCAGCGACAGGACCTGGAATTTCTTGGGCAGGCGAAGGCCATATTTTTTAGCAGGGGCGGTGCTCGCCTCCTTGTCATTGCTCATCATGCCTAACTCACCCACCTTGTGGTTTGCAGCAGGTATGCTGTGGATACTTGACGCATCGATCAATATTTCAATGGAGCCCTTCAGAGCATTTGTTGGTGACAATCTTCCATCCAAACAAAGGACAAAGGGTTTTGCGATGCAGAGCTTTTTTATAGGCACAGGAGCCGTTGTGGCATCTTCACTGCCATATGTATTTACCAATTGGTTTGGGATCAGCAACCAGGCTCCTGAAGGGGTCATTCCTGATTCGGTGAAGTGGTCTTTTTATATAGGTGGCGCAGTTTATATAGCAGCGGTGTTATGGACGATCCTCAGGTCTAAAGAATACTCGCCTGTAGAACTTGCCTCTTTTACGGAAGGGCTGGATGAAATGAAAAAAAATGCGGTCAGCGCAAATGAAAAAAATGAGGTAAAAACAGTAGAGAACTTCAGGAGTGGGGTCATATTTCTTGTGATCGGAATGATCCTTACCGCATGGTTTGGCCTGAGTGATTTTCCAAAGGAATTATTTTTATTCTCATCAGGTGCTTTGGTTGCTGGCATCCTTTTCCTGGCGGCGGGGGTTATGAAGAGAACGACTGGTAAACGATCGGGGTTTGTGACGATGGTGGATGACCTGCAGCATATGCCTCCTGCAATGAAGCAGCTAGCCGTTGTTCAGTTTTTCTCATGGTTTGCCTTGTTTTCGATGTGGATCTATACCACCTCTGCGGTGACCAGCCATTTATACCACACCTCTGATGCTACTTCCAAATTGTATAATGATGGAGCAGACTGGGTCTCCTTATGTATGGGGATCTATAATGGGGTAGCGGCTATTGTTGCTTTTGGACTCCCTGTGCTGGCTGCCAGGACAAGCAGAAAAACGGCTCATATGATAGCACTGATCCTCGGTGGCCTTGGTCTGATGTCCGTTTATTTTCTACCGAGCCCGCAATGGCTGATACTTTCCATGGTGGGAATAGGGATTGCATGGGCTTCGATCCTATCCGTTCCATACGCTATGTTGGTCGGCTCCTTGCCATCCCATAAGATGGGATATTACATGGGGGTTTTCAATTTCTTCATTGTCATCCCACAGATAGTGGCTGCTGCATTATTGGGTTTCCTAGTGAAGACCTTATTTGACGGCTCGTCTGTTCATGCGTTGCTGATCGGTGGAGCTTCGATGATCCTGGCGGGCTTGTTGTGCCAGCGGGTGCAGGATGTGGATGATAAGGTGTGAAGGTTGCTTTTGCTGAGCCGAAGTATGAGTTGTGAGTTGTGAGAGGTGTCGAAGCGCAGCGCACAGATCCCGCCATCATGAAATGGTGCGGCGGGAAGACGTGAGACGTTTTTAACAGGCTAAGTTCAGGGTAATATTTCAAGAAGAGGAAATGTTATTTGTAGCCTATTGTAGCCTTCCCGAACTAAAAACTAAAAACTAGAAACTAGGAACTAGGAACTAGGAACTAGAAACTAGGAACTAGAAACTAGAAACTAGAAACTAGAAACTGAGAACAGTTGACAAAGAGGTTGCTGGATTAGTGTCTAAAGTAGTTAAGACCACGAACCACGAACTAGAAACTAGGAACTAGGAACTAGAAACTAGGAACTAGAAACTAGAAACTGAGAACAGTTGACAAAGAGGTTGCTGGATTAGTGTCTAAAGTAGTTAAGACCACGAACCACGAACTAGAAACTAGGAACTAGAAACTGAGAACAGTTGACAAAGAGGTTGCTGGATTAGTGTCTAAAGTAGTTAAGACCACGAACCACGAACTAGAAACTAGGAACTAGGAACTAGAAACTAGGAACTAGAAACTAGGAACTAGAAACTGAGAACAGTTGACAAAGAGGTTGCTGGATTAGTGTCTAAAGTAGTTAAGACCACGAACCACGAACAAAGTAGTTAAGACCACGAACCACGAACCACGAACCACGAACTAGAAACTAGGAACTAGAAACTAGAAACTGAGAACAGTTGACAGTTGACAGTTGACAGTTGACAGTTGACAGTTGACAGTTGACATCCAATTTAGATTAATCTAAAAATAATTTTCATATTCCCTAATAATTCCCTTTCTTTGTATCATGGGACTATCC
>Ga0163146_10001503_pt1 | contig 33406 bp, 25 predicted proteins | sample OliLakLV19MP7G1_FD_148648 | JGI IMG/M metagenome (GOLD analysis project Ga0163146, IMG submission 148648) | Freshwater microbial mat bacterial communities from Lake Vanda, McMurdo Dry Valleys, Antarctica - Oligotrophic Lake LV.19.MP7.G1 | ecosystem: Environmental > Aquatic > Freshwater > Lake >...
GAACTGACGGTTCCATTCCGTCATGGAGCCGCACTCGTTCGCCGGGCCAGCACACTTGGCCGCCACGCCCAGCTTCAGCTTCACCGAAACTGACGATTTCATCCCGAGCAACTCGGCACACTCCGCCGCCACGCCCAGCTTCACCGGAACTGACGGTTCCATTCCGTCATGGAGCCGCACTTGTTCGCCGGGCCAGCACACTTGGTCGCCACGCCCCTTTTCTTCTCTTGACAGAATTCCTGGCAGGTGAATGGCGGTACTCCGCCACTCACCTGTCAGGAATCAGCGATGCGGAGCACGCTTGTGTAGTCCTTTGCTTTCAGTTGCCCTCGCGTTGCTCTTCTGCCTCGCGGCTCGCGCGCGTCAGTTCAATCCGACATCACGCGCAACCAAAACCCTCACGCGAGTCGGCTGAGCCTTGTTCTGAGGCAGCTTCATTCCGAGATTTTTGTGATCGCGGTGTCGCCCTCTCAGCGCGCGAGGCAGAAGAGCAACGCGAGGGCAACTGAAAGCAAAGGACTACACAAGCGTGCTTCGCATCGCTGATTCCTGACAGGTGAGTGGCGGAGTACCGCCATTCACCTGCCAGGAATTCTGTCAAGAAAAGAAAAGGGGCGTGGCGACCAAGTGCGCTCGCCCCGCGACCAAGTGTGCTCGCCCCGCGACCAAGTGTGCTCGCCCCGCGACCAAGTGCCGCTCCCTGCCGGACTCGAAACGTCAATTCCGACTACAGCTGAGCGTGTCGACCGAGCGTGCCCCAGTCCCCGAATACAGCCGTCGTTCCAGACGATCCCTCACCCACATCCAAGCGAACACCTCCATCCCATGGACGTGTTCGCTCGAGTAACCGCCGCAGCACCAAGCCCGCTCAATGATCCAACGTGAACGGCTTAGTCGCAATCACTTCGACATCCAACGTTCCACTCGGCAGCGTGATCTTGGCCTTCTCGCCCGGCCGCTTGCCCAACAATCCCGCGGCCAAAGGCGCCCGATAGCTCACGACATTCTCGGCCAAGTCCGTATCCCACGGACCAAGGATCACGATCTCTTGCTCGCGGCTCTTGCCCGCATCCTTGTAGCGCACGACCGTGCCCGGGCACGCCATGTCCTCCGGCAGGATCGCATTCTCGATCAGTTCGACCTTGGAGAGCTCGGTCTGCATCTCCATCGCGCGACCCGTCAACGTGCGTTGCTCTTCGATCGCCGCTTCCCACTCGGCATTCTCGGAAAGATCGCCCATCGCTGCCGCGCGACCGATCGCGTCCTGGTTCGCAGGAATCTTGACCTCGCGCAGTTCTTTGAATTCTTGGCTGCGTTTTTCGAGGCCGAATTTCGTCGTGAAAATGCGGTCGTTCTCCCAGAACTGCAGACCCGGTCGACCTGCCGTCGGCGCCATCCGCATGACGATGTCGGTCACGACCGCGTCGAGTTCTTCGTCGACACCGCGCTGGATCATGCGCTGCACCGACAGCATCGCGTCGCCGTCGACGTTTGCGAGCAGGCGCCGCACGAGGGGATCTTTGCCCTTCGTGAGCAGCTCGGTGAGCTTCGTCTGCGCACGCGCAGAGTTCGCGTCACCACGACGGTTGACGTGCAGGTTGGTCGCGAGCGAGAGCAACGCTTGCGCGCGAGCCAGATCGCTCGGCAATTTGCCCACCAGCTTGTGCGCTTCACCATGGCGTGCGAGCGCGATCAACACTTCCGGTGCACGCAGCGGCCGGCTCAAGAGTTCGTTGTAGATCGTGCCCAGCTCAGCCTTTTTCCCGGCCGCGAGCAGCGCATCGACGAGAGGGCGCGTCATCCCGCCCGGTGCGTGATGCAAGTTCGTCAGCGCGTCTTCGACCCAGGCTTCGCCGAGTACTTCTTGCAGCAAGCCGACGCAGCGTTCTTGCTCACGCGTTCCGGTCAGCGACTGGAACAAAGCCCACATGACCGGCGGCTTGTTCGGATCGGCCGGCGGAGTCTCGGCCGAAGCGTTGCGCAGCACGGTCAAGAGCGGCTCAGGCGTGACGTCGCGCTCTTCGCGCAAGAGCATCCACGCAGCGAGGCGCACCGGACCCGGATCGGATGCGCCGCCGGTTTTCTGCTCGAGCACTTCGAGCATCATCTCGCGCAACGGCTCTTCGGGCTTCGACACCAGTTGATTCTTGATGCGCGCCAAGAGCTCCGAGAGCGTCGTGAAATTCGCGAGCTGCTTGCGCAAGTCGTCGACGGGGTCCGTCGCTGCACGCAACAGCATCACGTCGCCCTTCGAGGGCGTGCCCGTGACTTTGAACCACTCGCTGTTCTCGGCCAGCTTGCGCGTCTTGCGCCACCACGCCGACCACGAACCGCCCTCGATGCCGACTTGCATGAGCGCGTTCTTGATGCCGACCGTCGACACACGGCCGTTGTGACGCGAGAGGATCGCGCGCAGCACTTTGAGCGGATCCTCCTTCATCAACTTCTTCAGGTTGTCCGGCCCGCGGAAATGGATGGCGCGCAAATCCTCTTCAGGCAGCGGCTCGAAGATCTCGACGGCCGCCTGCAGCGGAAAGCGATCCTTCTTGCCCGACTGGAATTTCACGGCCATCTCGAGCGTGTCCATCGCGAGATCGGTGATCTCGCCGGCGCCCCAACCGCCCGGGTGGAACACGAGCTTGCCCGTGTCGAAGCCCAGCAACCGCTCGAACGAAACCCACGCGCGACGCGCATCGGGACTGTCGGCGCGCATGCCGGCAATCTCGGAGTACTTGCTCCAGTAGGGCTTCTTGCCCCACGCTTTTTCGGCATGCTCGAACAAGACGCCGGAGAGTTCGCCCGCACCACTGCCCGACGCGACCGCCTGACCGAGCAGACGCGCTGCATCGGAATCACGACCGGCTTTGCCCAGGATCTCGGCGTGCTGGCGCACTTGCGGGATGCAGCGCGGCATCCGCTTTTTCTCGGCGACGACTCGCAACGCGGCGAGGACGTCGTCGATCGGGCCCTCCGAGAGCATGATCTCGCTCCAGGAATCGTCGAACTCTTGCCAGTCTTCTTGCGCGACGGATTGGATGAGGCTCATGGAAGGGCTCGTTTTCACTGGCGGAAAATCACTTCTTCTCGTACGGACGCGCCCTCGCGGAGCGTGCAGGCTCGTCGCGAGGGCGTGACCTAGAGGCGCGTAGCATGCACAAATGACGCCCTCTGTTCCAGCATCGTGCATTCAGTCGACGGCGAGCACGGCACCCTTCAGGTAACGCGAGCGGCTGAAGTCGGGCCTCTGCGGGTGATCCGGACCGGCCCCGAGGGTTTCGAGCAACCGGATCTCGCGTCCCGCCCGCCGCGCCGACTGGAAGAGGATTCCGAGGAAGGCGGGCAATTCGAGCGCGCCCGAGCACGAAAACGTGGCCACGATGCCGCCCGGACGAACCGCTTCGAGCGCGAGCGTGTTCCAGTCGTGGTAACGCCGAATACCCTCCTCGTCGTCCGCTCGACCGCGGATGAGCTTGTGCGGATCGAGGATGATCAAGTTCGGCTTTTCGCGCGCGGCCTTGACCGAGCGGAACACGTTGAAGCCGTCGGCGTGCAGGAACTCGATGTCGAGGCGGTTGATCTTGGCCGCTTCCTTGGCGCGCTCGAGCACGACCTCGTCCAAGTCGACGGCGCGCACGGAACGTGCCCCGAGTCGTTTGCATTGCAGCGCGAAACCGCCGGTGTTCGTGCACATGTCGAGCACGTCCGCGCCGAGCGCGAGTTGCGCGATCTTCAGTCGGTTGTCGCGTTGATCGCAAAAGTAGCCGGTCTTGTGCCCGACGCCGGGCTTGACCGGGATCACCACTTCGTTCTCGGTGACGTGCACGATACCGACGTCGCGCGGCGCTTCGTTGGTCTCGAAGCCTTCGGCTTTCGCAGCACTCGTCGGCACGCGGTGCACGATTTCGAAGCCGGGATAGAGCTGGTTCAGCGCCCACTCGACGTCGCGGCGCATGTTCCAGAAACCGAGCGCATGGTGTTCGCACACGAGCACCGACCCGAGCCGATCGACGATCAATCCCGGGAGGTCGTCGCCTTCCGCGTGAGCGATGCGGTAGGCGTCGGTCACCGACTCGAGCTTCAACGTCTTGCGGCGCAACCGGTCGGCCGCGGAAAGCGTGCGCAACAAGTAGTCGCGGACGTTGCGCAGCTCGCTCTTCTTGCCGCGTGAGAGCAGGCGCACGCGGATGTCCGAGCGGCGGTTGTACAAGCCGTGACCGATGAAGCGGTCCGACCCGTCGTAGACCTCGACCAGCGCGCCGTCGTCGGGTCGATCGCGATCGTCGGCGACTTGGCGGCCGAAGATCCACGGGCCGGCCGAAACGAGGTCGGTCGAGAGGCGCACGAGGGGCATCACGTCGGTCATGGGGGCGAAGAGGATAGCGGCGCGGGCGCTCGGGACGGCATCCGCGCTCGATTCACTCGAAAAATTCCCGCGTCAACCATCGCGCTCACGGTGCGTAGACTGCGCTGGACCCAGCCCGTACCCAGAAGACGCCCGCATGTTCATCCCGACCCTCTTGTTGCAGACCGTCGCTATCAGCGGCGGAACGATCCACACGCTCGAGCTCGATCAGAAACCGTTCGTCGGGACCATCCTGATCGAGAATTCCTACATCACCGCCGTGGGTGAGAACGTCACGATCCCTGCTGGATCCGCCACGTTCGACGCAACGGGCAAGCACGTGATCCCGGGCCTCGTCGACGGATTCGTGAACCTCGATCCCGATCACGACGCGCTGTACGTGTCGGCCGGCGTGACGCTCGTGCGCGACGCCGGCAACGAGCACGCGCGCATCCTCGCCGAGACGGATCGCAACGCGCGCGATCGCTCGCCGGGGCCGTGGATTTTCTGCGCGGGCGCCGTGATCGACGGTTCGCCGCCGGTGACGCGCTCGGTCGTTTTGATCGACACGGCTGTGGACGCGGAAAACAAGCTGCCGCTCATGTTCGAGGACGGTGTCGACTACCTCGCGTTCCAAAAAAATCTGACGCTCGAGCCGTGGAAGAAAGTGATCGCGCTCGCGCACGGGAGCAACCGGCAGGTGTGGGGTTCGCTGCCCAAAGGCGGCTCGTTCGAAGCGCTGCTCGAGGCCGGTCAAGACGGCGTGTTCCACCTCGACGCTTTCTTGCCGACGGGCACGAGTTGGGATGCGCTGACGCCGGAAATGATCGAGCGCGTCGCGAAACAGGCCGGCGAAAAACGACTCGCCGTCACGCCGACGCTGGCGGTGTACGCGAAGCGCTTGTTGAAGCCGAACGAATCGGACGCGCTGCTTTCGTACTTGTCGCCTTACTACACGAGCACGTGGCAGCAGGATCTCGTCATGCGTGAGAAGCTCGTCACGAGGGAACTACTCGAAACCGGCGCGAAGGTCGTCGCGACGCAGGGCGCACTCGTCGAAGCGCTCGCCGCGCACGGCTGTCGCATCGTTCCCGGCAGCGGTTCGCCGAACGCGTGGCTGTTTCCGGGCACGTCGTTGCTCGACGAACTGTCGCTGTTGCGTCGCGCCGGATTCAGCACGCCCGAGATCGTGCGCCTGGCGACCCAAGGTGCCGCCGACGTCATCGGCGCGACGAAGCGCGGCACGATCAAAGTCGGCAAAGTCGGCGACCTCGTCGTCACTGCGTCGAATCCGCTCGAGGACATCGGCCATCTGTACAAGCCGGCGGCCGTCGTGTTGCGCGGCAGAATCCTGACGCGCGCGCAACTCGACCAACGACTCGAAGCTGTCGCCGCGACGCAAGCGCGCGTGCGCGAGACGCTTTCGAAGCCGATCGTCGTCGCCGAACCCGAGCTTCCGACCGGTGACGTCGTCATGACAGGCGCCGTCGAGACACGCGGCATCGGAGCGCGCATTTCGGCCGAGAAATACGCCGTGGTGCGTCGTTACGACGGCGCGTTGACGTACAGCGGGCGCGTGGTCGTGCCCGGCGAAGCGACGGTGTACGGCACGGAGACGGTCGTGCAGCAGACGATTCAGAACGGCGATCTGGTCGAGTTCGACGTCAAGGTAACGAGCGGCCCTACGGTCGTCGCCGTCCACGGGACCCTCGTCGCCGGCAAAATGGCGATCGAGCGGCGCTTGAACGATCGCTTCATCGGAACGGACAACGTTTCGGATCGATTCGCGTTCGTCGACTGCGGCTCCGTCACGGGTGTGATGGTCATGGGCTACCACAAGGCTCCCGGCGAATTCAAAGTGCTCGCCTTCGACGACTTGGAGCCCGCGATGGTGTTGTGGCAGATGCAGCTCGACAAGAACGCTCTGCACGTCGTGCGCACGCCAGCCGACATGCGCGTCGCGTACGACGACGTCGGCGCCATTCGCGAGCTGAAGCGTCAAGTCGGGAACGGCATCGTGCAGACGCTGCCGCTCGAAACCAAAATCGTCGACGGCAAAGGCTTGCCGATGCCGATGTCGAAACGTGATGCGGCGCCGAGGGCGATTCCTGCCGGCGGAACGAAGGACGCGCCGAAGTGACGAGCGCCGTGCGCCCGTTCGTCAGCGCGTTGAATCGAAACGTGCCGCTCGCCGCTGTGGCTGAGTTCGCGCCGCTCGCGATCGGCGCGCTCGTCGTCGATCCGCCCGTCGTGCTCGCGCCGATGGCCGGCGTGACGAACTATCCGTTCCGCAGTTTGTGCCGCGAGTTCGGCGCCGGCTTGTACGTGTCCGAGATGATCTCGGCGCGCGGCTACTTGAACGGACATCGGCTGACGCGCTTGCTCGCTTCGTCGAACACGGACGAAAAACCGCGGTCGGTGCAGATCTACGCGACCGATCCGAATGACGTCGAAGAGATGGCGCGCTCGCTCGTCGATGCCGGCGTCGATCACCTCGACATGAACTTCGGTTGCCCCGTGCCGAAGGTGACGCGCCACGGCGGCGGCAGCGCGATTCCGCTGAAAAAGAAGCTGTTCGCGAAGATCGTGGCGGCGGGCGTCAAGGGCTCGGGAGCCGTCCCGTTCACGATCAAGATGCGCAAGGGCATCGACGAGACGCTGCTCACCTACGTCGAATCCGGGCGCATCGCCGAGAGCGAAGGTGCTGCTGCGATCGGTTTGCACGCACGCACGGCGGCCGACTTGTACGCGGGCGAAGCGGATTGGAACGCGATCGGTGAACTGAAGCGCGCCGTGTCCGTACCCGTGCTCGGCAACGGCGACATTTGGGAAGCGTTCGACGCGCTGCGCATGATGCGCACGACCGGTTGCGACGGCGTGATCGTCGGTCGCGGATGTCTGGGACGTCCGTGGCTCTTCCGCGAGCTCGCCGACGTCTTCGCGGGACGCGAACCGGCAGCGCCTCCGAGCTTGCGCGCGATCGTCGCGATCATGGAGGACCACGCGCGGCGCTTGTGCGCTTTCTTCGGCGACGAGGTCGGCATGCGCCAGATGCGCAAGTGGTGCGCGTGGTACACGAAGGGCTTCCGCGGCAGTTCGGTCGTGCGCGAGGCACTCGTGCGCGTCACGTCGATCGAGGCGATGCTATCGGCGCTCGCGACGCTCGACCTGGACGAAGCGTTCCCCATGAGCGCTCTGCGTGCGCCGCGCGGCAAGACCGGTCGCCAACATCAAGTCGCACTGCCGCACGGTTATTTGTCCTGCCTAGACGACGAGTTGCCGCCGGACGAAGCGGGACTGGGCGACGATTCCGAGAGCTACGAGGATTCGCTCTCCGGCGGTTGAGGCTCAAGCCGGACGCACGATCCAGAACAGGCCGACCGCGATGCTGGCGCTGCTCGCGACGACGAGCAAGCGCCGACGCGCGATCGGACTCGACTCGGGTGCGAGACGTGCGAATCCCGCGGCGAACGCGGTGACGCACGCGAGGCTCCCGACCGCGTACCCAGTCAGGTATGTGGTCGGCAACAACAGTCCCGGCAGTCCCAGCGCCGGCAGCACGGCGAAGAGGTGCGCGAGTCCGCCCGCTCCATGGAAAAGACCGAGGAAATAGGGCGATGTCGTCGGCGCGTGCACGTGCTCGTGAGCGCGCACGGCAGCGCGCAAGCCGAGCGCTCCGAGCACGCACATCAGGATGCCGACGATCCGATCGGAGACGCTCGAGACGTGCTCTTCCGCGCCGGGGATCCACGCGCGCAACACCAAAGCGATGGCGGCGGCAGCGAGAGCTCCGCTGGCGTGCCCCAGTCCCCACACGAGTCCGACGCGCCACGCGCGCTTGCCTGACGTCGCGGCGAACGGTGCCACGCCCGCGAAGTGATCCGGTCCGGTGAGCGCGTGTTGTCCGCCGGCCAGGACGCCGATCCACAGAGCCGAGAGAAGCGTGAGGACGGACATGGTCTGCGCTCATTCTTCCATCCGCGTGCGCCGTCCTCCACCATGCGCGCACTTTGAACGATCTCACGAGCGCAATCGGAGTCATCGGCGCCGGCGCAGCGGGCTCGTGGGCGGCCGCAGTCGCGGCACGCGCCGGCAGATCCGTGACTCTGCTCGAGAAGACGCCGCGCCTCGGCACGAAGGTGCTCGCGTCGGGCGGCACGCGCTGCAACTTGACGACGACGCTCGATGCGAAACATGCGGGCGCGCTCTTCGGCACGGCCGGAGCTCGATTTCTCGCCCCCGCGTTGCGTGCACTCTCGCCGCAAGACGTGCGCGCGCGATTCGAAGAGTGGGGCGTGCCGACGGAAGAGGCTCCGCTCGAGAAGATCTTCCCGACGAGCGGTCGCGCGCGCGACGTGCGCGACGCGTTGGAAAACGAAGTGCGCGCGAGCGGCGCGCGGATCGTGTTCGATGCGGCGATCGAGACGCTCGAGCGCGATGGAGACGCGTGGCGCGTCGTGCATTCGAACGGGAGCGTCGATCGTTTCGCGCGCCTGATCGTGTGTCCGGGCGGGATGAGCTATCCGAAGTCGGGCACGACGGGGGATGGATACGCGTGGCTCGCGCGCCTCGGTCTGCCCATCGTCGACCCGGTGCCGGCGCTCGTGCCGCTCGCGAGTTCCGCGGCGTGGGTGCACGAGTTGTCGGGCATCGCCGTACAGGACGCGGAGGCACGAATTCTGGCCGAAAACCGCGCCGTTCTGGGTCGGCGCCGACGCCCGGTCTTGTTCACGCACAAGGGTTTGTCAGGCCCCGGCACGATGGATTTGTCGGAGCCGGTCGCGCGTGCGCACGCGCATGCGCTGCGCCGTAAGCAAGCACTTCCGAAGTTCACGATCGAGCTCGACCTCGTGCCCGACCTGTCGCGCGAGCGGTTGCGCGATTTGCTCATCGATGCAGCCGGTCGCGCGGGTGCGCCGCTGTTGTCCCGCGTCCTGCCGATCGATCTGCCGAAGCGACTGCTCTTCGCCGTGACGCGCCAAGCCGGACTCGGACGCGAGGTCGATCCGCGGCCGAATCAACTCGACAAGCAGGCGCGACATGCGCTCGTCGAGACGCTGAAAGGACTGAGCGTGCCCATCGACGGCACGCTCGGTTTCGATCTCGCGGAAGTGACCGCTGGCGGACTCGCGCTGAGCCATGTCGACCCAGGCACGATGCGCGTGCGCGGTCACGCGGGACTCTACGTCTGTGGCGAGATTCTCGATCTCACGGGACCGATCGGCGGATTGAACTTCCAAGCCGCGTTCGCGACGGCGGAACTCGCCGCTCGCGACGCAGCTTCGTGAAGGGCCGTCACACCGTCGTCAGTTCCTTCTCCAGCTTCTCCGAGTACTTGCCGTCGCGCGCGGCCCCGTTGAGTTTGGCGCGTGAATAGAAGGCTTTCTGGCCGGCGGCGAGCAGCTTGTCTTGGCCCTTCCAGGCCTTGAGCGCTTCGTCTTGCAGCGCCCGCCCGTAGCTGAAGGACAATTGCCACGGTTGCGGACCCTTCGCGTTCATCGCGTTCAAGTGCGCGGTCGCCAGCGAACTCGTTTGGCCGCCCGACAGGAACACGATGCCCGGCACCGCAGCGGGAACAGTGTGACGGAAACACTGGAGCGTCATGTCGGCAACTTCGTCGATCGACGCCTGTTTCTTGCACAGCTTGCCGGCCACGACCATGTTCGGCTTCAAGAGCATCTCTTCGAGCACGACACAGTGGTCGTAGAGCGCAGCGAAGGTCTCGTGCAAAGTCTGCGTCGTCACGGCGAGACAGCGCTCGATCGTGTTGTCGGCATCCATCAACACTTCGGGCTCGACGATCGGCACGATGTTCTGCTCTTGGCACAACGCCGCATAGTTCGCGAGCAAGCGCGCGTTCTCGCGGATGTTCGCGAGCGTCGGCATCCCGTCGCCGATCGTGATGACGGCGCGCCACTTCGCGAAGCGCGCACCCAGCCCGTAGTACTCCTTCAGACGTTCGCGCAAGCCGTCGAGACCTTGCGTGACTTTCTCGTTCGGCGCACCCGTCATCGCGATCGCGCCCGTGTCGACCTTGATGCCGGGGATCGAGCCATGCGCTTCCAAGATCTTCGTGAACGCCTTGCCGTCGCGACCCTTCTGACGAATCGTCTCCTCGAAGAGGATCACGCCGCTGATGTATTCGCCGAAACCCTTCGTCGTGAAGAGCATGTCGCGGTAGTTGCGACGATTCTCTTCGACGTTCGGCACGTCGATCGACTTGAAGCGCTTGTCGATCGTGCCCGTGCTCTCGTCGGCGGCGAGGATGCCTTTTTTCGGTGCGACCAGAGCGAGCGCGACCTTCTGCATTTCACTTTGTTTCATGGAGAATTCTTCGATTCGGTTGGGGTGGAGCAGCGTGGCATGGACGAATCGGCGTCCAGCCCCGTCATTTCTTTTTCGTCTCGTCCGAGAGCACGCCGAGCTCGCGCATGGCGTCGAACACCGACGAGCGCACGAATAGAGCTTCGGAGGCGAGCGTTGCGCGACGTCTCTGTCCAGCGCGGTACGGCGAATCAGGGCCTTTGCAGCGCGCGACCCAAGCTTCGAGGAACACGTCGCGCTCCGCCGGTTGCGGCAGACGTGCACGCAACTTCTCGGGCGTCGTTCGACAGTCCTCCCACAGCGCATGAAAGTTGTCGAGCAAGCCCCCGAAGCCGTCGTCGAGCACCGCGTCGCCGACGGCGAACGTGCGCGCGATCGCATTGCGCAGCGAGCGATGTCGATGGTAAGGCGTGAACCGTTCGGTGAGCCGCGGATAGATGACGGGATGCGCGGTCGCGGGGATCGGCGCGTGCCAGCGATCGGCGTCATCGAAGAGCGCGTGCAAGATTCCGAGCACGTCGATGTCGGGCATCTCGAACTCGGTGCCGGAGGCGTACGCGTCGTACAGCGTGATGCCGGGGTACGCGCCGCCGATGCGATCGGTATACGCATGCGCGAACGCCGCGGCTTCCTTCGCGAACGAGCGGTCGTCGAGATCGCGCTCGATCGACGCTTCGACGAGATCGAGTTCGGGTGCGAAACCGGCGAGCGCGTTCTCGAACACGCGCGCCGTTTCGTCGGCGAATTTCACGCGCACGAGTTCGCCACTCGCGTAGTCGTAGCGGAAAGCTTGGCGCCAAGCGCGCGGCGTCTGTCGCGCGAGCAGAGTGCGCTGCGCACGCTTGGCAGCGTCGGATTCGGGATCCAACCAGTGCCGTGCGGTCGGTTGCTCCGGCGCGAGAGTCGCAGGATCGAACCAGTCCGCCCGGGTCGCTTCCGACCATGAGGCGGGATCGCGATCCTGGCGCTTCTTGACCCACGTGATCAGCGCCGCTTGAAAGGTGCCCGAATGCTCGAGGTTGAGCGCCAAGAGATCGACGACGTCGCGCTTCAGTGAGGGCGAAAGCGCGCTGAAGGCTGCTTTGGCTGTGGCATCGGCGGCAGCGCGCGCGGCTCGTGACTCCGCGGACTCGGCGAGCGGGCTCGAGTTGGTGACTGCTGGGTTCGGCAGCGCGTCATTCGCCGGCAAAGCGCTCGCCGGCGATGCGATCGGCGGCGATGCGATCGACTGAGCTGGGCTCGTATGCGGTGGGCTCGTCAGGGCGAGCATGAAGAAAACGGACGTGAACACGCGAGCGCTGAGGATGCGCGCAGCGTGCTTCTCGCGCAACCTTTCTGCGCAGCCGATTCGTCGTCCAGAAAAGGCCGGAGCGCGCCTCGATCAAGAGACGCGCCCCGGGGGGTGGCAAGACCGATCGTCGTCCGAGAGATTTGGCCCCTCGGACCCGACCAGCAGGCTCGTCCAGTTGCCTGGCCGAAATCCACGTTCCTTCCCCGCGCGGGCACACCGGACACAGACCTCACCCAGGCTTCTCGCGCACCGCCGGTACCGCAACCGGCAGCGCACCTGGTTCCCTAGGGGCTCACTGAGATTCTGTCGGCGCACCCGGAAGGACCGGGGACTTCTCCGAACCACCGAAATCTACCCCTGCCTGCGTTCGGGGGCGGAGTTGGAAAGCAATTTCCTAGTGGGGGGAGAGTGGCCGATGCGTCAATCGGCGCTCGCAGGACCGGGTCCACTCGAGTCGGTCTTCTTGCGTCGCCGACGACGCCGCGGTGCACGTTCGGCTTCGACCTCGGCGACGGGCAGCGCCTGTGCCAGTCGATGGCGCTCCTTCCAACCCTCGTAGATGTCCCAGCCCTGACCGCGGGCCGCGATGCGCAAGCGGAACAGTTCGAGCGCGTCGAGGAATTCGTCGCTCTTCAAGAACGCGATCGGACGGAAGCGCTTCGTCGAGCTCTGCACGAAGCGCCGCTGAAGCAAGATGATCTTGCGCGCGCGCGCGGTCTCACGACGCGGCAGGCGCGTCTGCAGTCCGACGGGAATGAGCACTTCCGCCGTCACCGTCACGAGATCCGGTGCCGGTCCGCGCAGCTCGCGCGTCGCAGGATCGGCTTCGCGCTCGATGATGCGCAAATAGAGGAGCGCGATGCACACCGATGTCGAAGGCACGAAGCCTTGGTGCACGTCGGCGTCGAGCGCTTCGAGCAAGCGCCAGAATCCTTCGGCTCGTGTCTGCGCGACCGAGTCGTCCTTCGGCCCCAAGTAGCGATCGATCGCGGGCAGGATCACAGCCAACGCTCCGCACGCGCGCAACATGCGGAACGATCCGAGCGCGACGCCCGAGCGCATCAGGCGCAGGATTTCTTCGAGCACGCGCGGCGGCGCCGAACGCGACAATCGCGGCGCGATCGCGCACATCGCGGCCCAGGTTTTCTCGTCGATGCGGAAGCCCAGACGCGTGGCGAATTTCACGGCGCGCAGGATGCGCACCGGATCTTCGGCGAGACGAACACTCGGATCGCCGATCGTGCGCAGGACGGCGTGCTCGAGATCCTCGAGCCCGCCGACGTAGTCGATGACCGTGCGCTTCGTCGGATCGAGGAACAGCGCATTGACCGTGAAATCGCGCCGGCGCGCGTCCTCTTCCGCTGTACCGAATTCATTGTCCTCGACGATCAAGAGATCGTCCAAGCGCCGCGCGCCTTCGGCCTCGGTTTCGCCCGCGTCGATTTCGCTGTCGCGGGGGAAGGGATCGCTACGGAACGTCGCCGTCTCGATGATGTGATCGCCGTAGTGGATGTGGACGAGCTTGAAGCGCCGTCCGATGATCCGACCGTTGCGGAACATGCGTTTGATCTGACGCGGATGCGCGTCGGTCGCGACGTCGAAATCCTTCGGCGTGCGTCCGATCAAGAGATCGCGCACACAACCGCCGACGAGGTAGGCCTGGTGACCTTCGCGCTCGAGGCGCGCGACGACGCGCAGCGCGTCCTGGTCGAGCATCTCGATCGGAATCGAGGCGGCGGAGATGGTGCGCGGGGAGTGGGTGACTGGATGGGCGCGATCGGCGGGGCGAGGCATGGAGTGCGCACGACTCTACAGAATGAGCGGCTCCGGCCGCAGCGTGCTTGTCCGCGTTCGAGTGCGCGGGTACCCTCCCTGCCCCTCGCAATCGAGAAGGGGAGTAGCTCCAACGGTTAGAGCGACTGATTCCAAATCAGTAGGTTCAGGGTTCGAATCCCTGCTCCCCTGCCAATCGCCTGCCGCCGACCAACGACACTGCTCACGTCTCTGCTCTCACCGACAGTTCTCACCCAGAGTGCCCGCATGAGCCTCCCGAAGGATCCGCCGGAAGAAGAGGGTCCGAAACCCGCGCGCGCGCCGAAACACGGTGCGAAAAAGACGTTGGCCGAGGAGTCCGCCGCCACGGAGGCAGCCGAGGCCGAAGACCTGGCCGGGCGGCCCGACACGCCCGTTCCGCCATTGGACGAATTGCGCGCGGCCCTGGCGTGGGCTTTCGCCGGAGAAGAAATCCAGGATGCGATCCTGGATCTGTACGCGCGCCACGCACAGCTGTTGTTGGAGCACAATCGGCACGTGAATCTGACGGCCGTCGTCGATCCGAAGGAGGTCGCGGCGAAGCACTACCTCGATTCATGGCGGCTGACGAGGCTCTTGCCGCTGTACGGCAAGCGCGTGCTCGACCTCGGTTCGGGTGCCGGGTTTCCGGGGTTGCCCGTCGCGATCGCCGAGAAGGACGCCAAGGTCACACTGCTCGATTCGACGCAGAAACGCGTGACTTTCATGCAGTCCTCGATCGACACGCTGGCCGTGAAAAATGCGAGCGCGGTGTGGGCGCGAGCCGAAGAACACTTGGCGCGCAACAACTACGACGTCGTGCTCGTGCGCGCCGTTTCGTCCGTGCGTGAGAATGTGCGTCTCTTGCGCAAGGTGCGCCACAGCCACAAGGATCTCGTGATGCTGAAGGGCCCGTCGTGGTCGCGCGAAGTGCGCGCGGGCGAGCGTGAGGCCGAGCGCTTGGGCTTCAAGCTCGACACGGTGATGGAACACGAATTACCCGGCGAGATGGGCAAGCGCGCCGTGCTCGTGTACCGCGCGCCGGGCGGACACGGCTCGTAGGTACGGTGTCGTGCAGGCGCGCAGCGCAGCGTGATCAGTCCAGTTTCTGAGTGTGCTTCTTCATCGCGTGCGCCGCGACCGATTGAACTTGGATGTCGAGCTCGGGCACGCCCGTCGCAGCAGCTTCTCCGCCGCGCACGATGTGACGCACGGTCTGCGTCGGGAAGGCGAACGCGATGTGCTCCGTCTCGAAGCGTTTCAAGATGTTCAAGTTCACCGACTGCTGCACGTTCATCATCGCGTCGTACTCGGGCACGAGCGAGAAGTACACGGCCTCGAACTGTAGCGCCGAATCGCCGAAGCCTTTGAAGTGTGCGCGGTCGAAACGCGTCTCAGGCGTGTTCTCGATGATCTCTTTCAAGATCGATGGGATGCGCTCGACCATGGCCACGGGCGTGTCGTATTCGATGCCGAGTACGAGCACGATGCGGCGCTCGTTCAGGCGCTTGAAGTTGCGGATGCGGCTCGACACGAGGTCGTTGTTGCCCATCACGATCTCTTCGCCGTTCAAGCTGCGCAGGCGCGTCGTCTTGACGCCGATGCGCTCGATGGTGCCGACGAACTCACCGACTTGGATGCCGTCGCCGACGATGAACGGTTTGTCGAGCAGGATCGCGATGGAGGCGAACAGGTCGCCGAGCACGTTCTGCAGCGCGAGCGCGACCGCGATGCCGCCGACGCCCAGTGAGGCGATGAGCGATGTGACCGGGAAGTTGAGCGCCTGCAAGCACGAGAGCAGGACGACGGTCCACACGATCGTGTTGCCGATGAACGACAACACGGTGACGCCCATCGTGCGCGCCGGATCGTCGGCGCTCTTGCCTTGGATCAAGCGCGCGATGCCGTACTGGACGAGTCCGATGCCCCAGAATCCGGCCTGCAGCCAGAAGCCGGCGTGCCACAGGTACTGGATGGCCAGTTCGATCTTCGAATCGGTCGAAAGCGCCGCGAACTTCGCCTGCAGGCCGGCTCCGGCAGCTTCCTCGAGCTCGGCCGCGGATTGCGGTGCCAGCGACCAGTCGAGCGTGTGATGCGCGATCCACAGCGCGCACAGGAACAAGAAGAAGCGCTTCGTGCGCTGGACGAGATCGGCGAGCAGATCGTCGACGTCCGTCTCGGTCCGATCGGCGAGGCGCTCCAGGTGCCGATGGACGAGGCGTTTCAGCAGTCCGAGCGCGAAGAACGAGACGAAGAGGACCGCGAGCGCGATGGCCCAGCGCTCGTACGTGTTGCCGAGGTACACGCGCTCCCAAAAGGCCACGAATTTGGCTTCGATTTGCAGGAGAACGAACATCGACCGAATTGCGCTGCGCGAGAGGGGAGAGTGTTGGTGCCCGAGGGGGGGGTCGAACCCCCAATCTCGTTAAGAGAACTAGGACCTGAACCTAGCGCGTCTGCCAATTCCGCCACCCGGGCACGCGAGTGAGGCGGAGAAAGATACGGCGACGCTCTGCGCCGGTCAACCAGGTGCGTGCGTTACCCGGCGGTGACGCTGACGCCGTCGACGAGCGCGTAGGGGGCGCGCGAACTGCCGGAGCAGCGTTCGGGATGTGAGCCGAGCGCGACGATGCGCTGCAACAACTCGAAGGCGTTGCCCGAGAGCAGGGTCTCCTTCACCGGACGCACCACGACGCCGTTCTCGATCCAGCGCGCCGATTTCGCGACGCCGGAGAAATCGCCCGAGGCCGGATCGACCGAGCCCGAAAAGCGCTGCACGAACAGTCCGCGATCGAGCGCGCGTTCCATCTGGGCGCGCGTGCCGCCGACGCCGCCTCCGACCACGATCGCGTGCGTGCCCAGTCCGGGCACCGATCTCGGGCCGCCGCTCGCGTGTCCCGTCGACGTGCGCCCTTCGACCGCGGCTGCGTAGCCGTTGTAGAGGAACGACTTCAAGACTCCGCGTTCGACGAGCGCCATCCGCGTCGTCGGTTGACCCTCGCGATCGAATGATCCGGCGCCCGCGAGTTCGATGTCGGTCGGATCGTCGACGATGTCGAGACCGGAGAACGCGATCGCCTCGTTCAACTTCTTCGCGAGCGCCGAGCGACCGCGCTGCACCGCGACAGCACTCGCGCCCGACACGATCGGCGAGATGAACAATTCGAGCAGTGCGTCAGGTGAAAACAGGACCGGGCCCTTGTACGTCTCGGCGCGCGCCGCGCCCAAGTTGCCGACGCTCACGCTGGTGAACTCGTCGATCAGTTCGCGCAGAGCCGCTTCGGCGTCGCGCACGTGGCGCACCGCGTCGCCGCCGTAGTGGAAACCGCCGACGTCCTCGCCGTCGATCGCCATGCCGAACACGCTGAACGACAGTTGCGCATCGCTCTCCGACGCGCGCACGCCGCCCGAAGTACGAATCGCATGGCTGACGCGCGTCACCTCGCACGACGCGTTGTCGATCGAGATGCGCGGATCGCGCGCACGCACGCGCGACATCATGTCGGCGCCCATGTCGACGATCTGATCGACGCTCAGCGCATGAATCGAAACTTGTGCGAGGGGAGCGCGCTTCTCGCGTCCGCGCGGCGTCGGCAGCACGTTCGCGACGTGCGGCGGCGCCGAGGCCGACAGCGCCAACGCGTCACGCGCGGTCGCAACGAGCGAGTCGGAATCGCCTTGGTTCGTCGATGCGAAGCCGAGCTTTTTGCCGCGAAAGACGCGCAAACCCGTCGTCGCGCCGTCGTCGACTTGCGTGAGCTTCAAGTCGCCCTTCTCGAAACGCACCGCGATCGTCTCGGCGCGCGTGCCGTAGGCTTCGGCCTCGTCGGCGCCATTTTTCAAGGCGTTCTCGACGAGCTGATCGCAGCGCTCGAGCACGCGCGCTTCTTCGCCGGCCGGATCGAACGTGGCGGTCTCTTCCGAACGGATCGTGGTGTTCACGAGCGACCTCCGAGCACGACTTCGCACGAGATCCAGGGGCCGCCAGCGTCGACCTTCGCGGGTTGACCTTTGCCGCAGTGGCCCGAACCCAGATCCCACTGGAATTCGCGTCCGACGCGATCGACGGAGCGCAACACGTCGAACGCCGAGCCTGAAATGTTCACGCCGCGCAGCAGCGCGCCCTTCTTGCCGTTCTGGATGCGGTATGCCTCGCGCGTGCCGAACATGAACTCGCCGTTGGAGTCGGCTTGACCGTTCGCGGCGCCTTCCAGCACGTAACCGTCTTCGATCGACGCGATCATCTCCTCGAGATCGCTGTCGCCCGGCGCGATGTAGGTGTTGCGCATGCGGATCAGAGGTTCGTTGTCGAACTCGAACGCGCGCGCATTGCCGGTCGGCGCGACGCCGTCGCGCGCGGCGCTTTCGCGGTCGTGCAAGTACGAGCGCAGGATGCCGTTCTCGATGATCGTCGTGCGCCCGGCGAGCACACCTTCGTCGTCGACGCGCAACGTTCCGCCGGCGCCGTCGGCGTACTCCGACGCTCCCGAATCGCACAAGGTCACCAGCTCCGAACCGACGCGTTGGCCCAGTTTTCCAGCGGCGACCGAGCCAGCGGCGACGAAGTCGGCTTCGACGGTGTGCCCGATCGCTTCGTGCGTGAGCAAGCCGACGAGAGCGGGGGACAGGATCACTTTCGCGCGTCCGCCATCGCAGTACGGCGCTGACAGCAAGTCGACGGCGCGTTGTGCAGCGCGCTCGGACAATTGCTCCGCGGACGCAGCACGGAACAAGCATTCCCATCCTCCGGTTGCGCCGCTCGACTCGTAACCGCGTTGGATTTCGCCCGACTTCGATGCGACGGCCGAGACGCGGAACTCCGGTCGAATCAAACGCGTCCACGCTTTCGCACCGTCGCTCGTGACGATGCCTTTCTCTTCGTACACCTCGCTGTACGCGCACGAGGCGCTCTGGATCGTGGCGCTCCTCGCGCGCGTCTCGCTCTCGATGCGCATCACGAGATCGATCGTGCCTTCGATCGGACGCGCGAGCAGTTCGTCGACACCGCTCGATTCGAAACGGCCGCGCGCGAGCTCGACTCGAGGCAGCGGCGCGCAGCGTTCCGAACGCGCACGCGCCGAAGCTTTGGCCGCGGCGCGTGCATTGCGAATAGCGCGCTCGATGTAGAGCGCTTCGACACGATCGGTGCTGGCAAAGCCCCATGTGCCGTCCTCGAGCACGCGCACGCCGACACCGGAGTGTTCGGTGACTTGCGCCGTGTCGACGCGCCCCTTCTCGACGACGACCGCGCGCGTCTTCTTCTTGTGGTAGCGCAGCTCGACGAAACCGCCAGCGTTCTTCGCCAAGACTTCGGCGAGCAGGTCGGTCGGATCTGAGTGGACGGCGGTGTGCGTTCGAATCATGTCTGAGGCTCCAATCGTGCAGCATCGGACGTTTTCGAGCGCGACTCAAGCAGCCCCTGAGCTATCCTCGTCGCCCCGCCATGTCCGAGAAGCCTCAAGAAGTGCGCGGAATCGCCGCGAACAAGCGCGCGCGCTTCGAATATCAGATCCTGGAGGAAATCGAGTGCGGCATCGCGCTGACCGGCACCGAGGTCAAAGTGCTGCGCTCAGGCCGCTGTTCCCTCCAAGAAGCGTGGGGCCAAGTGCGCAGCGCCGGGGCCAAGAAAAACAGAGCCGAGCTCTACCTGGTCGGCGCGAACATCCCCGAGTACGCGCAAGGCAACGTCCACAACCACAAGCCCGATCGCGATCGCAAACTGCTGGCGAAACGGCGCGAAATCGACTCGTTGCACGCGTCGGTGAAGCAGAAGGGCGTCACGCTCGTGCCGCTCGCGATTTACTTCAAGGGCTCGCGTGTGAAGGTGCAACTCGGGCTCGCGAAGGGCAAGAAGCTCTACGACAAGCGCGCCGACAAGAAGGAGAAAGACGACAAGCGCGAGATCGATCGCGCGATGTCGAAGTCGCGGCGCGGGTGAGTGCCAGGCGCAACTCGTGGATGTGTTCCGTGAGCGCGCGTGCTACACTTCGCGCTCACAAAGGGGGCGCACTGGTTTCGACTGGTTTCGTTCGAGCCTTTGGTTGCGTGTCGGGCATCTCGAGTCAGCCCGTAAAATCCTCTCGGGACGGCATTACATGCCAACAATTTGTCTCTCGCAGCCTGATTCAGTTCAGTCTGCCGTTTCCGAGGGGAGTGCCTGCGGCCCTTCGGAAACGCCACTAGCGGGCTGGCCGGCGAGTCGTGCATCAGGGCAGACCGGTGAGAAACTTCTGAAGCTGGTTTTCGAGAGGCTCGTCCACGAACGGCTCGAAGACGAGATCCAACCGTGGAACACACACGTAGAGGCCTTGGCAATGAAGATTCTGGGACGCGGGTTCGATTCCCGCCGCCTCCACCAACTCACACGTAGGGCTCGGCTCTGCGCTGGTTCTCGATTCTCCTGCTCGTCTCGCGGTTGATCACAGCGCACACGCGACCTACGAGCCGCGCGCCTCGAGGCGCGAGCGTGGCTCGTCGCAGAGGTGCGATGAAATCAGAGCCCCTCGTCACTTTGACGCCGTCCGGCTTGTTCTGCGCAGCCGGCGGCTTCCACATCGATCCATGGCGACCCGTGGAGCGCGCGATCATCACGCACGCGCATGCGGATCACGCTCGCACCGGTTCTGCGAACTACCTGGCGGCCGATCGCTGCGAGAACGTCCTGCGCACGCGTTTGGGCGAGATCCGTTTGCAGACTTTGCCGTACGGCGAGGAGATCGGCCTGGGGAGCACGCGCATCTCGTTGCACCCGGCGGGTCATGTGCTCGGCTCGGCGCAAGTGCGCATCGAGGCCCGCGGTGAAGTGTGGGTCGTCTCGGGTGACTACAAAGTCGCTCCCGATCCGACGTGCGAGGCCTTCGAAGCGGTCCACTGCGAGACCTTCGTCACCGAGTCCACCTTCGGACTGCCTATCTACCGCTGGAAGGAGCCGCGCGAGATCGCCTCCGACATCGACGCTTGGTGGGGCGAGAACGCGGAGCGCGGGCGGACCAGCGTCCTCTTCGGATACGCGTTCGGCAAAGCGCAGCGCATCCTCGCGCACGTGAACGCTGCGATCGGTCCGATCTTCTGTCACGGTGCTGTCGAGTCGCTCAACTCAGCGTACCGCGCCAGCGGCGTGGCACTCCCGCCCACGAAAAGTGCAGCCGAGGCCACGCCGGTCGAACTGGCGCGCGCGCTGATCGTTGCGCCGCCGGCTGCGCAATCGACGCCGTGGATGCGTCGTTTCGGCGACTACTCGGACGCGTTCGCATCGGGGTGGATGCACTTGCGCGGCACGCGTCGGCGGCGCGGGGTCGATCGCGGCATCGTCCTTTCCGATCATGCCGATTGGCCGGGATTGATCGGTGCGATCACGGCGACGGGTGCGTCTTCGGTGTACGTGACGCATGGGTATGCGGCACCGCTCGCGCGTTACTTGAGTGAGCGCGGACTCGAGACGCACACGTTCGAAACCGAATTCGAGGGCGAGAGCGGTGGCGACGTCAGCGGCGTCGTCACCGATCTCGTGGATGTCGGCACTGTCGGTGTCGCGACCCCGTCTTGAGACGCATCCGATGAAAGCGTTCTCTGCGCTCTATGGTCGCCTCGACGCGACGACCTCGACGAAGGCGAAGACCGCCGCGTTGGCCGAGTACTTTGCGGCTGCATCTCCGCGCGACGCAGCATGGGCCGTATGGTTTCTCGCCGGCAATCGACCCCAGCGCTTGTTGCCCGCGCGCGCGCTCGGCGAGTTGGCGTGCGCCGAGGCGGACATCCCGCCGTGGCTCTTCGAGGAATGCTACGCGGCCGTCGGCGATCTAGCTGAAACGGTCGCCCTGCTTTTACCCGGACCCGGCGGCGAGAGCACACTCGGCCTCGGCGATTGGATCGAACAGCGCTTGCTCTCCATGCGCGGTCAGGATCGCGAGGTACAGAAGCGAGCCATCCAAGCCGCGTGGCGTGAGCTCGATCCGACCGGCAGGTTCGTGTGGAACAAGCTCATCACCGGGCAGTTTCGCGTCGGCGTTTCGAAGTTGTTGGTACTGCGAGCACTCGCCTCCATCTCGGGGCTCACCGTGAAAACGCTCTCAGAACGCTTCGTCGGAACATTCGAGCCGACAGCCGCGCACTACGAGGTGTTGATCGGTGAGGCCTCGCAACCGAGCGCGGGTCACCCGTATCCGTTCTTCCTCGCGCACGCTCTGCACGCAGAACACACGGACTTCGAAATCTCACTCGGACCCATCGACGACTGGCTCGTCGAGTGGAAATGGGATGGCATCCGCGCGCAACTCGTGCGCCGCAACGGTGAAACTTGGCTGTGGTCGCGCGGCGAAGAACTGATCACCGAACGCTTCCCCGAGATCGTCGCCGCTGCGCGCGAACTGCCCGATGGAACTGTTCTCGACGGCGAGCTCATGGCGTTCGAGAATGATGCGCCGCTCCCGTTCGCGCGATTGCAGCAGCGCATCGGTCGCAAGAAATTGACGCCGAAAGTGCTCGCTTCCGCGCCTGCGACGCTTGCGTGTTTCGACTTGCTCGAAGACGGAGGCGTCGATCTGCGCGAGCGCGCGCTCCATCAACGCCGAGCTTTGCTCGAAACACGCGTGGGCCGAGGCCGTGCGAATATCCGCGTTTCGGAGCGACTCACCGCGGCGAGTTGGAGCGCTCTCGCCTCCGTGCGCTCCGAAGCCCGCGCGCGCAGCGTCGAAGGCGTGATGCTGAAACGCCTCGATTCGGCGTACGGAATCGGACGCACCCGCGGTCCGTGGTGGAAGTGGAAGATCGATCCGATGAGCGTCGACGCCGTGCTCGTGTACGCGGCCCGCGGGCACGGTCGTCGCGCGAGTCTCTACACCGACTACACGTTCGCAGTCTGGGACCAAGGCGCACTCGTGCCGTTCGCGAAGGCGTACTCGGGGCTCTCCGACGAAGAGATTCGCGGCGTGGACGACTTCATCAAGAAGAACACGAGTGAGAAGTTCGGTCCCGTGCGCAGCGTGAAACCGGCGATCGTTTGCGAGATCGGTTTCGAGGGCATCCAAGCCTCGAAGCGCCACAAGTCGGGCGTCGCGGTTCGCTTCCCGCGCATCTTGAAATTGCGCACGGACAAAGCGCCTGCCGACGCGGACGACTTGAGCGCGTTGAAGGCTCTGCTCGTTGGGTGAGCCCTCCGAAAACGGCGCGAGCGAGCGACGTCGAGATCCGACCGGCAACCTCGGTCGCGAGATCCGTCGCTTGCGAGCGCGCGACGCAGGCGCAGCACCTCCCGTGCGGCGACCGCAGCGTCGCGCGCGTGCCGCTGCGCCGACGCACGTGCATCCGCTCGCTTGGATGCGCGAGCGCGGGTTCGAAGCGGCGTCGTTCCAACGCGAAGTGTGGAACGCCGTCGCGCGCGGAGAGAGCGGCTTGCTGCACGCCGGCACCGGTTCGGGAAAGACCTACGCCGTCTGGCTTGGCGTGCTCGAAGCCTTCGCTCCGATCGCGAAATCGCGCGGATTGCGCGTCTTGTGGGTGACGCCGATGCGTGCTCTCGCGGCGGACACACTGCGCACTTTGGCCTGCGCCACAGAAGAGCTGTGTCCGGCGTGGGAAGTGGGCGCACGCACCGGCGACACCACTTCCACCGAGCGCGCGCGACAGTCGAAGCACTTGCCCGAAGTGCTGGTGACGACGCCCGAAAGTCTCACACTGCTGCTCGCGCGCGATGATTCACGCGCCCTGTTTTTCGCACTCGACGCGGTGATCGTCGACGAATGGCACGAGCTCCTTTCGAACAAGCGCGGCGTGCAGACGCAGCTCGCACTCGCACGTCTGCGGCGCTTCAGCCCGCGCGTGCTCACGTGGGGGTTGTCGGCGACGCTCGGCGACGTCGAACTCGCGCGCGATGCGTTGCTCGGCGTGGGCGAGCGCGGAACGATCGTCACGGACGCGACGCCGAAACCCATGCGGATCGACACGCTCGTCCCCGAGAAGATCGAACGCTTTCCCTGGGGCGGACATCTCGGCTTGCGGCAACTCGCGGGTGTGGTCCGCGAGATCGAAGCGGCGTCGACGACGCTCGTCTTCTGCAATGTGCGTTCGGCGGCGGAACTCTGGTATCGAGCGCTCCTCGCCGAGCGTCCCGAGTGGGCCGGAAGGATCGCGTTGCACCACGGATCGATGCACCAAAGCGAGCGCGATTTCGTCGAGCGTTCGCTGAAGGAAGGCTCCTTGCGCGCCGTCGTGTGCACGTCGAGCCTCGATCTAGGCGTCGATTTCCTGCCGGTCGAACGTGTCCTGCAGATCGGCAGTCCGAAAGGCGTCGCGCGTCTCTTGCAGCGCGCCGGACGCTCAGGACACGCGCCGGGCCGGGTCTCGCGCGCCACCCTCGTTCCGACGAATGCGCTCGAGATCGTCGAGGCTGCTGCTGTGAGACGCGGTGTCGCGGCCGGCCGTGTCGAATCGAGCCGCGTCCCGAAGAAACCGTTCGACGTTCTCGTGCAACACGTCGTGACGTGCGCGCTCGGCGGTGGATTTCGCGTCGACGAACTCTTCGACGAAGTGCGCACCACGCACGCGTATCGTGATCTGTCGCGGCCGGAATTCGACTGGGTCGTGGCTTTCGCGACGAACGGGGGGAACTCGCTGGAAGCCTATCCCGAGCATCACCGGTTGATCAGAGACGAGGAAATGATGTTGCGCGTGGCCACACCCGCTCTCGCCCGGCGTCATCGCATGTCGATCGGCACCATCGTCGCCGATGCGATGATCCGCGTGCAGATGTTGCGCGGCAGACGTCTCGGATCCATCGAGGAAGCGTTCGTCTCCATGTTGCGTCAGGGCGACACCTTCTTGTTCAGCGGCCGCGAACTCGAGCTGGTCCGCATTCACGAAATGACGGCTTGGGTGCGCGCGGCGAAAAAGGGCGCCCCGGCGGTGCCGCGTTGGAACGGCAGTCGCATGGCGTTCAGCGAAGACCTCGCGGAGTGCATGCTCGACGTGCTCGGCGATGCTGGCCGCGGGTTGTTCGTCGAGCCCGAGATGCAGGCCGTTCGTCCACTGCTCGAGTTGCAGCAGCGCTGGTCCGCTCTGCCCACCGCGCGCTCCCTCGTTCTGGAACAAATCCGCACGCGCGAGGGGCATCACCTCTTCTGTTATCCGTTCGCCGGTCGCATCGCGCACATCGGGTTGTCCGCCCTCTTCGCGCACCGCGTGACGCGCGGAGTGGCCGGCACGTTCAGCATCTCCGTGAACGACTACGGCTTCGAATTGCTCTCCGCTGAGCCCGTGGATTGGAAAGCGCGGGTCGAGCAGGGACTCTTCGCGACGGAGAACTTGTTCGAGGACGTGATCGCGAGTTTGAAAGGCGCGCAGCTCGCGCTGAGACGCTTTCGCGAGATCGCGCGCATTGCAGGTCTCGTCTTCTCGGGCTTTCCAGGGCAACCGAAGAGTGCGCGCCAACTGCAAGCCTCTTCGAGCCTGTTCTTCGAAGTGTTCCAGAAATACGACCCCAGCAATCTCTTGCTGTCGCAGGCCGAGCGCGAGTCGCTGGACCAAGAACTCGAAATCGGGCGACTCGGTGCGATTCTCGATCGCATGCGCGTCCAGACGCTCGTGATGTGCACACCTCCGCGTCCGACACCGTTCGCCTTTCCGCTGCTCGTCGGTCGCTTGCGTGAGCGCTTTTCGAACGAGGAAGTGTCGCAGCGCGTACAGCGCATGTTGCTCGATCTGGAACGCGTCGCGGCGAGCGAAGAGGGGGTTCGAGTTTCATGAACGAGATCGCGGTCGAGCTCTCCGGCGAAGAGGTGCTCCTCTCATCCGATCGAGCGCTCTACTGGCCGCGCGAGCGCAAACTGTTCGTCGCGGATGCGCACTTCGGCAAAGCGGCGGCTTTCCGCGCACGCGGCGTACCCGTCCCGCACGGTACGACGGAAGACAACTTCGCCCGGCTCGATACGCTGCTGGTGCGCTTCACACCGAGAGCTCTCGTCTTCCTCGGCGATTTCTTGCACGCGCGCGAGTCGCGCGGCGAGAGGATGACGGCGGCGCTCTCCGCGTGGCGCGCTCGGCACCCGCTCCTCGACGTGCTCCTGATCCGCGGCAACCACGACGCGCGCGCCGGTGATCCGCCAGCGGAACTGCGGTTCGTCACGTTGAATGCCCCGCACGTCGAAGGACCCTTCGAGTACTGCCATCACTCCGGCGAGCGTGAGCGCGGCTACGGTATCGTCGGCCATCTGCACCCGTCGTTCGTGTTGCAGGGTCGCGCTCGACAATCCGTCCGATTGCCCTGTTTTTGGATGAGAAAGACGCACGTCGTGTTGCCCGCGTTCGGTGCTTTCACCGGTACGATGGCCATCGAACGTGAGTCGGGTGATCGCGTTTTCCTCGCGGCACGCGAGCGCATCTTCGAGGCGTGAGCGCGCCGCGACCTTCCCTACGGATTCCATTGAACCTCACTTCCTCGCACCCGTTCTGGTCGGTCAAGAACGGCATCCCGGCTAACTTTCCATCGCTGCAGCGCGACCTCTCCTGCGACGTCGTCGTCATCGGAGGGGGGATCACGGGCGCACTCGCCGCCATCCACTTGGTCGAGGCCGGTGCCAAGACCGTCGTGATCGACAAGCGCGACATCGGGACGGGCAGCACCAGCGCGAGCACCGGACTCTTGCAGTACGAGATCGACGTTCCGCTGCGCGAGTTGCGTGAGAAGATCGGGCCGCAGCAGGCCGAGCGCAGTTACCGCCTGTGCCGCAACGCGATCGGCAAACTCGGGCGTTTGACGAAGCGCTTGAAAATCCAGTGTGCATTCGAATCGAAGCCCAGTTTGTACGCGGCGCGCCACTGGAACGAAGTCGCGGACTTCCGCGAAGAATACCAACTGCGCAAGCGGCTCGGGTTCGAACTCCAGTACCTCGATGCGGACGAAGTGCGAGCTCTCTTTCCGTTTTCGCGACCGGCTGCGCTGTTCTCGGAAGATGGCGCGAGCGTAGATCCACACCGCCTCACGCACGGTTTGTTGCAGGCGGGGATCGGACTCGGACTCGAGGTATACGACCGCACGGAGATGGCGCGCTACGAAGAGCGGCCGCGCGGTGTGCGCATTCAAACGGCTCAGGGGTGCACGATCACCGCCCGTCGCGCGGTGATCGCGGCGGGCTTCGAAGCGAAAGCGCTCTTGGGTATCGAGGCGGGTAGTTTCCTCTCCACGTACGCGCTCGTCAGCGAACCGCTGCCCTCGAAAACCCTGTGGCATCGGAACAGTCTGATCTGGGAGAGCGGCACGCCGTACCTGTACCTGCGCACGACGAGCGAGGGGCGCATCATCGTCGGGGGAGAGGACGAACCGTTCGACAATGCGAAGCGCCGCGACGCTTTGATCGCGGCCAAATGCCGCACATTGCACGGCAAGTTCGCGCGCCTTTTTCCCGAGCTCGAACTGGAAGTCGCGTACGGCTGGGCGGGCACGTTCGGAGCGACCAAGGACGGGATCGCGTACATCGGAGTGCATCCGCGCTTTCCTCACGCGAGCTTCGCGCTCGGCTACGGAGGCAACGGCATCACGTTCAGCCTGATCGCGGCGGAGATCATCCGCGACGCGTGGATCGGGCGCCAGAATCGCGATGCGGAGTTGTTTCGCTTCGGGCGCTGAAGGAGTTACGGGAGCGTCGTCGTCGCGCAGGTGCACCCCTCTGTATGCAACGGTCCGTTGTAGAAACTACGCAGCCGTCGATCAGCCCTCGTCCCAAGAAGTCGCCGCTCGCGGCCGCGCGGGGTCCCGAGTTGCGGCACTGGAGTTGCCCTGCTCGAACGCATTGGGATGATCGCTTGATTCGCACATCGAAACTCAAACGACTGCCCAAGCACGTCGGGCTGATTCCAGACGGGAACCGTCGCTGGGCCGAGGTGCGAGGTCAGGGCAAACACGCGGGCTACGACGCTGGAGTCGAACCCGGCATCCAACTTTTGGAGTTGTGCCGGGATTTGGGTGTGCGTGAAGTCTCCATCTACGGGTTCACGAAGGAGAATGTGCGCCGCCCGGCGATCCAGGTCGCGGCCTTTCGCCAAGCCTGCGTCGCGTTTGCTCAGGCGAGCGTTCGAAGCGGTCATGCCCTGCGTGTGATCGGCGACATGCATTCGCGCGTCTTCCCTGCCGAGTTGAAGGCGTACGCACATCGCACGAGCGGTGACCTGCGCGTGAACTTGCTCGTCAACTACGGGTGGCAGTGGGATCTTCGCAACGGCTCGAGCAGCGCGGCGCCCGTAGGCGCGAGAGTGCTGCCTGCGCGATTCCACTTCGCCTCGGAAGACGTGCCCAAATTGGATCTCATCGTTCGCTGGGGCGGTCGACGCCGCCTGTCCGGATTCCTGCCGATTCAGAGCGCGTATGCCGACATCTACACGCTGGACACGCTCTGGCCGGACATGTCTCCCGGCGAACTCGTCGAGGCCCTGCACTGGCACGAGCACCAAGACGTGACGATGGGCGGATGAGCTAGTGGGCCGTAACGGCTGATTCGCTAGCAGGATTCGTCCTCATTCGTTGTCCGGCAAGAAGCGACGACGACCGCCTATCCCTAATCGATACGCCGAGGAGAAGCGCCGCCGCTCGGCGACGAAGGAGGGCGGAGCCTGCTAGCGAATCAGCCCTTTCGGTCCACTAGGGCTGATAGGGAGCACCGAGTGGGAAGTACGCCAAAGGGTCCTGTCGAATCGAGCACGACGTCGCCAACGTTTCGGATGCAGAGGCACAAGGACACGCAGACGACGAGTGCCGCAGACGGAATTTCCCGCGCAAGCGAGCCCGTTGCGTGAACAGGAGACGGCGTGCGTTCCGTTCCGGATGAGCAGCGCCGTTCCGCGCCGTCGGACGCTTATGCGTGCGGCTAGGCCGGTCGCGCGCGGACGCCGAAAACGTGAGAACGCGTGACACGGAACGGGTCGCCCAATCGCAAGATGCGTTGGGTTGCTCCGACGTACACGTCGTGCAGCGCGCGCACTTGCAAACTCTCGCCGTCCACTTCGACGATCTCCGCGTACATCTCGTCGTCGAAGTTGGCGATGTCCAGGTACAAGGTGATGCGGTTGCCTGCATCCACGCTCGCTCGCGCAAGTGAGAGGGGATGCTGCTTCGCGTCGACGGCGAAAACCGAACCGGAAACTGCGTAGCGCTTGAATTGCACCGCGTGATGCTAATTCTCGCTCTCGCGCGCGCCGGATTTGGCCCGGAATGTTGGGCAAAATACGTAGAAGTACTTATGCGGCGACAACAGCAGCGCGTTGTGGAGGAGGGGGGCTGAAGAGCACTTCTGGCACGCGCTCTCGTCTCAGCTGGAGCTCGGAACGCTCCACGATCGCTACGACAACACAGGCACGTGAATGACACGTGGCGTGCTCGCTCCGCCGAACTCCGCCGCCCGGATGGCTCGGACGGCCTGCGAGTTCTCGGCGAGCACACGCATTCGCCGGGTGCTTCACGTCCTCAACGCAGCGGAAATCAAGTCGCTGAATGACATGAAGGACTTCGAGAAGCTCTTGCTGAAGTTGCCGATAGGGACCTTCCCAGACAACCACTCGCTGTTCAGGCTCGAGTCGCCCTTGTACTTCCAGAGCGATGACCACGGAATGTCGACTTGCTCCGGGTTCTTCGACTAGTCGAAATTGCCCTGAGTGAGCGGCTTTCCGCTCGATCCTGCCCTGCGCCCCTGCTCTGCCGCGTAAGGGCTGGGATCCTCCACCCCCACACTGCCGCGCGAGCCCGCCAGGAACGCGCGGCAGCTTCGTTTTTTTGCACTCTTGGGCGACGGTTGCCGACGGCTCGGCAAGTTGGATTGTCCCCGGATTGCGCGCGGCAGCATAGGATGGAGCGAGTCATCCCCGCGCATGCGACCTTGCCAGCGCGAGTGTGGATCCGGACACTTCTCACCCTCACCCACCAAACTCTCGAGCGGCACGGCGCCCTCGTTCAGAGGATCCCCAACATGAACAAACTCAGCATCGCAGCAGCATTGATCGCCTGCGTTACCAGCGCGATGGCGCAAGGCACGGACACGTGCACCTCTCCGACCATCGTCGTTGGAACCGGACCGTTCTCGTTCGACAACACGACGGCGACGACGGGTGTCCAGGGTCAGACCGAAGCCTTGTGCACCCAATTCGCCACAACGGTCCTGAAGAAGGACGTGTGGTTCACGTGGAACGCGACGTTCAGTGGCTCGGCGATCGTCACGACGTGCGGAGCCACGACTGTCGACACCAAGGTGGCGGTCTACCCGGGCAGCGCTTGCCCGACCGCCGGCACGGCTCTCGGCTGCAACGACGACGGTTGCTTGATCGCACTCGAATCGCAGACCAACGCCTTCCCCGTGACGCTCGGCCAGAACTACGTCATCCAAGTCGGGGTCTACCCGGGGGGAACTGTTTCGGGTGGCATCGGGACCTTCGACATCCAGAACGTGGTCGTGCCGACGAATGACAACTGCGCCACGCCGCTCGTCGTCGCGACGCAGGGTCAGTACGCGTTCGACACAGGCTACGCGTCGCGCGACCTCGCGGTCGGACAGAGCGAGACCTTGTGCCTCATCAATACCAGCGTGACGCCGATCTACCGCGACTTGTGGTATCGCTACACCGCGTCCACGAACTCGGTGCAAGTCAAGACGTGCGATCTCATCAACGGGAGCTCGCCGTTCACCGACACGCGCATCGCGGTCTATCCCGGTTCGGCGTGTCCGGCAATGGATACATCCCTCAATTGTGAGGACGACAGCTTTCTCTGCGTCGTGCAGGGTCTCACTACCGAAGTCACGTTCGCCGCGACGTGTGGCGCTACGTACATGATCCAAGTCGGCAACTACAACCCGCATGCGATCACGTTCGGGCTGGTCGAATTCGCCGAACTGGGATCTCCCTGCAACACGCCCTCGACGCCGTTCTGCTCCGGTGACGCCGTCGGTACAACCTGTGTCGCTTGCGGCAACAACGGGGTCGCCGGCCACGGCTGTGCGAGTTCGGGCTTCGCGGGCGGAGCGTTGCTCGGCTCGAGCGGAATCGCTTCGCTCAGCGCCGACACGCTCGTGCTGATGGGTTCGGATCTGACCGGTCCGGGTCTCTTCTTCCAGTCCAACGGTCTCGCCGCTTCACCGGTAGGATTCGGCGACGGCATGCTGTGCGCAGCGGTCGGCATCCTGCGCATGGGCGTCGTCTTCCCGGTCGCGGGATCGGCCAGCTACCCGGGTGGTTTGACCCCGAATCCGGTCAGCGTCGCGGGCGGTCCGATCTCGGCCGGCAACACGAAGCACTACCAAGTCTGGTACCGCGACGCAGCCGCCTTCTGCACGGCTTCGACGTTCAACACGTCGAACGGCGTGTCGCTGGTCTGGGCTCCTTAGACACACGCGAACCCGTGAGCTGAACGTCGCACTGGGTGCGCGCTCCGCAGATTCTTCGAGGCCCTGGCCCGGTTCATCCGCGCCAGGGCCTCGACTGCTTTTTCAGGCCCCGCAGTAGTTATGGCACGCCGAACGTGGAGGATCCGATCGCGATCCGTACACTCTCGCGCCGTGTTTTCAGCCGGACGAATCTGGGGGGCGTGTCTGTGCCTCGCGACGGCCGCGTGCCGCATCAGCGAAGCGAAGATCTACAACCTCGCGCAGTTGCACGACGACGAATCGCACCATCGCTACAACGCGGCGCTCGAGAGCGATCTCGAATTCGTGCTGCGTCACAAGGTGCTCGGTGCGTTCAGCTCCAAGAACACGGACCTGACCGACAAGAAGGCGAGCGAGGTCGAGGCACCCGCAGACGAATGCCTCGAAAACCTGATCGAGCTCAGCGAGATCGAGACGAACGACCCGGTCGTCCTCGGACGTCAGATCGAATGGTTCGCGCGGCTCGCGGTCGAAGATCCTTGGAGTCTGTCGCGCGAACGCGCGGTCATCGCTCTGCAGGCGGCTGGACAGCGGCTCGCGTCCGGTCTGCCGCGCGGGTTGGGCAGCGATCAGACGCCTGCGACGCCGGACGCCGTCGGCGAAGCGGCGAACGGCGTCGTGAAGGCCATGCGCCTGGTGCTCGACCGCCAGGCGACGCGCGCTGATCTGGAAGCTGCTTGCGAGCGGTTGAAAAAGCTCGATCTCGACATCGGCGGCGCACGTCGCGCGCTGCGCATCACCATCGAGCTCCTCGCGGCCGGTGGATCGCGCGATGCGGACTTGGCGCCGCTCGCGCCCCTCGCGACGCATCTCGAAAAATTGTGCATCGCGCGCGCCCTCGCGCTCGCGATCGACGACAAGGACGCCCGCGTCCAAGCTGCGGCGCTCGCGAGCACGGCGATGATCGGTGGCCAAGCTGCTGTCGACGCCGTGCTCTACGACCGCTTGCAGAAACGCTCCGAACCCGCTGTGACGATCGCGATCGTCGACACGCTCAGGCGTTTGGGCCGCGACGCGCTCGTGGACGGACGCGGCGGCAAGTCGCGCGAGGATTGGTTGCGCGCGATCTACGCGCTCGTCGAAACGAGTCGCGAGAGCGAAGTGCGCGTGCACGCGATGATGGCGCTCGCGAAGCTGTCGGACAGCGGCCTCACGAGCTTGCGCGAGGAGGATTGGCAAGCTTGGTGGTACGCACGGCAAGACGCGCGCGCCACGACCGACGCGGGGGCTGCGCGTTGAGTTCGCCGGCTTCGACCGCAGGGCCGAAGAAGAGCAGTGTCCTCGGTGCCCTGCGCATCGTGTTCGCACTCGTACTGCTCGCTGCTGTCGCGTACTTCGTGCCGTGGCGCGATCGCTTGACGCTGGAAACGGCTGCTGGATCGCACTCGCTCGCGGGCGACATCGACGGCGACTGGCGCGCGGACGAAATTCGGTTCACGATCGACTCGCGGGAGTCGATCGTGCCCGAGTGGCCCGCGAGCGTTCGTCAAGCGCTCGCAGCGCAGACGGCGCTCGTCGTCGTGCGTGCGGACGAGACCACGTTGCCGCGCATGGACTGGCGACCGGGCATGTTGCGTGTCTTCAGCAAAGTCGAACCTTCGGGGCTCGTTGTCGCGCTCCTCTTGATGACGTTGGGTTCGATGGTCGCGATCAAACGCTGGCAGATCCTGCTCGCGGTCGCCGGATGTGCGACGAGCTTCGCCACGGCATTTCGGCTGTCTTTCCTCGGACTTTTCTTCAATTTGATCGTGCCGGGACTGACCGGTGGCGACGTGATCAAAGCGATCCTCGTCGTGCGCGAACACCCCGAGCGGCGCGCCGACGCGCTGATGTCCGTCATCGTCGATCGCGGACTCGGACTGCTCGTCTTGATCGGCCTCGCTGTCTCTGTGACGTGGTGGCCGGGCTCGCGCTTCCACGAAGTGCGCCTCGCGGTGTTGCTGACCTTCCTCGGCATCTTGTTCGGCCTGTGGGTGTTCCTCGCGCCATTGCCGCGCCGCGTGTTGAAGATCGAACGCTTGCTCGCGAAGCTGCCGCAGAAAGATCGCATCCAAGCGCTCGATCGCGCGCTGCGGTTGTACGGATCGCATCCGTGGAAGCTCGCCATCGCCGTCGTGTTGTCGATCCTGAATCACGGCGCACTCGCGTTCGGATTGTTCGTGCTCGGGCGTGCGTTCGGCGACACGCAGTTGAGCTACCCCGAGTACTTGGGGGTCGCGTCGATCGCGAACACGATCAGTTCGATCCCGATCGCACCGGGCG
>Ga0163146_10001506_pt1 | contig 33377 bp, 30 predicted proteins | sample OliLakLV19MP7G1_FD_148648 | JGI IMG/M metagenome (GOLD analysis project Ga0163146, IMG submission 148648) | Freshwater microbial mat bacterial communities from Lake Vanda, McMurdo Dry Valleys, Antarctica - Oligotrophic Lake LV.19.MP7.G1 | ecosystem: Environmental > Aquatic > Freshwater > Lake >...
CTCCTCCGCCTCGCCGCCGACAGCCCCGACCTTCTCGCCGTCATCAAGCAGGAAGGCCGCGTATGAACCAGGTCATCCTTTACCAGAGCGAAGACGGACGAACGAAGCTGGATGTGCGGCTGGAGAACCAGTCCGTCTGGCTGAACCAGAAGCAGCTCACGGAGCTTTTCGGCAAGGCCAAGGGGACGATCAGCGAGCACATCAAACACATCTTCGAGGACGGCGAATTGGCAGAGGATTCAGTTGTTCGGCTTTTCCGAACAACTGCCGCCGACGGCAAGCAATACGAGGTGGCCCACTACAATCTGGACTTGGTGCTGGCCCTCGGTTTCCGGGTGCGCAGCCCGATGGCGGTGCGCTTCCGGCAATGGGCGGCGGACAAGCTGAAGGAATACATCGTGAAGGGATTCGTGCTGGATGACGAACGGCTCAAGAATCCGCAGGTGGGGAATGACTACTTCGAGGAACTGACCCGCCGCATCCAGGACATCCGCACCAGCGAGCGGCGGTTTTACCAGAAGATCACGGACATCTATTCCACCAGCATTAGTTACGAAAAAGAGCACCCGCTGACGCAGACCTCCTTCGCCACGGTGCAAAACAAAGTCCACTACGCCATCCACGGCCAGACCGCCGTCGAGGTCATCGTCTCCCGAGCCGACCGGACTCTGCCGCACATGGGGCTGACGAATTGGTAGGGTGCCCGCATTCGTAAATCGGACGTGGCCATTGCGAAGAACTATCTTAACGAGGCAGAACTCCGCGCCCTGAACAACCTCGTGGAGCAATACCTTATCTTTGCCCAATCGCAGGCGGAGCGCCGCGTGCCGATGGCGATGCACGACTGGATCGCGAAGCTGAAAGGATTCCTCACTTTGAATGACCGGGAAATTTTGACCCACGCTGGAGTGGGCACAGGCGTGCTGGTGATGGTAGGGCTAGGCTCAGGGGTGGGAGCCTATGGGCTTGTCGGTGGCGTGTCCAAAGTCGTGACGACGGGCAAAACAGGTTCGGGGCTTGGGGTTGACTGACTGTGTAGCATACTAACACCGCTGCTAAACAAAAGTAGGTTTAGGGCAAGTCTTGTTAATGTATTCGTAGGTCAGTATGTCATGAAAGTGGTAGTGAGGCAATGGCTGAAGGCGAGAAGCTACATTATTTTGGGCATGACTTTAGAGTTACAGAAACAAACTCTAAACGCCTACACCGACAAGAACGTCATCTCTTAAATCGCCTCAAGCCCCATTATAAATTGCTTAAAGCCTAAACGTATAAAATTAAAGGTATGAAAGTAGCAACATAGTCGTCGAACACTGACCGGGCCCTCTTTAAAAATGATTGCGGACGCGTGGGGACAAACCTAAATCGGTCGTCATTGAAGATTTAGGTAGAAGCTCTGAAATAGGTCCAAAAGTTTTAGATGATTCGTTTACATCAATGGGTAAAAATAACTTCCGAGCATGCTAAGTAGACTGACCTGAATGGCACTAAGATAAGCCTGTAGTCTCTTTAATTATGAATGACTTAGGCAAGGAAAGGCATCCTAAAGCCCCCTTATCTTAGTGCCATTCTAGACTGACCTCCACGTTTGGCTTTCTCCACATTTTAAGCTCGACTGATGAGGTCCTTGGGAAAAGACTTCAGACTCGTTTACCCCATACCTTTGTTTATGAATCATGATATTGTCGAGTTCGGTTTAAAAAATCTTGTGCGTCACGACATCAGGCATCATGGAAATCGATCGACACTTTTCTGTGATGATTTTTCCCAATTCGGCGTATCCTTCCCAAGCTTGGCACCGCTTGGTCTAGGGGCACTTTGTCCTCGTGCCACATTATCCACTTACCACATCAGCAATCCCACGCTCCAACTTTATTTAAAGGAAGGTGAGCAAACGACTTCCGTACAAAGGCAGGATCTCGAGTGTTGGCCTTGGTTGACTTTAGAGCGGTCTATATTACCCAGTGCGGAAGGATTATTAGAAATAGAAGCGCGACATGTCGTGGTGGATGAGCGCACCTTAGCTTCTAGTTTCACCTTTACCAATCAAGGAACGGTTAGCATGACGTTGCGGCCAAGCTGGCGCGGGATGATTTCTGGCGAACATGAGCTTTACCTGATACCTTACTTCATCGGCACCGAAGCGGTGCCGCGCACGCCGTTTTTAGAGAAGATTAAAGAGGGGATAATCGGAGGCTTACGCATCTCGAAAGAAGGGAATGATTTACCTCAGGTAGCAGTCAGGATTCGCTCAACGGAAAATAAAACGGTGCCTCGGACAAAGGAAGGCCCCACTAAAACCTATCAGTTTGATTCACCTGAGCCGTGCGTCTTAGCAGCAAAGTGCTCAGTCGAGTTTCAATTTTGCACGGAGATCAATTTTATTGCGGCAGATCAGCTAGATTTTGTTTGGAAAGAAGAACCTGTAGTGGCTTTGGATTTTGCAGAATTGATTAGTTCCGCTCGTGCCCGTTTTACTAAAAACATCAATCTTGCCAAAGAGCCGATCACGGCCGGGCCCGCTCTGGCACTGAAGGCGTGGCGTGCTCGGTATGCCTTACTACGTAATGGCATGCGGGGCCTGGATGGCGAGTTTGGAGATGAGTTAGCCTGTTTGTGCACTTCGGATAATACGGATTTTTCCTGCATCTTTTTTTGGGACACGCTATTTAGTTCCGTGGCAATTACGGATTTCCATTCCGCTTATGCCAAGGGTGCCATCCGCACTGCTTTTTTACGGCAGGATGAACGAGATGGCTCCAGCCCTGAGAGAAAATTTAACTACGTCCCCAAAGGTAAAAATCAACAACAATCCCCACAATCGCCCGTGGCTTCTTGGGCACTACGCTCGTATTTAGCTAAGCATGATGACCCGGCCTTCCTCGCCGAGTTGTATCCTAAATTAAAAAAGAATCACGCCTTCTGGGAAATTTACAGCGACACGGATCGTGATGGCCTAGCGGAATATCGCTGGAGCGGGCAAGTATGTGATAACTCACCGCTCTGGGATACCTACGTTTCGTTGGACACCACCACGGGCTGCGGTTGGATTCCACCTGTGGCCTCGGTGGCCTTAAATAGTTTTCTCTACTGGGACGCTATGCAGCTGGTAAGTTTAGCGGAGCAACAAAACCTAGTAGATGACGCCTCCCATTTCCGCAAGCGAGCAGCCGACCTTGAAATGAATCTAATGAAAGTGTGCTACCTCCCTGATGAAAAAAGATTTTGGGACTACAATCACCACACCCGTAGCCATCGTCGGGTAAAAACATTTTATATGTTCTGGCCTTTATTTGCTGGCATGAGTGTGCCGAAAGAAGCGGCGCAGGACTTAATTGAAAATGTTTTACTCGATCCCCTGCAATTTTTTGGAGACATTCCATTTCCCTCCGTGGCCTATGATGAACCCACTCACGATTCTTTAGGTTATTGGCGTGGGCGGGCTTGGCCACATATCAGCTACTGGCTCCTGCAAACCTTGGTGCGCTACGGCTACGAGAAGGAAGCGAAAGAAGCTGCTCGACGGACGCTAGAGGCCTATTCCAGGTCAACTGGGTTTCCAGAAAATGTCGCGGCACAAGTGGGTGATTTTGAGGCTGCTGGTTTTTCTGATTATAACTGGGGTTGTGCCGCAGTTTATTTGATTGCTACCGAAGAATACTTGAAGGCTTAAAAATTTATGAATCATCCGTCAACATCTGGAGACATTAGCCGCAACAGTTGGCCTATTCGCGGGGTCAGTTTCGTGGGGTTCGTGGGTTCAGTCCTCGACTCCTGACAGGTGTTGAGCGAAAAAAGGTCTCAATGCTCAACGGGTTGACCTTCTAAAACAAGAGTAGGAGCTGGTTGTCTTCATGGGTGCGGAGCTGTCTTGACGCGTTCAGTCGTATGAGGTTTACTTCTAAGCCATGGCCTTCCCTTTTTCCCATCGCAAGACCACTCAGGTCTTGAATTTTTTTGCCCGTGAATCGGGCGGAGAAATCAACAAGCTGAAGGCGCTGAAGCTGGTGTATTTCGCAGACCGCTACCATCTGCGGCGCTTCGGTCGGCCCATCACGGGCGATGAATACCTGGCGATGCCCTATGGCCCGGTTGCCTCCGGCGCGAAGGATCTGACGGAGATGGGCGACTTTCTGAGCGATGACGAGCGCTCCTACGGGGCGCAGTTCCTGGCCCCGGTGGATCGCTACAGCTACCGCTCGGCGGCGGAGCTGGACGGGCGCACACTCTCGGAATCCGACCGGTTGGCGCTGGCGTGGGCCTGGGAGAAGTTCGGGCAGTTGGATCATTTCAAACTGGCGGTCTACACCCATCAGTATCCCGAGTGGAAACGCCACGAAGCGGCGCTGTTGGGCAAGCGGGAGACGCGGGTGCCAATGTGCTACCGCGATTTTTTGAGTGATCCCGAGTCGGGAATCGAACCCTGCCATCCGCTAAGCCCGGAGGAGCGACTGGCATTGGCAGAAGGCATCCAGGAACTGTTTGAAGCGGAACGCATGCTGAGTTGATCCACGATGTCCCTGGAGAAGCTGCCACTGGAGTTGAAACTGGGACTGCGAACCGGCAGCGTTTTTTATTTCCGTGCGCGGGAGCTTACCTCTGACTTGCCGCATTTTTTCGTGGTGTTGAATCAGAACCCACTGGAGGAGAAACTACTGCTCCTGACGGTCTTCACCTCGCAGATCGACAAAGTCCGCCTCCGCAACCGTGAGCGGCCACATACGGTGGTGGAATTTGGGCCGGAGGATTACGAACCGCTTTGTGGGGTCAGTCCTCGACTCTTGACATTAGCGTTGGTTAAGAAAAGTCTCAATGCTCAACGGGTTGACCTTCTAAAACAAGACCAGGAAACGCATCGCCAAGCTGGCGCTGCAATCGCTGTAGGGTAGGAGTTGCTTTACGCGGAGTGGGTTTAATCGGAGGATCGGGCCTGCTATCGGCCATCGTTCCATGATGAATGCTCTCCCAGGCAAGCCCTCAAATAGTTCGTGGCCTGAAGACTCCCACCACGTCCAAGGAGTGCCCTTTCCCGTTGTTGTATGCACGGACAACCGCATCGACTTCCACCACGGGATAACGTATCGTGTTAATCCCACAGCGTAGATAGGTGTCCGCGAATATCTCCGCTTCAATGATCCCGGTCCAATCACACAGGGAAACAAACTTCATGGGACGTCCGTCAACCTGGTAATGGACACGGTCCTCAATAATCAGGCCACAGACAGTCACTTTTTTATCGAAAAACTCCGATAATCGGGAGATAGGACAATAGGTGTTCCAGGCTATTTCCGGGTAGAGCTCAAGGGGATGACCAGTTACGGGAAAATCCAGCAACTCGATTTCGGCCGTCAGCCGTTGAAGGTGGGAGGGCTCGACACGATTGGAAGGTGCATCTTCCGGACGGGCTTTGGTGGCTCCAAAGAGCAAACCCTGTCCCTTTTCCTGGGGCCATTGCGCCACTTTGCGCCAAGCCCAAAATTGGGCGGTTCGACTCGGCTCGATAGCATCGAAGGCTCCGACCCGGATGAGAGCCTGCATTTCGTCCTGGGAAGGTTGAATCCTGAGCACAAAATCCTCAACCGATTCAAATATCTGTCGCTTACGCTCAATCTGGATCAGTGCGAGCTTCTTTTCCGAAATGCCTTTGATCTGTTTAACTGGCACCCGTATTCCTGTTTGTTGTGGATAAAAGTGTTCGTAAGGCGAATTTACGTCCGGACCCAGGAATTCATATCCCAAGCGGCGGCACTCGAGGGAATAGACCAACTTGTTGTAAAACCCCTTCCCGTGATCCATGATGCAGGCCATGAATTCTTTGGCGTGATAAAGTTTGAGGTGAGCTGCCTGGTAGGCTTCGACTCCGTAAGCCGTAGAGTGGGCCCGGCAAAATGCATATCCCTGAAACAGGGCCAGAAGATTCCAGACGGTCTGGATCTCGGCCTCCGTGCGCCCCTTGAGCCGCGCCAAGCCGACGAATTCTTTCCGCATTTCCTCGATGATGGGGGCCTTCTGTTTTACCAGGCCTTTGCGCAGAATATCCCCGCGACCGGCGTCCATGCCAGCGAAGGCCTCACAGATTTGTAGGATATGCTCCTCATATGCCACCACTCCATAGGTGCTGCGTAAAACAGGTTCCAAACTGGGATGGGTATATTCGGGCGGTTCCAAACCCTGGCAGCGATTTGCAAACTGGGTTTTTTTACAGGAATTGGCCGCTCCGGGTCTGATAACGGACACGATGGCAATCAAATCATCGATGTTGTCGGCGTCACACATCCGGGCGAGGGTCAGCATTGCCGGGGACTCGATATGATGTACTCCACGGGAATGTCCTTTCGAGATCATGTGCCAGATCCGGGGGTCTTCCCATGGCTCCAGGCTTTCGAGGTCAACCTCGGTTCCTTGGGACTTCAAAATCGCCACCGTATCCCGCATGACCGATAAACCGGCCTGGGCGAGGATGTCCATTTTCACCAGTCCTACGGCTTCAACGGCATCCATGTCGAAGTGGGCAGTCGGCCACCCTTTGGTTGAAACAAAAGTGGGAGTCATGGTGTGGATGGGCTGGCGGGACAAAACAATGCCGCAGGGATGCATTTTGGGATGACGCGGGAACCCGTCCAGGCGATGGGCCATTCCGATGGCCGTGCGGTAAGGATCTTCATCCAGAGCCAGGTCCTTGCATTCGATGTTGCCTTGAATGGCTTCCGCAACATGGACTGCCGAGGTTTGGGGGAAGCGCTCGGTGAGACGTCGGATCTGCGATTCCGCAACACCCAATACTTTTGCGATGTCTGCCACGGCCGAGCGTCCTTGGAAGGTATTGAATCCACCGACGACCGCCGCCTGATCCCCGTATTTTTCCAGGATCATTTCTGCGACCTCATCGCGCCGGTCGTGCGGGAAGTCGATATCGATGTCGGGCAACTTCTTTAAGGCCATGCGATCACGGTTAAGGAATCGTCGGAAGTACAATTCAAAGCGGACCGGGCATACTCCGGAAATGTACAGGCAATAACAAACCAAGGAATCCGCCGCACTTCCCCGGGTGATCCAGGAGATCCCTTTGGTCTGGCATTCCTGCAAAAGTTCCCAAGTGAGAAGGAAATAGTCCTCGTAACCCACCTCAGCGATGATGCTTAATTCCTCCTCCAATTGGGGAAGAATGGTTTGGAGATGTTTTCCATAGCGCTGGGAGGCCCCCTCCATCGTCAACTTTCGAAGAAAGGCATGAGGTGTGGACCCATCTGCGGGTTGGAATATTGGGAACTTTAAACCACCCAGTTCGAATTCAAACCGGCACTGTTCCAGAATCCCGGATAGATCCATCCCGGTAGGTTCATTTCTGAAATGGAACAAGGCCTTTCGCTTGTCGGGATGTGGGTCACTTAAAAGCGTCAAGGTTCTCATGCTTTGCACAATGTTATACAGACGCCGGTCCTGGGCTGCCTGATACCGGATCTCCGGGCCGCACTTCTCCGCTGATACAATAATCAGTCCTTCGGATCTCCCGGCCATGTCGTGCTCATAAATCGATTCCAAGGACAGCAGTTGGCACAGGTTGGTGTATCCGGCGGCATTCTTCACGTAGGCGTTGAAACGTCGTCCACCCTTCGGACGTAGTTCGGCCGCGATCACGGGCCGGATGCCCGCTTCCTTGGCGGCCTGATAAAACGGAATGGCTCCGTGCAGGTTTGGGTCGGTGAGAGCAACAACGTGAGCCCCCTGCTTTTTTGCCATCAAGACGGCGTCCCTGGGAGAGAGGAGTGAATCGAGAAAGCTGTAATAGGATTTCACATTCAGGAAAGCCACAGTCTTGGGAGCCGATGGCGGGGAGGAAGTCCGGGAAACCCGATTTACCGGCTTCGAAACGGATCGGGAAGCCTTGTCCTGATTCTGATGCTCCAACCATAAATCGTGCCCCCTCATAATGGTGCGGGCACCGAACCGATCCTTCAACTCATCGACCGCAGCCGATAGGTCCAATTTTCGGCCACGGTCCAACGAGTGGTCCAGATGTAACTCACTTTCAAAAAGCGCGTCGTAAACGTTGGAGACTTTGACTGCCACCAGCCGAAGACTGACCCTGCGCGTCCACGCTTTCTTCAGCAGAATTTTCAGAGGGGAATACAGATCGGTTTCAAATGAAGTCGGTTCCTGAATGCTGAGGGACCGGGTTTCTTCCTCCATGTCGTTGTATCTGACGCGAACCGATATCGTCCGGATCATTTTCTTGTCCTCCCGGACCTGCTTCATGAGTTGGTCGGTCAAGGATCTAAGCTTTGCCAGAATGAAGGTCTCATCCGTAGTATCCTGGTTGAAGGTTTCTTGATGCCCGTAGGTTTTGGCTGCGGGCGCTTCCCGGATCACCGGGCGATCATCGATACCTTGGGCAAACTGCCAGAGTTGAGGAGCCCCTGATCCTACGATCAATGACAACTGATGGGGGGTGGCCAGCGCAATCTGTCCGATGGATGCCAGACCCGCCGAGTTAAGAGTCTGTGCGCCTTTGGGTCCAATGCCGGGCAGCCATAGATTGGGTAAAGGGCCCAGAAATTCCCGCTCCTCACCGTTGGGAACTTCGATGAGGTTGTCCGGCTTCCTCAGCTTGGAGGCCACCTGCGATATGAGTTTGTTGGAGCCTACCCCTTCGCTGACGGTAATCTTGAGTCCCTGATGAACTGCTTTCCGGATGATAGTTGCAATCTCCCCGGCAGAAACCTTTCTATTTGCTGTCACGTCAAAGTAACCCTCATCGATTCCCTGAACCTCAACGTCAGGAGTGAAGTCGTAGGCATAGGTGAACATCCAGCGGGAAAACTTTTCATACTTCTCATAGTCGCCTGCAACGACGATCAACTTGGGGCAGATCTTCATGGCCCGGGCTGTAGGCATGGGAGTGTAGACACCCAGCTTCCGCGCCTCGTAGGAGGCAGAGGCAACGATACCCCTCTTGGATCCGCCGACGGCAATGGGCTTGCCCCGCAGCCGGGGGTCAGCCGCCTGCTCGACACTCGCGAAGAACGCGTCGGCATCCAAATGTATGATCACAGTGCGACACCCTCATCTCGTTCGCCAGAGGCCAATCATGGTTCCTTGGATCATCAGTTCCTGGGTTGGAACTATATCTGGGTATTTGGGATTCGAGGCTCTTAGAACAACCTTACGGCCTTTGACCAGATACCTCTTCAGGGTGGTCTGCCCATCCACGTAGGCTGCAACGATCTCGCCGTTATTGGCACTGCCCCGATATTCCAGGATCACGACATCGCCGTCCAAAATACCGTCCCCAATCATGGAGTCGCCTTTGACCTTGAGAGCATAAACCTTATCACCCTTGGGCAGCTTCAAAGCATTCACATCCACTGCGATGGTGCCCTCATCCCCCTGTTGTTCGTAGGAAGGAGGTCCGGCGGGTATGGTCCCAAAGATCGGGATGCTCCGGGTTTCCCGGGCTGAGCTTAATGCAATCTCACGGGCACCGGTTCCACGCGTAATCAACCCATGTCGCTCCAAGGCCTTCAAGTGATCGGTTACGGTGGCGGGGCTCTTGAAATCGAATTTCGCCTGGATTTCAACAAAGCTTGGCGCCCACCCGCGAACATTGATGCAATCGCGGATAAATTCAAAAATAGTCTTTTGGCGGCTTGTCATATGAACCGTATGTTTATACGGTAGTTGTCTCCTGTCAACGTGCAGATACATTTTTAAATCAATGACTCTGGAAAATAAAAAATCCGAACTCCCAGCGAAAGTCTCCGAGACCGAGCGGCACCGTCATCTCAAACGGCTGGCCGGTCAATGGGCCAGGAAGAACGGATTAAGGGTGGTGGCTCCGGAAGTGTCATTTCCTCATATCCGTTTCCGGGTGGACGTAGCTGCATTCAAACCTTTTTACAAGGTGCCTTCCAAAATCCAGTTGAACGGTGAAATAGGACTTACGGCAGTTTTTGAATGCAAGCAGTCCCGATCCGATGTTCTCAAAGATTCTCAAGATGAAGCCAAAGTTTCGGCCCGACTAAAATCTTTGATGGGCCGCAAAGCCAAACTCGAAGCTTTATTACGGATGCACTGCCCGCACCTGGCAAGGGGCGAATCGCTCTTTCCCGAATTCGATAGCTACGATTTTACAAGCCTGGAGCATGCTTCCCACTCCCGGGTTCTCCGGCAACTTGAGGAAACCCAAAATGCGGCTGCATTTAAAACGAAGTTCAGCCGGCTGGTCAGATACCAACTTTCGCATCTTCACTACCTCGTGGTTGAGTCGGGCATTATTAAAAGACACGAGGTTCCTTTGGGATGGGGATTATTGGAGCGGAAGGAGGATGATTCTCTTGAATTATTGGAACCTCCCTCCCGACAGAACACAGCGCCGGAGATGCAGCTCCTTTTCCTTCAACGCTTGGCCGCCTCGGGCAATCGCTCATTCAGGTAAGGTAAGCGTTGGTTTTGTCCACCACTCGGGCAGTAGTGATCGATAAGGTTCACGGGTGAACCGTGAGTCAATCAAGAGGGCTGAGCCTTGATCTGTATCCGTCCGGATCAGACGGCCCACTGCCTGCACCACCCTTTGCATGCCTGGAAAAAGGTAGGCATATTCATAACCCTTTTGACTGGTTTGTTGAAAATGCATTTCCAAAAGATCACGCTCCAAGGACAATCGAGGCAGCCCAACACCAATGACATTGACACCGATCAGGTATTCCCCGGGCAGATCAACGCCCTCCGCGAATATTCCTCCCAGGACAGCCAGGGCCGTTACCGGTTCCTTGGTTTTGAACAGCGCGAGAAATTCCTCCCGTTGCTGTTCATTCATTGTCGAAGCCTGCTGGCGGGTTTGAATGCCCCGGTCAGCCAATGAACGCGAGAGTATTTCCAGATATTTATGGGAGGGACAAAAAATCAAGTGGTTTCCCGGCGAAGACTCCAGATGCTCCCTGATGTCATCGGCTACGGACGCAAGGGAGGCCTCCCTTGCCTTGAACGTAACATTGCGGGGCAATACTCGAAGGGTAATTTGACTGCTGCTGAAGGGGGATTTGAAACGGACTGCTTTGTTCGAGACATCACCCCCAAGGACTTCCCGGAAATAATCCAAGGGCGACAAGGTCGCAGAAAAGAACAGGGCAGCCCTAAATCCCTTCAGGGTTTCCGCCAGCCGCTTCCTGGGGTCCGCGCAAAATAATTTGATACTCTCGTCTTTGGAATCGTAGAGGGTGAAGTACTCGTCATCGTATTGGTCTCCCACATTCAAAAAATTCTGGAGCAGGAAGTAGGGAGCCAGCCAGCCAGACAGATCCTGTCCCGCCGGCTGGGATGCGAGAAACTTCTCCAGTTTGAGCGAAGTCTTTTGCAGCACGGCCAGCAGGCTTACAGGCTTTTCCTGCACCGAAACTGACTTCTCATGGTGTGCCCGGACGGGTAAGGCTGGTTTTTCTTGCGGAAACTCTACCGCTTCCCGGATAGCTTTGGCGGCGGCGGACAGGGAGCGTTTTGCAGGTCCCGCCTCTTTCCCTGTCGCCGTTCCGGTTGGGAGGGAGAGTGCATTTGGGAATATTGAGGCCGAGTACATATCGCGGCTGCGTTCCACAAGATTGTGGGCTTCGTCCACCAGCACTACATGTTTCGCGGTTCCCTTGCCGAAAAATCTTTGCAACCGGACGCCGGGGTCAAAGGCATAATTAAAATCCGCGATAATGACATCAACCCAAAGTGCAGTGTCCAGTGAGAGTTCGAATGGACACACCTGGTGCTGCCGGGCTACTGCTTCGATCTTTTGGCGATTGATCACGGATTCTTGGAGCAATTCCCGGACTGCCGGTTTAATTCGTTCATGGTAACCCTGTGCATAGGGGCAGGTTCTTGGGTCACAGCCCGTGGCATTCTCACTGAAACAAATTTTACTTTTGGCTGTAAGATTCAACGTTATGAAGGCGGCTCCCCGATCAATGAGTTTATCAGCTGCTTCCTCAGCGAGTTGACGACCCGGGGTTTTCGCTGTGAGGTAGAATATTTTTCCATCATCCAACAGTGGAAACGATTTAACGGAGGCGAACATGGCCGCCATGGTTTTCCCCAAGCCGGTCGGAGCTTCGGAGAAGACCACAGTCTTGTCCCTGATGGCTTTGTAGAACATTCGGGATAACTCTATTTGTCCTGATCGTGGCGGGACGAAGGGAAAGTCCAAATTCGCCGAAGAAGCATCCCGTTTTTCCAAGCGTTGAACATGAGGAATTAACCAGGCAAACCACTCATCGAGTGTATGGGCCAGGAATTCATCCAATGCGGCCCGCGGGACGGTCTCCCGAAACGGCGTAGTTTGATCCGTCTCATAGTCGAGGTAGGTCAGTTGAAGTTGTACGACGTTCCAATCCCTTTGTTTCGCAAGAATGGCTGCGTAGGTTTTCAACTGAGCCATGTGCAAAGGGTGGGCCCTGCCGTCCCACCTGAAATCCACCGTTTTAATCTCCTCGAGCAACACCGGGTCGAGCGGCATGATGCCATCCACCCTGCCACCGAGCTTCAGGATTACCCCGTCCCTGACTTCTTCATATTCGATGGGAATTTCGGCCTGATAATCCGGGCCCCGGCTCTGTTGGAGACGTCGATGACCTTTGGTGCCGAGGACTGCGCGTTCTGCGACCTGGAAATGGCCACTACCACCGAGGTCGCCCCTTTGATGAACGAAGGAAACAAATTCCCGGACATCCAGGTGAAAGGTTCTTGAGGGCATGTTCGTAATGTATGAATCGGGGCAGGGACTTTTTCCCAACGGTAAGACTAATCAAAGTTCCAGGGTTCCTCCGACTTTTAATCCCGCCCGAATCCACACGTCAATTGAGCTCAGGTATCTCAATAGTTCAATGGGTATTTAACTGAAAAATGTCATTGATCCCGGATTAATGGCAAGGGTGGGGGAAGGACGCGTTTGGGCCATGCCGTCGGCTGACCAGAAAAGGGTTTTAAAGTATCCACATTGGACGCCCTTCGTCGGCAACCGGTCAATGACGCTGAGAATAGTGCCACCGTTGTAACCCTGCCAGAGTTTGACTACCGATCGCTTCATACTCGTAAACCAGGCACAGGCTCATGCCCGGATTAAGGCCCTCATCACTCCCTGAATAACCATTTCCTCTTCCGGAATCAGGTCGGAATACTTAGGATTCTCTGCACGCAGGAATACTTTGCCCTTTCGTTTGATCAATCGTTTCAGAGTTGTTTCATTATCGATCAAAGCGGCAACGATCTCGTTTTCAAGCGCCTGCCTTGCCTCCAATAAAACGATATCCCCACTTAGGATTCCTGCCCCGATCATGGAATCCCCGCTTACCTTCAAAGCAAAAACCGGGGAACCCGTCGAAATACCAAGACTGGCGAGATCAACCCGGACTGTTCCTTCATCACCCTGGATCTGACTATCCGGGATTCCTGCCGGAATCCGTCCATAGACCGGGATGTTATCGAAATCGAATTCCTTGGGGATCCTGATGGCCCGGCTTAACCCCAGTTCCCTCGCAATCATACCCAGACGTTCCAGAGCTTTCAGATGATCTGTCACAGCCGTTGGACTCCGAAATTGGAAATGTTTCTGAATATCCGCAAACGAGGGCGCATAACCCAAACGACGGATATGGCCCCGGATATAATCAAAAATCTGCTTCTGCTTGTCCGTGGCCATAAGCTGTATAAATATACAGTATTTTAATTTCGTCAAGAACCAGCGGCACCCAACCCTGAAATCCCCCCACATTACTTGTCGGCCTCAACATAGCTCCCACTGCAGTTGTTTACTGGTGAAGCTTTATTCTTCCAAACCCATAGCCAGGGTCCGGCTTGCCCCGACTTTGTGGGATTCCCTTTCCCGGGCGGGACGGGAAAATAAACTAAATAAGTCTTCACACCCGTTATCAAGGTTGCTAAGCGTTGACGCCATGGAAGTTGCCGAGAATCTAGCCGATGGAATTGCTGTCCTGAGCATCAAGGGGGACATAGACCTTCATCACTCGCCCAAACTTCGGACCCTCCTCCGTTCCAAGGTCAGCGCAAAATGCCCGGCTCTCCTCGTGGATTTTACCGAAGTCAGCTACATCGACTCCTCCGGGATCGCCACCCTGGTGGAATATTACCAGGGAGCCCGTGGTTTTTCCGGAAAGGTGGCCCTGACCTCGTTGAATCCCCGTGTGAAAAGCGTTTTTGAACTGGTTCGCCTCAATGAGGTTTTCTCCATTTTTGCCACGATCGAAGAAGCCCGGGCGCACCTGAAACAATAGTTTTCCGTTTGGAGTGCCCCGTGAAAGACTATCTCCAGCTCACCGCCTCCATTTTCTACTGGCTCTTTGTCGCCCCCTTCCGCGGGCAAATGTTCAGCATCAACGATACCTTCCGTCAAATCGTCCGCATCGGCGTTCAGGCCCTGCCCATGGCCAGCTTGACGGCCTTCAGCATCGGACTCACCCTGGCCATGCAGGCCGCCCACGAAATGGGGCGCCTGGGAGCCGATGCCTATGTCCCCGATCTGGTTTCCCTGACCCTGCTCCGCGAGCTGGGCCCCCTTCTGATCGCGGTGATCGTTATCGGACGCAGCGGTTCCGCCGTGACAGCAGAGCTGGGAACGATGAAAGTTTCCGAAGAAATCGAGGCCCTGCAAGTGATGGCCATCAACCCGGTTCGTTTTTTGGTGGTTCCCCGCTTTCTGGCCATGCTGGTCATGCTGCCGGTCTTGACCATTTTCGGAAATTACGTGGGTATGGTCGGCGGCTGGACCATCTGTCATTTCAACATCGGCATGGACACCTCTATTTATATCTTCCGTTGCTTTGACCGCGGCGCGCCCTGGGATCTTTTTTCCGGCCTGATCAAAAGTGTCGTCTTTGCCTGGCTGATCATCACCATTGCCTGCCATTTTGGGCTGACAGTGGAAGGCGGGGCCGAAGGAGTCGGACGTTGCACGACCAACTCCGTGGTATACTCCCTGCTGGCCATGCTCATCGCCAACGCCATTCTGACAGCACTCTTTTTCTTCACCTGAACCGAACCATGTCCGACACAGCCATCAACGCAGCCAAGCCAGACCCCGGACCTCCTGTCATCGAGGTGACGGATCTGGTGCGTGAGTTCAACGGGCGCAAGGTTCTCAGCGGCATCACCTTCAAGGTTTACAAGGGCGAGACCATGATCATCATGGGGGGCAGCGGCTGCGGCAAAAGTACGCTGCTGCGCCACATCATCGGTTCGTTGAAACCAACCTCCGGCTCCATCAAGATCTTCGGTGAGGAAATCACCACCATGCGCGAACCCGAACTGAACGGGATACGGAAACGTTTCGGAATGAATTTCCAGTTTGGAGCCCTGCTGCAGTCCATGACGGTTGGAGAGAACGTGGCACTTCCCCTGCTTGAACACAGCGATGTGGATCCTTCCATCATTGATCTCATCGTTAAAATGAAACTGGAACTGGTTGGCTTAACCGGTTTTGAGCACCTCAAACCTGCCGAAATCAGCGGCGGGATGCGGAAAAGGGTCGGTCTGGCCCGGGCTGTCGCTCTGGATCCGGAACTTTTATTCAGTGACGAACCGACCTCCGGCCTCGACCCCGTCATGACGGCCGTGGTGGACAGACTAACGGAAGATCTGACCAAAAACCTGGGCATGACCGCAGTCGTGGTCACCCACGATATGACGAGTGCCTTCCGCATCGGCAGCCGTATGATCATGCTGGGAACAGCCGAACGGCAGGGCAAAATCATCGCCGAAGGCACCCCGGAGGAAATCCGGAACCATCCCGATGCGATGCTGCAACAATTTATCCGCGGGGAAGCGGACGGTCCAATTCCCTTGAAATTATCGAAAGACGACTATATCAAGAGATTGATTGGCTGAAGCCCCCGAACCGGACCTTTTAAAAAATACGCCTATGAAACCGAAAAATCTGTCCGATTACATCATCGCCACCGTCGTCGTCGGCTGCAGCATTGTCATGCTGGCTGCCATGGCCATGGCCCTGACCGGGTTCGAAAAACATACCGGAGGGAAACGAGCGATCGTTGACATGCCTTCCGTCACCGGCTTACGGCTCCATTCCCAGGTTCGCTACGCCGGAGCCCCGATCGGGAAAATCGTGGAAATACGCACCCTCGATTGGTCTGAAAGGAGCACGGAAAAAACCGTGATCCGTGTCACTGCAGCACTCAACGAAGACGCCCCGGATCTCAAAGTCGATTCCATCGCCTCAATCAGTTCTGATACCCTGCTGGCGGAAAAATTCCTGGATATCGATCCGGGCAGCCTTGCATCGGCCGTCCTTCCCGAGGGGCAGTCGCTGTTATGCAAGGAAGTGGCGAGCTTTGATGATCTACAGCGGGCCGGATTGAATGCGTTGACCAGCATCAACGATGTCTTGGAAGAAGTGCAGAAGGATGGCACGGGACTGCCCTCCAAGGTCAACGCCCTCCTGATCAAGGCGGACACCCTGGCCGTCAATGCGGATTCCCTGATCCTGCAAATGGACGGCATCCTCAAAAAGAATGACAAAAACCTGGATCAAACCCTGAGCGACCTGCGTGTGGTAACCCAGAATCTCAAAGTGGTTTCCACCTATGCCAAAGCACTGACCGCCACCCTGGGGCAGAAGCCCTGGCGGATTGTCTGGGGCACCACCCCGAACGAACTTCCCACCGAGGAGCAAATCCTTCAGTCCAAAGAACCCCTCCCGATCAAAGCCCCCAAAAAGTAAGAAATTCAGGATACCAGTACATGTCCCTGCCCACCGAGTTGGAACGCTACAAGTGCCTGATTGATACGGCGCGCCAGCTCAGTTCTGCCATGGATCTGGATGCCCTGTTGGGCCAGATTCTTTCCTCTTCGCAGCAGGTTATGGCGGCGGAGGCCACCTCCATGTTCATGCCGGATCACAGCACAGGGGAAATGGTTCTGCACTCGGCCGCCAGCATGGACAAAGAACTCAAAGCACAGCCCATCCGCATTCCCAAGGGCGCGGGCATCGCCGGCTCCGTCTTTGACGGCCGCAAGACCAGCAACATCCACGACGTGCAGAAGGATCCCCGTTTTTACCGCAAGGCCGATGACAGCACCGGATTCGTCACCCGGGCCATGATCACAGTCCCCCTCCTCAGTGGCGAAAACTGTCTGGGCGTGATCCAGGCCCTGAATCCCGTGGGACGTCACCACTTTGACGAGGTGGACCGGGAAATTTTCGAGGGTTACGCCAGTTTAATTGCTAGTGCCTTGTTAAGATTGGATGCCCAACAGCGCGAAGTCACCGACGCCAAGGCCAAGCAGGAACTGGAACTGGCCAGGGAAATCCAGCAGTCCTTTCTTCCTCCCGGCCTCCGCATCATGGAAACCTGCCAGGTGCGTTTCGCCTATTTCCCCGCCAATGTGGTCGGGGGCGATTTTTACTTTGTCCACCCCCTGGACCGCCACCGCAGCCTGATGGGACTTGGCGATGTTTCCGGCAAAGGTGTCCCGGCCGCCCTGACCATGGCCCGCGCCACGGCGGAAATCAAAGGGATGCTGAGGGAATTGGACCGGGATCTGGGAGTCTGGGTCAGCGGACTGAACGATATCCTGACCAATGAACTCCACGGGGGCCGTTTCATCGGGATGACTTTTCTTCTGACCGACAGTGAACAGGGAACCCTTCAGGTCTGTACGGCCGGACAATACGCCCCTATCTGGTCCGACAACCAACGCTGGCACAAGGCCGTTTGCCGACCCCAATTGCCTCTGGGCATCATGCCCGGCTACAACTACCATTCGGAAACCTTCCCCCTTCGTTCAAGTCAGATCTGGATGTTGTATTCCGACGGCGTGACCGAAGCACGCAATGTTCTGGGCAACGATTACACAGAAGACCAGTTTCTCAAGGATCTGCCCCCGAATTTGAACGGTTCCAATACACTTCAGAATGCGGTTCAGGCCTGGAAATCGTTTGTTGGCAACGCTTCTCCGCATGATGACGCCTCCCTCCTCATGCTGGACTGGAGAGGCAAGCCACCGGAAGCGAGGCTTCACCTGCAATGCTGCACGGAAAATCTCTCCACGGCGCGGGGCTTCTTCGAAAGCTGGGCCAAGTATGCCGGATTTGATGACATCATCGTGGGCCAGATCGTTCTGGCGTGTGATGAGGCCACCACGAATGTTTACCGTTATGCCTACGACGGGAAGTCAGGCCCGATCGGATTTGAAGCGGGCCTGGAAGAGGGCCGACTCTTTATCCGCATAGTCGATCAGGGAAGGCCGGTCGAGCTGGATAAAATCAAAGGCCGGGAACTGGATGAGCTGAGGCCCGGAGGGTTGGGGGTGATCCTGCTTAAACAGGTTTTCAATGAGGTGGATTACGCCCCGAAGGGAGTGGGAACGGTTCTGACCTTGAAAAAAATCATTCCCTGATCTCTTTTTCAAAAACTCATTTAACCGCCCAAAGACGCTAATACTGATTTTTCTGCCAAGAGGACAGCAGACTTACGGGAAAAGGTTGCCGGCATCCACATAAATGAAGTTGAAGAAGAAGCAAAGCCTGCCTATTAACAGAAAAACGCAGGATGCGGTAATAAGAGACTAAAAACAGGTGATCGCTTGAAAATCAAACTCTGGGGAACACGCGGCAGCATTCCAACGCCGAGCACCAGCTCCTTCGTCACCACTCGTTACGGGGGAGACACCACCTGCATTTCCATCGATGCAGGGGAGCACCGTATCATTTTGGACGGGGGAACCGGCCTGAGGCTGTTGGGTCTGGAGATGATCAAACAACCGGAACCCTGGGATTCCCATTTCTTTTTCAGCCATGTCCACTGGGATCACATCCAGGGATTTCCCTTCTTTCTTCCCAGCTTCAAGCAGGGGAACAAATTCACCCTTTACGGTCCGCGCCTTCACAGCCTTCCCGGTTTTGTCGGCAGCATCCTGGAAAAGGCCCTGCGTGGGCAACAGGAGGATCTGAATTTCCCAGTGCAGTTGAAAGACATGCCGGCCGAAATGATCTTCAAGGATCTCGACGAGCGCTCGGTTGTGACCATCCAGGGAAAAAAAACAACCGTCGTGGTTTACTCCGCCGCTCTGAATCATCCCGGAGGCTGCTACGGCTACCGGGTGGAAGAGCACGTTTCCGGCCAGCGGACCAAGGTCTTCACCTTTGCCACGGATACAGAACATCTCCAGACCATGCACCCCAATCTTCAATTCCTGGCCAAGAATGCCGATCTGCTGCTTTACGATGCCCAATATACATCAGAGGAATATGAAGGCCTCGGAACCATGGATCACAAAGGCTGGGGCCACTCCACCTACGAATGGGGTCTTAAAGAAGCCCAGGCCGCAGGTGCCAAACATCTTCTGCTCCATCATCACGATCCCCTGCACGACGACGATAAAGTGGCCGAAATCGAAGCAGCGGCACGCGCCAAGGCGGAAGGAACCGGTATCCGCGTTGATGCGGGAGCCCAGATGATGGAATTCGAACTGTAGAAGACGTGGCAGAGCCTGTGACAAATGCTCTTGCCCTTCCGGCCTGCATGATCTTTACTTTCCTTCCCCCAAGGATCCTTAGCTTAGTGGTAGAGCGTCCGCTTCACACGCGGAAGGTCACTGGTTCGAACCCAGTAGGGTCCAGACGTTTACTGGGGCGCTTCCGGTGCCAGGCCGTCTGAAGATTCAGGAACGTACGGCACTGCCTTCAACACCCTTCTCACATTAAAGACACGCTCGACCCGGTTGAATACACCAAAGACCGGGTTTCCCTGCCCGTCGAACAGTTCGACCACCATTTTATGGCGGCCGGGAGGCAGGTTGCTCCAATAAATCGGGCCAACTGGCTGATCGATGAAGCCTTCGAAACCTTCGATTTTGTATAGTATCCTGGAGGGGGATCCCTCTGACGGGGGATTATGGATCAGGAAATCGAAACAGACCCTGCCCGTTTCATCCATGTCAATATCCCCGCCCTGAGGCAGATTGACTGTCAAATACGGGTGTTTCGGATCCGTATAATTCTGGAAATCTTTTTTCTTCACATAGAAATGTACAATGGCAAAACAACCCGGCTGTTGGATCATGGTTCCGTCGGGTCTCACCACCATGGCACGGATCGTGTAGCCTCCCTGGCTCAATTGTTTCAAAGAAAGCGGAGAGGCCACGTCGGTCTTGACGATGGGCGGTCCATTATTGACCAGAATGTGGAGGCGGTTCCCCCCTTCCGCCAGATGATAGTTATCCAAACTGAAAAAAACATACACATCCTGGGAATTGGTGATTCCCTTGGGCTGCGGAGATAGTATTTTAAGTTGGATCGGCAGGGCCGGATCCAAAGGAAGTCCATCGTAACCAGGTTCAAACGAAGTCCCATCATCCTCTACAGGCACAGCCATCGGGATCGCCTGTTTGGCCTCCGTCGTTTCCCCTCCGGGAAGGACGACCGCCGCACCGGTAGGTTCCGTGGGAAGGGAAGATTCCCCATTCTCCTGGGCACAAAGCCGTATCCAACCGGAAAGGAATACCAGTACGAAGACGAGAGCGAAGGAACCGTAGTTGACTCCGATCCCCATGCCTGAAAACGTATGCTTTGCTTTGAACATGCTTCAACTGACCATCCAGAATTTTTCCCTCCAACACACCCTGGCTTCAGGCCAGACTTTCTGCTGGAAAAAGACAGGCTCCACAACAGGTAGCCATGACATCTGGAAAGGCTACATCTATGACATCCCCTGCCTTGCACGGCAAGCAGGGAACATCCTGACCCTTGAAAGCGACTTTGAACTGCATGAAGAGCTGATCCGCAGATACTTCAACCTGAATCCGGAATGGCAAAAGGTTCTCGACAGCCTTCCGGATGAACCTTGGCTCAACAAGGCAAGAAGGGATGTTGATGGCCTGCGCTGTCTTCGCGAGCCCTGGTGGGAATGCACCGCGAATTTTATCTGCTCCTCCCTCAAACAGATTCCCCAAATCGAACAAATCAACCAAAACCTTCGCAGAACCTTTGGTGAGCCCATAACCGGTTGTGATGCCTTCCGTTTCCCCACGGCACAAAAACTGGCTTCCGTGACTGAAGCAGAACTCCGGGCCTGCAAGCTCGGCTTTCGGGCGAGACACCTTTCCCGGGCGGCGAAACAGATTGCAGCAGGCACTTTCTGTTGGGAAGACCTGGCCACCTTGCCCATTGAAGAAGCCTCCCAACAAATGCAAAGCCTCTCCGGGGTGGGCGAGAAAGTGGCCCATTGCATTCTTCTCTATGCCGGAAATCGTTTTGAAGCCTTTCCAGTCGATGTCTGGGTCCTGCGTCTCATGCATGAACTCTATTTTCCCAAGCGACGTAAAGCTCATAAAACAAGCATTTTACACAAAAAGTCTATCCAACTTTTTGGCCCCCACCGGGGCATTGCCCAGCAATACCTTTTTCACTGGTATCGAACCAAGGAAGCGCAGGAAAAAGCCAAAAGTTGAAACTCACAACCAACTAAACCATTTAACGCAAATACATTGATCGCATTTTACACGCAAATTTAAATAAAAACATCCCGCCTTCCATCTTGACCTCTTGCCCTTCCCTTCTAATCTCAGACAAATGATTCGCGCACTAGCGTCTCTCGTAGTTATCACAAGCATTGCTTCCAGCGTGTGCCATGCGGCCTTGGTCTGGAGGCCAGGCGAAGGCTGGGTCAACGAAGGCAGCGGCCAAACCCTGGCTGCCAGCGATGCCAAAGCCGCGCTTCAGGCCGCGCGTAATCTGGAATCCCAGGAAGTTTACAAAGATGCACTCGATGCCTACCGGGGTATCACACGCCGCTGGCCACTTTCCAGCGTGGCCGGAGAAGCCCAGTTCAAAGTCGGACTGATGCTTGAAAAGCGGGCGGAATTCATGTCCGCATACAAAGCATATCAAGTGGTCGTCACGAAGCATCCCGGCAGCCAATTCTTCGATCTGGCGATCGAGCGCCAGTTCAGTATCGGGAATCTTTATCTGGCCGGAGAACCCCAGAAGCTCTGGAAAATCCCCCTCCTTCCCTCCATGGACAAGACTGCGGAAATTTTTGAAACCGTGGTCAAAAACGCCCCCTACGGCCCTTGGGCACCCCAAGCCCTGTTTAAAATTGGCCTGGCCCGTGAAAAGCAAAAAAAATGGTCCGAAGCCATTACCTCCTACAACAAACTAATCGACAAATATCCAGGCAGTGATTTTGCCGACGATGCCCAGTATCAGATTGGTTACGCCTGGTATCAGGCTGCGAGCCAACCGGACTATGATCAAAGCGCGGCCCAAAAATCCATTGAAGCCTTCCAGGATTTCATGGTTCGCTTTCCCAACAGCGAAAAATTGGCCCAGGCCCAGGATTACATGCTGGAGCTCTCCGGACGCCGGGTCCAAGGTTCCATGAACATCGCCAGATTTTACGAGAGCCAAAAAAACTTTAAAGCAGCACTCATCTACTACAACGATGTGGTGCAACAGAATCCGGGCTCGGACCTGGCCTCGGAAGCCAAACAGCGGGTCGAAGTTCTCAAGGGATTGGTTGAAGAAAAACAGAGTGCCTCCGTTCCGGCTTCCACCATCAACCTCTCGGATGAGAAACCCCAACCACCTCCCGTTTTATGATGAACCTTATTTTCCGACTCCTGCGCACTTCCGCCATTTTCCTTCTACCACTTGTTTTTTTGGGTGCTTGTGCGGGCTACAAACTTGGGAATATCCCCTCCACACAGATGGAGGGAGTCAAAACAATCTACGTCCCGGTGGTGAAGAATAGTTCTTACGAACCCGGCCTGCAGGTTCAGACAACAAACGCTGTCATCCGCAAACTTGAAACAGACGGCACTTACCTTTCCTCCCGCCTGACCAAGGCCGATGCCACCTTGGAAGTGGTCATCACCGATGTGTCGCGCACCCCCAAACGCCTACAGCGCGACAACACTATTGCCACCCAGGAATACACCGTGACGGTGGAGGCCAAGTTTACCCTGACCAACCACACTACGGGCAAAAAAGTCCTGGATGGCGTGACGGCCAGCGGAACCACCGACTTCTTCCTTTTCAACGATGTGCAGGAAGGTGAACGCCAAGCTCTGCCGCTGGCGCTTGAAAAGCTTGCCTACGAGATTGTCAAGCAGGTCACAGAAGGTTGGTAATCCGCCCTGAAGAAATCCTCTGTTCCAAAGGAACCTGAGAGGTTCGGGAAATGGGGAACCGCGGAGCCACAGACGCCGGATCAGCAACTGAGAAAAAAGACCGGGAAAACCGGCCCTATTTGATGAGTCTGGCGGCCTGTGATTTTAGACGGGAGGCCTTGTTGCGGTGAATAGTCTTCTTCTTGGACGCTTTATCCAATTCAGACTGGACCTGGCTGACCAGTTTGCCGGCACCGGCTTTGTCCCCGGAGGCGATCAAAGACTTGAACTTTTTAGTTACGTCTTTGATCTTGGTTTTTGTATTTTTGTTTAGCGTCTTGCGTCGAAGGCTGACTCGTGCTTGTTTAGCAGCTGATTTGGTATTTGCCATAGGTAGCCGAAAATAATTGCAAGAGCTGAAATAAAGTCAAGCGGTGAAGTTCCTCAAATTCCTCATAGCCCTCCTCCTCCTCCCTGCGCTGTATAGCCTGGGGCGACTGGCCCTGCTCCTAATGGGAAAAGTAGCTCAAAACGGCTGGCCTTGGATAGAGATGGGAACATTTTCCCTTGGATTCTCCACCTGTGTTTTTGCCTACCTCTGTCTGCCACGCGGGAACTGGTTTTACGTTCTCGGGCACGAAACCACCCACGCTTTCGCGGTTCTCCTCAGTGGAGGCCGGGTTTCGGGATTCAAGGTTTCTTCCAGTGGAGGCCATGTGATCAGCGACCGAAATTCAGTGTGGATTGCGCTATCCCCTTATTTTATCCCCTTTTACCCCATGGTCAGCGGTCTGACCTGGGCTCTGGCCCTGTTCATCAAACCTGGCTTGGCGGTCTATGACTGGGCTTTTCTGCTCATCTGGGGAGCCTGCTGGGGATTCCATCTCTGCCATACCCTGAGCCTGATTAAAACAGAACAACCCGATTTTGAAAGTCAGGGCTACTTCTTTTCCTTCGTCGTTCTTGCCCTCATGAACCTGCTGGTGGCTGAAGTTCTGATCTGGTGTTGGCTGCGTCCTCTTCCGGTTGAAGTCGTGTTCCAATCCCTGCTGAATTTCCTTTCAGAAGACTATTTATTCGTGCTCCTTCTTGTAAAATCCGTTTGGTCAGGTATTTTTCAACCATAACCGTTTCCCGCATGTCCTCCTCCGAACTTTTTATCCATCCGGCAATCCTTCAGGATCTGAAGGCCGTCACTCCCAGCGGAGTGTTTGAGGAGATGGTGCAATTCCTGGTCGAAAAACAATTGTTGCCTGCGGATCTCCAGCAAACGGCCGTTTCCGCATTGGTTGCACGGGAGGAAAAACTCTCCACGGCCATCGGGGGTGGACTGGCCATTCCCCATGCATCCATTCCCGGACTCCCGGGCTCCCTGGTCATTCTGGCCAAATCCGAAACAGGTATTATCTACCAATCTCCGGACAACGGGCCGGTGCATGTATTCTTTCTCATTCTGGTTCCAAGTCACGACTATGGGGCCCATCTCAGAACCTTGGCCTGGGTCGGAAAATTTCTCAGCCGTCCAGGCATCCGGCAGAAACTCCGCGAGATCGACGAGCCTTTGGAGTTGGCTAAACTCTTCGAAACAGCCTGATCCCGATGACCACCTCGCTGCTCCATCGGCTGGAACTCAAAATCCAAGCCTGGGTCAGGGAATCATTCCCTGCCACAGGCGACGGCCCCTGGGTCAGCACCTGCCAGGACGAACGTTACGGCCACTTCCAGACCAACTGGGCCATGGTCTCAGCCAAAGCTCTCAAACTGCCCCCGCGTGATCTGGCCCAAAAGCTGGTGGACGCCTTCCAGTCAGATCCCGAACTGCTGGCACCTGTCATTGCGGGTCCGGGCTTTGTCAATTTCACCTTCAAAAATGAGGCCATGATTGCCTCCCTGACCACGCTTGGCCGGGATGAACGGCTGGGCATCCGGCACGTCGATAAGCCACTACGCGTCCTGCTCGATTTCAGCTCGCCCAATGTGGCCAAACAAATGCATGTCGGGCATATCCGCAGCACTATCCTCGGCGAGACTCTTTCACGGATACTTAAAAGCCTGGGCCACCGAGTCGTCAAAGACAATCACCTTGGCGATTGGGGAACCCAGTTCGGCATGGTCATTCTGGGCTATAAACGGGGAGGGAACGAAAGCTCCCTCAGGGAAGATCCCTTCGCCCACCTGGAAAGTCTTTACAAAGCCGTGCAGGAAGAAACAAAAACCAACGAGGCCACCCTGGCCCAGGCCCGCCTGGAATTATTGAAACTACAGCAGGGTGATCCCGAAAACCGCAAGCTTTGGGAAATCTTCATCGAACTTTCCAAAAAAGACATCGAACGCATTTACGAAAGACTCGACATCCGTTTTGACTACACCCTGGGTGAAAGTTTTTACAACGATCTGTTGCCAGGGGTTGTGCGGGAAATGAAGGAGAAAGGCATCGCGCGTGAAAGCGAAGGTGCCGTGGCTGTTTTTTCCGATCACAGTCTACCCCCCAAGTCGGATCCTTTTGTCGTGATGGAAAAGGGCGGGACAGTCAAAGACTATCCCTTCATCATCCAAAAATCAGACGGAGCCTATCTCTATGGCACCACCGACCTGGCCACGATCAAATACCGGATCGAGGAACTGAAGATCCAGCGCAGTATCTATGTCACCGATTCCCGGCAGCAGCAGCACTTCAACCAGCTCTTCGCAACGGTCAAACGCTGGGGTCTGGAGATTGAACTGGAACATGTCTGGTTCGGCACCATTCTGGGGCCCGACAAAACACCGATCAAAACCAGGGAAGGCAAACCGATCAAGTTGAAAGAGCTTCTCGATGAATCCGAGCAGCGGGCCTCACTTATCCTTCAGGAAAAAAGACCTGAAATGGATCCGGAAAAACAAAAGGCCATTGCCCGCGTCATGGGTCTCGGAGCCTTGAAATATGCCGATCAGGCCCAGAACAGAAATCTCGATTACGTTTTCGATTGGGACAAAATGCTGGCCTTTGACGGTAACACCGCTCCCTACCTCATCAATGCCTACGTCCGCACCCGCTCCATCCTGCGCAAGGCCGGGCCACCGGACAAAAACCTGCCTCTGACACTGGAGCATGCCGTCGAGTGGGAACTTGCCCGTAAACTGCTGGCCTACGGGGATGTTCTCGCCTCTGTCAGCCAGGAATACCGCCCCCACCTTCTCTGCAGCTACCTCTATGAAACAGCCTCGCTGTTTCACCGCTTCTTTGAGAACTGCCCGGTGTTGCGGGCCGAATCGGAGAGTCTAAAGAACAGCCGCTTGATGCTCAGCAATCTGACGGGAGATATTCTAAAATCCGGGCTCTGGCATCTGGGGATTGAAACCGTCGAAGAAATGTAAATGGTGTGGAATGGTGTCTGACAGTGATGCCGAGAAAGCCTTGTCCCCCTGGTTCCTTTTACTTGACCACAATGCGCTTGGCGTCACTCCACAGATCTTCCAGACGGTAGAACTGGCGTTTCGCCGCGTGCATCACGTGGACTAGAACAACCCCGTAATCCAAAACGATCCACTGGCTGGAACTGCGGCCTTCGTAGCCGTGAGGCCCCACCCCGTGCTCTTGACGCATACCTTCCAGGATGGAAGAGGCAATTGCCTTCACTTGGGGATCAGACTGGCCGGAACAGATCAGGAAAAACATGGAGGGCCCGTTCAATTCGCGCAGATCAAGTATGACCACGTCTTCCGCTTTTTTTTCCAAAGCCAGCTGAGCACAGGCTTTGGCAGTTTTTAAATCGTTGTCTTTTTTAACAGGAGGCATTCGTTTGGTATCGGTAAAGGTTTATTCGCAGGTTTTAAAAAATACTGCGGTCCACCTGGATCTTGTCGTCCGGAATCAGGGGGACATCCCTGGATGGATTGCCCAGAGCTTCCAGGGCATTGAATTCAATCACCTGGCTGCCACGCAGAATCCGCACCTTGCGGCGGTTGGCAAAATCGGTAAAGCCCCCGCAACTGGCAATGGCCCCCAGAGTGGTCAGGTCTTTGGAATGGAAAAGACGCTGCGGGGCGCGGACCTCGCCTGTGATACTGACAAAGCGGGCCTGCTGGGTGAGAATGGTGATGTTAGGATTGGTGTAGATTTTTTGTAGTTTGTAAAGGGTCTCAATTTTTTCCTTGAGTTGTACAGTAGTCAATCCGGCCGCCGGGAAACCACCGATGTGCGGCATGGAAATCTGCCCGCTCTCGTCCACTTTGGCCTCGAAGGTTCCCTGTTCCTGATCCGGAACACCTGTAAGCCTTATAATGAGGGAATCACCCACCCGCAACAGGTCGTGCTGGGCGTAGGGATCCATCTTGGGAGCCGGTGCCGTGCTTGCAGAGGTTCGTCCAGAAGAGGAGCCGCCAGCACATCCTGTGAAAATGATGAGGGGTAGAGCCAGAAACAACCAGGAAAACAGAGTAACAAAATACGTTTTAATAACGGTCTTCGGAAGAGGATTCGGGTTCATGATTGCTCTGGACATTCTCTTTCTTACTGTTTTTTTGCAGACGGCGTTTATTGGCTTTGGCTTTGGCCTGCGTCTTTTTAACCGAAGACCCCTCCTCATAATAATTATTATAGCCGTAATAGCTGGTGTAATAATAGTAGGAATCGTCGCTGCGCAGATGAACCTTGTTCAACACCACTCCGGCAAAGCGGCCTTGGACCTCCTCAACCACCTTTTTGGCACGCCAGGAGATGTTGCGGGGATAGCGACGGTGTTGAATGGCCAAAAGTGTCAGGTCCACTTCATGAACAATTACCGCTGCATCGCTGATCCCCAGAATCGGAGGTGCGTCAAACATGATGACTTCATAATGCGGACGCAGGGTTTCGATGATCTCCGACATCTTGGCCGGACTGAGAGCCCCCATGCACTGGGGCGGTAACTTTCCCGCTGTAATGACCTGGAAGTTGGGAATGTCCGTATTGCGGATGTAGCTGTGCAAAGGACCATATCCGAGAAGAAAATCCGCCAGACCGTTGTTATTGTCAATTCCGAGAACCGTATTGATGGAATGACGGCGGAAGTCCGTGTCAATGACCAGGGTGCTGATGCCACTGTAGGCACAGACATAAGCCAGATTGAAAAGAGTCGTAGTTTTGCCTTCCCCGGGACCACCACTGACCACGGTCAGCGTAGTGGCACCTTTTTCACCGGCCTTAAGATCGATCTTGGCCCGGAGAATGCGGTAGGCTTCCGCATTCGGTGAGTCAGGCCCCTCGAGATTCAGTGTGTTGACACCTTGCGGGATGACTCCAACCACCGATGTGTTAAGGTAACGCTCAACATCATCCAGGGATTTGACGCTGGTATCGAGATATTCAATGAAGAAAGCCAGGGAAACGCCCAAAACCAGCCCCACGACCAGGCTGAGAATAATGTTCAGTCTCACATTGGGCTTCACCGGGGATCGGCCCTCTTCCGCCTCGCTGACCAGTTCCACGGGCTTGATCTTGATATTGGCATCAACTCTGATCTGGGTGTATCGAGCGTTCTGCATTTCCAGCAAAGATTCCTGAGTGGCCAGATCACGCTTCGCCTCATCGTATTCCCGCATGGGAACCATTTTGCTTTCCCTATTTTGTTTTTTCAGGATCTCCACCTCGGACTTGATACTTGCGACCTTGCTTTCCTGGGCAGAGTAGTCGATTTCAAAACCCGTACGGATGCCAGCGAGCTGCTTGGTCGATTGTTCCCGCATTTTGCTGACCAGAATCAGGGCTGCCTGCAACTTGGGGTGCTCGTCCGCAAAGCCCTGCTTGCGCAGGGTCTCTACCTGCTGGGCACTCTGCAAGAGGCTCTGTTGCAGGAGGCTGAGTGTGGCGTCCTGATAACCAAGGGCCGTCAAAGCATTTTCCAGGTCTTCGTTCGTAAGTTTACGAACTTTTTCAATGCGCACTTTTCGGGCCAGCAGATCCGCTGTGACCTCAGTCAGCATCGATTCTTTACGCTGGAGTTCCAATTCCTGCAAGGTGATGTTGTTGCCGCGTCCTGCGCCGGATCCTTGGACGTCGATTTCATATTTTTTTACCAAATCCTGGATTTTTTGATTGGCTTCCTGAACAACTTTTCTCTGTTTCGCCAGTTCCTCCTCAACCACTTTCAATCCGCCACCCTTGTTGCCCGTGATTTCGTCCACCCGGTACTGTTCGTAATATTGGGCAATGGCATTGGCCCAGGTTTTGGCGCTTTTGGGATCTGTATCGAAAACCGTAATTTCAATCAACTTGGTGTTACGGAAAGGCTGAACACGGAGGTTTTGCCCCTTAAAGCGATTGAAAATGTAATCTTCGTTTTCTTTAAAGGCATCTGCGGGCAGACCCGCCGCCAACGCCCATTTCTCATCGATTTTTTGCTCCTTGAGCACTGGCACCAGGATTTTTTTGGATTGGATGATTTCGAATTCGGTCTGAAAATCTATCGAGCTGAACTGAACGCTGTCAGAGTTCATGAAATCCATCTGCTTGTTTGGATCAGTACTGACCTTCAACAGGGCGGAAGAGGAATAGATCCTGTCAAGGGATCTGGTGTAAAAATAGGCCGTGCCTACGACCAGCACAAAGACAATGGCGATGATAGGCCAGCGGTTTTTGATGACGCGCCAATAATCACTGAAATGGAGACTGACTTCTGTGTTCTCGGCCATTGCTCAGAGTGCCAAAAGTAGTGAATGTTGTAAATGGCCAAGATTGCCAAATTTTAGATCAATACGTGCCGCGTACACCGATGAAAACCTGATTACGGTAATATTCACGCCCGAAAACATCGGAAGTAACCGTCGTATGAATGTATCCAATCTCGGTCGAAAACCAATTTGTCCAGGCATAAGAGGCCTTGACCTGAGCACTCAGGGTGTCCTCGAAAAAATCATTCGCAACAGGAACCAGGGATTGATTCTGTTCGAAGGTGGAGTTGCGGTATTGAAGTCCGAGGCTGGTCGTAAAACGCTGGGTCCAGCCATGACTGATACCCAGATCAAAGGTGTGGGCCTGCTGGTTTCCGAATGCCGCTGCATCCGTCACCTCGGTGCTGTAGGAATAACCGGCCGTCAAAGAGCTCTGGGGCAGAAAGTTCCAGACAGTTTTGAGGTTTGCGTAGGGCCCGATGTTGTCATCTTGTGTTGGATTGCTGTTGATGAGATATTGTGCCCCCACCCGTCCAGTGAGAAGCCACTCTCTTAATAGATAATGATCCGCTCCAACAGTCAAAATATGTGTTTCGTAATCGCGGGGACTGGTTTTATAGTCAAAGGTGTTGTAAGCGTAAGAACCCACGGCTGTTGTCGTCGGTAGAACACTCAGACGAAAATCCTGGCTCACCCCGTGTTTGACGTATTCGTTGGTGGCAGAAATGATGGGATCATCATAGAAGGTTAGCGTATTGTTATAGCCAGTGACCGTCGAAAAACGCTCGGTCCAGGCATAGGTGGCGTCCAGATTCAAATCATTGGTGTAGCCATCGCCCAGTCGCCGATTGACGATGGCCCCGTCACCCAGTCCCGGTTCGACGGAATAATTGAAGCGGTCACGGAAATCGATTTCAAAGCGGTCGGTGAACTTATGATTGACCCGCCCCGTGAAGTGATGGCCCAAGTCCCAGGGATCACCTTCGCGATCATTGAAATAAGTCGCGTCAAACACGTAACTGAAGGAAAAAAGGGTGTTTTCCATTGGATATTTGAAAACGATTTCCGGGGATATGATGGTCTTGAAGGAGCCTTCCTCATTGGTCGAAGCGGTATTGATGTTGTCATCATACTCTTCCCTCAACGACACTGAAATTTGATACGGTTTGCCCGTGCCCGTCTGACCAGCCTGGATTACCTGGGCCGACACGGAGGAGCCCAAGGTGGCGTAACCCAGACATCCTAGCAGGAAAAATCCAGACAACGAGAGCGAACCCCTTACCGGTTGGTCACAAAAAATGGTCATACATTTAGTGCGGCTGAATAGGTTTTACCCATCATGGCCACGTTGAATCTTAGGCAATTTCTATAAATTTAGTCAAAAAGAAAAAAATTATTTATAAATTACTGCTGATAAGCATTTTACATCTGTTTTTTACAGTTCTAATAGTAATTTAAAAATCAACGCCATCTAACTCTGTCAGAAAAGTAGAGGTAATCCTGTTGGGGGTTGGGTGGTAAGGCCGTGAAAAACGGTAGAGGCAGGTCTTTGAGTTCCGTACGTTTGATCAGAGAAGCCCATTCAGCATATTCGCCGGTCTGAATCTGGGTCAGCATTTTGCGATTACTGGTCTCCGGGGTAAAGAGCATGGCGGATATCTTGAACTTGAAATCGTTCATGGCGTAGAAATCCTTTTTCTTGTAGGGAATCCAGATACTGGTCCGGTCACAATACCAGGCCGTGGCCCATGGAATGTCCGCCGACTGTAATTCGTCCGGCTCTATCCAATCCTTGATAAAAAAGAGGACGGGAGGAAAATAAGGAGGATAGGCATAGGGGGGCGGGTTTTTTTGCAAGACCTTGATCCCCATCGGAACCAATTGGATCCCGACGATCATGATAACAATCGGAATGGATAAGATGGAGGAAGGAAGCTTCATTCGGTCGATCATGGTATAAGCGTAGGCCGCACCGAAGGCGGCAAAAGCAGGGGCAAGCACGATCAGGCCGTTGAGTTCAAGGGATTCCTGGGGATTGGCCAGTTTGATCACAGCCGCATTGAAGATAAGAACCAGAACCGTCGCCACCAGCCAGAACCACCGTCCATTTTGCAGGGTTCCTCTGCGGAAAACATGCAGGAGAGAAATAAAAAACAGCCCCGGCAAAAGAAAACCTCCAAAATAAAATCCCAGATTTTCCAACTGGTTCCCCATCCCCAAGGCCACCGCTTTGATCAGGGGCTTCAAACCAATAAAACCAGAAATACTGTCCGAAAACGTTCTCCACAGGACAGAGTCGAAGGCGAAAATCTGCAGCCAGGCATAGCCGAAGGGGTTTCCCGATAACTGAATGTTCCTCAGCATCCAAGGCAGGCTGACGAGAGCAGGCACCGCGAGGGAAATGATGAGTGCAGGGTAACGTCGCTGGAAAACAAAACCTGAGATAATAAAAAGAGCCAGAGGGATCGCCAGCATAGAATAACGTGTCATAAACGCCAACCCTGCCAAGAAGGCCGCCACTCCCAGCCAAACCAAAGAAAGACCGGGTTGTTCCTCATCTTCCGCCCGGAGTGCCTCATTGAAGGCCGCCCCCAGACCGCAAACCAGCAATAACAAGAGAGGCACATTCAAACCGGAAATTACAAATTGCCAGATCGAATCGGTGGCCACCAGAAGTAGGGATGCCAGAATGGCCACCCGGTCGTCAAACGATCTCGACATCCAGACGTAAAAAATCACCATGGCCGCAACGAAAAACAGAATATTCAAAAAGCCCATGATAATCTCAGGACGGAAGCTGCTGTAACCCTTCAACTTGCTCTTATCCACCTCAAAGGAAACACCTGTCACCTTGAAAGCACCCGCCAGCAGGTAGGGGTAAAGAGGGGGATTGATCAAGTCGGGGACAGAGTTAAGATCTACCCCGCCGGCTGAACTTTTTTCGGTCTCATATTTCAGGATTACCGGCCGGATGAATTTTGTCGTGAAGCCTTCCCCCTGCGATATTTGACGCGCAATTTGCGCCTGATCCATGGCCTCGGGTTGGCTCAGTCCGTTAAACTGGGCTCCCAGATAATAGCCTGCCAGCAACAACATCAAAAGCAGTACCGCCGAACGGATGAGCCACCTCCGTAACACGCCCACTTCCAATGAATAAACCAGATCCTGTAAATCAGCCATGCCCGTTGTTTCAGTTTAATTGATATTCGTGGAGTTTGCGGTGCAGGGTTCTGCGGCTGATGCCAAGAAGCTTGGCAGCATCCGTTCGGTTCCCTCCGCATTCTTCCAAGGCCCGTATGATTGACCCTTTTTCCATTTGTTGCAAATTCAATGTATTTCCAGCAGGCACATTTACCCCTCCCACTGTATTTTTCAGGGCAGGAGGCAGATCTCCGACCGTGATTTCCTGGCCCCGCGCCAGCACCACCCCATGCTCCACCGCCGTTCTTAACTCACGCACGTTGCCCGGCCAATCATAACTCAACAAAGCTTCCTCCGCCGTCACGCTGAAACGCAGATCCTGTTTTTTGTTCTCACGTCCGAACTCTCCCAGAAAAGTCTTGGCCATCAGGGCAATGTCCTCCCGCCTCTCCCTTAGCGGAGGCAACTCGATCTTCACTACATTC
>Ga0163146_10001512_pt1 | contig 33324 bp, 23 predicted proteins | sample OliLakLV19MP7G1_FD_148648 | JGI IMG/M metagenome (GOLD analysis project Ga0163146, IMG submission 148648) | Freshwater microbial mat bacterial communities from Lake Vanda, McMurdo Dry Valleys, Antarctica - Oligotrophic Lake LV.19.MP7.G1 | ecosystem: Environmental > Aquatic > Freshwater > Lake >...
TGCGCGAGCGAAGAGGCGGCGAAGAGTGCGGGACTTTTTCCCCCTTCGACAGGCTCAGGGACCAAAGAGGAATTTTCTTATTTCTTCGACAGGCTCAGGGACCGCAAAGGAATTTTCGTTCACAGTTTTCTTAATCTGTTATCCGAGGTTTGGGTTGGAATGAAAAAATGGAATTTAAACCGGGTCCCTGAGCTTGTCGAAGGGGACGGAACGAGACTTTTTTTCGCCGCTCTCTTCGCGAGCGAAGAGGCGGCGAAGAGAGCGGGACTTTTTCCCCCTTCGACAGGCTCAGGGACCAAAGAGGAATTTTCTCATTTCTTCGACAGGCTCAGGGACCAAAGAGGAATTTTCTCATTCTTTAAATAGGCTCAGGGACCGCAAAGGAATTTCCCTTTCAATGATCTTCATTGAATATTAAATTCTCTCCATGATCATTAAGACCGACAGAACAACCGCTATCACACTCACCGTCACATTCCAGTATTGCTGCTTTACTTTTCCAAGTTTAACGATGAGGAAATCGGCAACCATGATGCAAGCAACAATGCATAACTGGCCTACTTCAACACCAACATTAAATGCGAAGAGTGGAAGCAGGATGTCAGCTTCCTGCCCGAGTAGGGATCTAAAAAAATTGGAGAAGCCCATCCCATGGATGAAACCGAAAAAGAGGGCAAGGAAATATTGGAGATTCCATCGCTTATGCTGATCGGGTTTGAACCAGAAATTCTGGAGTGCTGTGAGCAGAATCGTGACTGGGATCAGTAGCTCAATCAGGTATGGGGATATATTAATGATCTGAAGTGCCGAAAGAGCTAAAGTTATGCTGTGACCTAGGGTGAAGGCGGTGACCAGTATCAGGATCTTTTTCCAGTCTGAAACTGAAAAAACGGCACATAAAGCGATGATAAACAGGATATGATCAAATCCTTTAAGGTCGGATATATGGTCAAAGCCAAGTTCCAGGTAGACCGAAAACATAGAAATACTTTTGAAAGGGTTTAATAAAGCCGCTATGGCAAATCTATTAAGTCCAGTCGTGCTATCTTAGCGCTTTATCAGGATTTTAGACGAGAGATCAGTTTGCCCATGAGAAAGGCTAGTGAATTGCACCCGAATGAAACGACCCGGATTATCAGTTTTGAAGATCTGGTCATCGCGGGGAAACTAATGTCTATGGGAATCCTGCCGCATGCCCGAATCGAAATGGTCAGACGAAATGCGCTTGGCCAAACGCTCATCTATCGCATCAACAATCGTTTTAAAATAGCGCTCAGACGGGATGAGGCTCAAACCATCATTGTCGAAGGGATATGAGTCAGCATAGGAATACGTCACCACCACTGGTCATCCTGGCAGGCAATCCAAATTCAGGCAAATCGACTTTATTTAACTTCTTAACCGGGCTTAACCAGCATGTGGGCAACTATCCGGGTGTAACGGTGGATAAAAAGACAGGCACCCTTCGACTTTCAGCTGATTTTGAAGTAACCCTGCTAGACCTGCCGGGTGCTTACAGTATGTATCCATCCTCCAAAGACGAACGCGTGGTTGTCCGCCAGTTCTTGTCTGACGAACGACAGCCTGATCTGATTGTGTATGTGGCAGATGTAAGCCAGTTGGAAAAGCAAATTCTATTGCTGACACAGCTTAAAGACCTGGGTTATCCTGTCATCCTCGCGCTCAATATGGTAGATATGCAAGGAGTAACGATCCATGCAGATCAACTCGAAGAACACTTCAATATTCCTGTTGTACCTATTTCTGGAAAAACAGGAATCGGGATGATGGCGTTGAAACTCCAGATTAGTCATATGCTCCAGGAGCCTGTCTCGTCAAGTGATCCGTACTACAAATTTTCGGTTCAGGAAAAAAAGCTCACTACATATTTTAAGGACAAGATTCCATATCCTTCCCCATATGGCAAACTGCTGACGCTGCATCACGCAGAATGGTTAGATCACATCAGCACCGATCTCAGAAAAGAGATACAGGACAAAAACAAAGAAGAACGATTTAATTCGATTCAGTCCCAGATCAGTGAAACACTGTCCAGGTATGATCGATTTACACCTGTCATCCGTCGTGCATTGCATCTTGATGAAGGCGGGGCTGGGATGAAGATTACCGATCGGATTGACCGATGGGTGATGCATCCGGTTTTTGGTGTTGTTGTATTCTTTCTCATCATGTTGCTCATATTTCAGGCGATATTTGCGTGGGCTGCTGTACCAATGGACTTTATTGAAAGCACCATGGGGCAGTTGGGTATGTTGATCAGGGATTCATTTCCTGCTGGTTGGATTATTGACCTCATATGCGATGGTTTGTTGGCTGGCCTGACCGGAATCCTGGTTTTTATTCCCCAGATTGCAATCCTCTTCTTCTTTATAGGGATTCTGGAAGAAATCGGGTATATGGCTAGGGCTGTGAGTATGTTTGATGTCATGATGCGTAGGATAGGTCTCAATGGGCGAAGTATTGTAGCGCTGGTTTCAGGAGGTGCGTGCGCCATTCCGGCCATCATGAGCACACGCAACATCAGTAACTGGAAAGAAAGGTTGATTACCATCATGGTCACGCCGTTTATCAGCTGTAGTGCACGCATTCCGGTATATGCGATACTTATTGGGTTTGCGGTCCCACAAGGGCGGATATTTGGATTCGAACAGCAGGGACTCGCCCTCATGGGCTTATATGGGATCGGGATAGTGACTGCCTTGCTGGCCGCTTATATTCTGAAGCAAGTTATCAAATCTGCGGACCGGAGTTTCCTGATGATGGAATTACCGATTTACAGGCAGCCTGTAGGGAAAAATCTATTTTTTCTGGTCTATGAAAAGACTAAAGCGTTTGTGGTAGGTGCCGGTAAGATCATACTCATCATTTCATTAGTGCTATGGTTTTTGGCAAGTTTTGGTCCGGGGCCATCTGTTCCGGTGCAAGGAAGTGACGCGCTTAACACATATACACCTTCAAGGCCTGCTTTAGAGGATTCTTATGCAGGTATTTTAGGAAAAGCGATTGAGCCGGTGATCGAACCGCTCGGTTTTGATTGGAAAATAGGGATAGCACTGATATGTTCTTTTGCTGCAAGGGAGGTATTTGTAGGCACAATGGCGACCATCTACAGCATCGAAGACGATGGTGATGTCACTTCTATCCGCACCAGTATGTCCCAGGACCGGAATTCCAGAACCGGCGAACTAATTTATACAACCGCCACGACCTGGTCTCTGCTTATCTTTTATGTCTTTGCCATGCAGTGTATGAGTACTATCGCTATCGTCAAGCGAGAGACTAAGTCATGGAAATGGCCTGCTATTCAGTTTGCGATGATGACCGGTCTAGCGTACCTGGGCAGCTTGGTGGTGTATCAGGTGTTGAGTTAATTCTTCCCCCTTTGCCCTCCCGCCGCCCTTACGGGACGGGATCTTTGCTGCGCTTCGACCTGAAAGGGGGACCAGATTTTAATAAGTTGCGACCTGAAAGGGTGACCAGTTTTTTACAATGAAGATCCTTGACTTTTCACTCTTCGTTCTTCATTTTTCACTTTAAAACTTACCTTAGCCCTCCGTGAATACAACAACTGAAAAAATCCTCGTTACCGGTGCTACAGGGCAGATCGGGACGGTGCTGACGGAAGCTCTGCGTGCTGAATATGGCCATGACAATGTGCTCGCTACGGATATCAAAAAGCCGGACCATCAAACTGGCTTATTTGAAATGCTGGATATTCTCAATACCCAGCGCCTCAAGGAATTGGTAGAGGAATATAAAATCACCACTATCTATCACCTTGCCGCGATCCTTTCAGCAAGCGGCGAAGCAAATCCACAGAGGACTTGGAATATTAACATGAACGGGTTGCTCTCGATTCTTGAATTGGCTCGTGAATCAAGCTTGCAGAAGGTTTTCTATCCCAGCACCATAGCGGTCTTTGGGAAGACTACGCCGAGGATCATGACCCCTCAACATACGGTGATGACTCCTTCGACGGTGTATGGAATTTCTAAAGCAGCGGGTGAATTGTGGTGTGAATATTATCATCAGCGTTTTGGGCTGGATGTGCGTTCGGTGCGCTACCCAGGGATCATCAGCTATCAGTCCATGCCAGGAGGTGGAACCACTGACTATGCTGTCGATATATTTCATCAGGCTATCCTGCATGGAAAATATACTTGTTTTCTGGAAGCTAATACGAGGCTGCCTATGATGTATATAGATGATTCGATACGTGCGACTTTGGAACTGATGCGTGCGCCTGCGGAACAAATAAAGATCAGAACATCCTATAACCTGGCGGCGATGAGTTTTACACCGGCTGAATTGGCTTCTGCCATACAAAAACACATGCCGGATTTTGTCATTGATTATGCACCTGATCATCGTCAGGCGATTGCGGCTTCTTGGACAGAGAGTATTGATGACCATGATGCCCGGGCCGACTGGGGATGGAAACATGAATATGGTCTGGATGCGATGACGCTCGAAATGTTAACTCAACTCAAGAAAAAATATAATCATGTCTGAAAAACTGAACCTGCAGATACAAGCCGAACTCGATGCGATCCGTGAAGCAGGATTATTTAAACGTGAACGGACGATTACTTCACCACAGGGTGCTGAGATCGATACGATTGAAGGTGGAGAAGTGCTCAATTTTTGTGCTAACAATTACCTGGGGCTTTCCTCGCATCACAGGGTGACGGAAGCGGCTATTGAAACCATTCATTCACATGGCTTTGGGATGTCCAGTGTTCGGTTTATATGTGGAACGCAGGATATCCACAAAGATCTTGAAGCAAAAATTGCTGAATGGGTTGGCGCAGAAGATGCCATACTATATGCTGCTGCTTTTGATGCAAATGGGGGATTGTTTGAGCCCTTATTGAATGAAGAGGATACCATTATTTCGGATGCACTCAATCATGCGTCGATCATTGATGGCATCAGGCTGTGCAAAGCCAAGAGGCTTCGATATAACAATAATGACATGGAAGATCTCGAAGCCAAACTCAAAGAGGCGCAGGGATCAAGGCGGATTATGATTGCTACGGATGGTGTATTCTCCATGGACGGCATTATCGCTCAGATGGATAAGATTGTGGAGTTAGCCAGAAAGTATGATGCTATAGTCATGGTGGATGATTGTCATGCAACAGGCTTCGTAGGAAAGACAGGGCGGGGTAGTGCGGAGCATAGTGGAGTTTTTGGCAAAGTAGATATCACTACCGGTACTTTTGGTAAAGCACTAGGTGGTGCGTCTGGAGGATTTACGGCAGGTTCGAAAGAAGTGGTTGCCTTGCTGCGTCAGCGCTCGCGTCCATATCTCTTTTCGAATACTTTGGCTCCATCGATAGTTGGCGCTTCTATTGCGGTATTAAACATGTTGGGTGAAACAACTTCACTTCGCGATAAACTTGAAACGAATGCGACCTATTTCAGAAAGGGAATGACGGATGCAGGTTTTGATATTGTGCCTGGTGTACATCCGATTGTTCCGGTGATGCTTTACGATGCAAAACTCTCTCAGGTATTTGCAGATGATCTGTTGAAAGAAGGTGTCTATGTGATTGGGTTCTATTATCCGGTAGTGCCGCAGGGTAAAGCTCGTATCCGTGTGCAGATCTCAGCCGGCCATGAGCGGGAGCATTTGGATAAGGCGCTGGAAGCGTTTGTGAAGGTGGGGAAGAAGCATGGGGTGATAAGTTAGCAGTGAGTAACTAGCAGTTAGAAGTTTAGGGTTTAAGTTATCCGTTGATGTATAATAATTTCAACACTAAGGGGCACCTCTAAGAACTTCCTTTCTTGACACATTCTCTTTAGGTTTTTGCTTTTTGAAAAATTTCATTGTCTTTGGCAGTGCTTCAGATTTTCTATACGCTAGAAAATCATCAGATGAAATTAAATCAACTGTGAATTCTTGGCCTTTTATGTTCTTTTTTACTACATTTTATCAAGTAGACAGACTTATTCCATCAAGTTTCTTTAAGTAATCTACTCTAGTCATATTATATACGAGATTCTGTAGTGTGATATCTGCTGTACTTCTCATTAGTCCAATGCATCGAACAGTTAATCCATTCACTCTGTTTCGAATGGAAGCAAATACGTGCTCCACTCTAGATCGTGTTCTGGACTTAAATTTATTCGCGCCCTTTTGGTGAGGTGTCAGTGTAACATGGCGCGAACCTTTTTTATGAATCCTGCATCCTATCTTATACTTCTTTAATACCTGCCTTATTTCCTCGCTATCATATGCGCCATCTGCCCATAATGGATTCTTAGCATCTGTTTCATCAAGTAGCTCTTCCAATACCTGACTATCATGAACATTTGCAGCAGTCACTTGAAACTCATCAATAAGTTTACTCTTAGCGTCCATCTTAATATGATTCTTATATCCGTAGTGACTTTTTCCATGCTTCTTAGTCCATGATGCGTCTACATCCTTTTGTCTGCGCTTGTTCTCGGACCAGTCGTCTGGGGTCTCTCCGTTTTTGATCTGTTCGTTTTCTTCACGTGAATTCCGTTGTATCGGAGACTTCACAAGTGTTGCATCCACTATTTTACCTTCGTGTACGATATAGCCTTCACGACGCAACCGATCGCGGAAGAGCACGAAGGCTTGATCAATTACACCTGTTTTGGTAAGCGCATCCTTGAATAACCAAAACGTCTTTTGGTCTGGCACTTTATCAGAAAGCTCCAAGCCAAGGAATCGCATAAAACTTAACCGGTCATTGATCTGGTACTCCAGTTGTTCGTCGCTTAAGCCATATAACTTCTGCAACACCAGAGCTTTGAATAGCATCACTCGATCAAAGGGAGGTCGGCCTCCTTTGCCTTGCGGAGCTTGTGTTGTTGCTTCCTCCAGGATACCCCTGAATGATTCGAATTTAATTGTTTGGCCTATAGAAACAAGAGGATCTCGAAGTAAATTGAGCTTTGCCATCCTTTCTTGCTTGTCAAACAGTCCCAATTGATTCTTATTTTTCATATCTTCAAGATAGAAACTTTGAATCATATATCATACTTTTATGATAGGTTTTTAGAGGTGCCCATATCTTTACTGCCAACAGAATTTATAGATGTTATTTCCAAACCAGTTAAAGGCTCTTCTGATGTGCTTAAATCTTGAATAATATATAATCTTTCATCTATATATTTTAACTCAAACGGAAATAAGTAACTATAATTTCTTATACTGGCAAGTGCCGTTTCAGTTGGAATTACATAATTATGTCCATCTTGAATCAATGCCATTACGGGAGCGAGTATCTTAATAAAATCTGTCATAGGACAATTGATCTGTTGATACAGACTATCAAAGCACTCATCAATTTGATTTTTTGAGGTATAAAAATATACGAGGGGGTGTTTTTCCTCAATCCTATTCCGCCAATAAGTGTAATCTTCTTTTAATTCATCAATGGCAAACATTTTTAAACCCATCGCACCTGTCTGAGACAAACACAAGTTTGATAATAACATGAAATAGAACAATGATATTAATTTTACTTTTTTCATTTTCATTTATTGCATACAACTTGTTTATACCGCCACCCTACCCCCCCCAAAATAATCTCAACTCATCCTCCCCAGCTGTATTGCTGCACTTTTCCCTTACACCTTTAGTGCAACAATCCTTACCGTTTCAGCAGGTAGATGCTGCATTTCCCGCTATCGAAGGCTAATATAGTAAAACGTTGGACGGCAAGTGAGATACCTCATTGGTGACCATAGACTTTGCCTAGGCACGTGCTATGACAAATATCTGTTTTGCAGAATGACAGAACGTATGAAGGGCAAAGGCTGCTGAAAAAAGCAGCCCAATAAAAGGCCTGCAAGGGCGTGCTTGTAGAAATGGGGTTCAACCCATTTATGTTGAGTCATTATCTATGCGTACTGAAGCGCTCCACAGGTTTTATATCAGCATCTTTTATTTGAAAGATGAATTGATCTCCTCCAGGAAAAGTGTCAAACCAAAGCACTTTCTTTTTCCCGCAAGAATATAAAATACAACCCTACCCCAAGCGCTGCAATCCCCGTCGCCATAAAGGCCACATCTGCCCCAAACGCAAACCACATCAACCCCGTCAGCGAACTGGCGAGCAATGCACATATACTCTGAAACCCTGAATAAAATCCGATCGCTGTCGCCGTATCCTTCTTCTCTGCAATATTGCTGATCCACGCTTTGGCTATACCTTCTGTGGCGGCAGCATATATTCCATAACACGCAAAAAGGACAATATATACCCATGTCCCAGTCTGCATTGACATTCCAAAGTATACAAGCGCAAACACGACAAGTCCTATGATGTACGTTGTCTTCAAACCAATACGGTCTGCAAGCATTCCAAGTGGCAACGCAAAAAGGGCATAGACGAGATTGTACAGAATGTACGCCCCGATCACCCACGTATCATTCAATCCGGATTCCTTTAACTTGAGGATCAGAAACAGATCCGAACTATTAAACAATGCAAAAAGAAGGAACCCAATGATCACCTTCCGGTACATCGGCGGGCTCTCTTTCCAATAGCCTAGAAAAGATAAAAACGTTGCTCCGTGTTTAACCTGCGTTGGTTCTCTTCGCTGGTCTTTAATAAAAAAGGTAAGCAACACCGCTACCACACCGGGAATAAACGCCAGAAAAAACAACGTTTTATAATCCTCCGGATGATAGTACAGGTAGATCAGCGCCATGATGGGTCCAAGCGCTGCACCGAGTGTATCCATCGCCCTGTGAAATCCAAAGACCTTTCCCTTCGTCTCCTTTGTAGTTTCATCTGACAAGATCGCATCCCGTGCACCCGTGCGCACTCCCTTGCCAAGTCGATCCATACTGCGCGTAAAAAAAATCCATACCGGATGTGCTATTAGTACCATCAGCGTTTTACCAACGGTACTCAAGGCATAGCCCCATTGCACAAAAGGCATTCGCTTTCCGGTCAGGTCTGACAGCTTACCAAAATACCCTTTACTGAGCCCGATCGTCGCTTCCGCAAAACCCTCCAGCACACCAATCAGTGCAATCGAAAAACCAATACTACTGAGATATAAGGGAAGCACAGGATACAGCATCTCGCTGCTCACATCCTGAAATAAGCTGACGATGGAAAGGATCCAGACTGTGCGCGTGATGTGCTTCAAGGGATATATGGTGTTTCATACAAGGACGTATCCTTTGGTTCTATGAGATCCCAAAGATTGCCATACAAATCTTTAAACACACCAACCGTCCCATAAGGCTCCTCAACAGGCCCACGGATGAATTCCACCCCATGCGCAACGAGGTGTTCATAATCTCTCTGGAAATTATCCGTATGAAGAAAAAGGAAAACACGTCCACCTGTCTGATTACCTACTCTTAATAGTTGCTCTTCAGTAACAGCCTTAGCCAATAGCAGCGCACATCCTTCATCATCAGAAGGTGCCACTACCACCCATCGCTTGGTTTCACTCATGACGGTGTCTTCCACCAGCCTGAAGCGAAGGATATCAACGTAGTATTGGATGGCTTCGTCGTAGTCTCTGACAACTAGGGCGATGTGAGCGATGTATCTATTCATATGTATGACCGTAAGAGTGGTAAGAGCGTGAATGGTGTAAGACTGTAAGAAAGTTAGAAAGACTGTAAGATATTGAGATGTGTGCAAACCTCTCTTACTCTCTCACTGTCTTACTGTCTTACTGTCTTACACGGCTTACTGTCTTACATTTTGAGCCACTGGATGAGTAGTCTGACGCCATACCCCGTAGCACAATGCCCCTTGCCAAATCCATTGGGCTGAAATCCCATACCCGCGATATCAAGATGCGCCCATGAGGAATGCTCCGAAGTGAAGTATTCAAGAAACTTAGCTGCTGTAATAGACCCTGCGTAAGGTTTTTCGCTGAGGTTTTTGATATCGGCGATATCGGATAGCATGTCATCGTGATACTCATCGAACATGGGCATACGCCACACACGCTCACCGGAGGTAGAGCCGGCTGCTTCGAGCTCGGCTACCAGTTGATCATTTTTACTAAACAGACCGGCTGCCTGTGGACCAAGTGCTGCCACGATACTACCTGTCAATGTAGCCAGATCAATCATCACATCAGGTTTGTATTCTTTCACAGCATAGGCCAGCGCATCTGCAAGGATTAATCTTCCTTCAGCATCCGTATCAAGCACCTCAATCGTCTTGCCAGCATAGGATGAAATCACATCTCCAGGTTTGATCGCCAGGGCATCTATACTGTTATCGGTGGTGGGCGCAATCGCCATTACATCTACTTTGAACTTTAATCTGGCGCATGCTTCAACCGTACCTAGTGCTGCTGCAGCCCCGGCCATGTCACTCTTCATGTAATGCATGTTTTTTGAATCTTTGATGGAGATCCCTCCTGTATCAAAGATGACGCCCTTGCCGATGAAGATGATCTTTCGAGTAGCTTCCGGATGTTTATAGTGCGTAACCACGCATACTGCTGGCTGTTCGCTTCCACGATTGACAGCAAGTAATGCATGCATACCCAGGGTGGTGAGATCCTGCTTGTCCAGCACCGTGGCTGAGTAACCGTATTGTGCTGCACTCCTTGAAGCCCATGCGCCGAGATAGGCAGGCGATTTATGACTCGCAGGCGTATTGACCAGGTTCATAACCTCTTGCTGGACCAGGCCAATGGTGATCCCATCTTTCGCTTCCTCTTCACGAATACCGGCAGGAAGTAATGCATAAATATCTTCTGAAACAGATTTGTGATGGTTAGAATCCGTCTGCTTATATAATCCAAGATCATAATGTCCTGCAGTCCATCCTGCGAATGCAGATTGAACCAGTTCGTGTGCATGAAGATGAGGCAACCAAAGACCCATCTTGCCCTTGCAATCATTTTTAACCTTGATGGCCATTTTCTTTAGCAGGGAATAGGTGTTGGCTTCGGTAAGTTTTTCTGCCTCGCTCCAATAGACCACTTTGAGGCGATGGCCATTCCATTGTCCAAAGAAAAATGCAGGATTTGCCTTTATCGCCAAAAACTCCTGGAGGAGAGGAAGTGAATCAGCATGGATGATACGGGTGAGCAGGTCTTGATATATAAATTCAGCCCCTTCCTTAGAAGCAGGTATGCATAGCACGTCGACTTTTTCCAGCAGTTCCTCCGTAGAGGAGAGGGCATATAATTTCATCCTTTATTCGTCTTGATCCGAAAAGAAAAGCCATTTGACAGCAGCAGGAAAGATGTCTCCCCAGTATTTCTCCTGGTGCTGGCCATTGGGGTCGATCACGAGGTTAAATGTAGTGAGTTTACCTGAAAAAAACCCATGCGTTACAGCATCTTTAAATTGATTGATATGCTGGCTCATAAACCTCGTCTCCTTCTCCCCTGCGTAAATAAACATGCGCATCGGCAGGGTGTAATTGTACTTAAACGCGTCAAAATAAATCTCATCCGAATACCAGAAGGACGGACTGAAAATCATCAGTTTGGAGAAATAGGTTGGGTGGACGATCCCGATATAAGCGCTGATCAATCCGCCCATGCTGCTCCCTCCTATTCCGGTATAAATTCGATGGGCTTTGGTCCGGTAATGGGAGTCTACGTAGGGTTTCAGGGTTTCTATGATAAAATTGGCATAATCTTTCCCCTGGCCATCTCCAAATTTCCGGTGGAAATAGGGACTATATTCCTGGATTCGCTCTTTTCCCCCATGGTCTATCCCGATGACAATCAGGTCTCCGATACCCGATGCAGACAATTCCATAAGGTGGCGGTCGATCGACCAGCTTCCAAAAGGGGCGCCCTCGTCAAACAGATTTTGGGCATCCTGAAGGTATAAAACAGGGTAATTCTTGTCCGAATCGTAATAATCATAAGGTAAAAGCGCCCATATCCGCCTGTTTTTACCCAATTGAGGGATCTCAAACCCATGGTCTATGAGTTCAATGATCGGATAATGTGGCAGAGCCTGGGTCAGTTGTGAAAATGGCCGCATCAGTGTTTTTTCATCCTATTAGGCAAAATCGGGGTGCAAAATAGTAAAAAGAAGGAAGTAGGAGGCAGGAGACAGGAGGCAGGAAATCAATGATCACTCGATCACCGATTTCAGACGTCAGGTCGTAGCGCAGCCAAGATCCCGCCAAATGCACCGCATTTGCGGGGGGCAGATCTGTGTTAAGACGCCAGACTTCAGACTCGCAGACGCCAGACTAGCGACTTGTTGATACGAAGCAGTCTCCGGCTGCATGACCCACTCCCCCCTCACAACTCACGTCTCACGTCTCACTCACAGATCACTCGATCACCAGATCGCAGATCAAATACCTGCGAGCATTCCAAATGAAAATTCTTAATTACTTTTAGCCATGGACAGAACCTACGTATTCCTCTGCATCTCCTGTGAGTTTAAAGGAGGTGCCTTTATGCGCCAACTCAAACGTCTCGGCCATACCGTCTTCCTGGTGACCTCGGAAAAGAATAAAAATGAAGCCTGGCCATTTGACGACCTCGAAGAAATATTCTTCATGCCTGAAAAGGATGGACGTAAATGGGATATCAATTTACTGATTTCAGGGACTGCTCATTTGTTTCGTTCACACAAAATAGATCGGGTGATCGCTCTCGATGACTATGATGTTTGGAAAGGCGCCAGATTGCGCGAAGAGTTTCAAATCCCGGGTATGGGGGAGACTACGGCAAGGCATTTCTTTGACAAACTTTCCATGCGTATTGAAGCCCGTGATGCAGGTATTTCAATTCCCGGATTCACCGCGTTGTTTAATGATGAAAACATCCGGCAATTTCTAAAATCCAGTTCAGGTCCATGGCTTGCTAAACCAAGAAGAGATGCAGGTTCGCTCAACATCCGTAAAATAGCAGATGCCGATGTATTCTGGAAATGGTCAGAAGAAACCGGCGACCATCGGCACGAATATCTGCTCGAAGAATTCAGACCAGGTACGATATGCCATGTAGACAGTCTTAATTACAATGACGAAACGCTCTTTACGAGAACATCACAGTATCTCGATGCGCCCTTCGAAGTAGCACATGGTGGGGGGATCTTCCAATCCAAGACGATGAGCAATAAAGATGCACTTTCTAAAAAGCTGATCAACCTGAATCTGAAAGTACTTGCCACTTTTGGTCTGCGGCATGGAGCCAGCCATACTGAATATATCGTGCGCGATGGTGGCAAGGAAATTCTCTTCCTCGAAACCTCAGCCCGCTGCGGAGGTGCTCACCTCACAGACATGGTCGAATCCGCGAGCGGTATCAGCCTCTGGACTGAGTGGGCTAACATCGAACATGCCGTCCTCACCGGAAAAAAATATCATCTGCCGCTGGTGGATGAATTACAGGCAGGCATCATCGTGACCCTGAGCAAATTTGAAAAACCGGATTATGACCAGTTTACCGATCAGGAGATCTGGTGGAAACTCCACAAGAAGTATCACATCGGATTTATCTTCCAGCACAAGACAGAAAAGAAAATTGATGAACTGCTCAGCAAGTATTCAGCGATCATCAAGGATGAGTATGCAACGGTGGTGCCTCTAAAAGAATAAAATACCACCGCGATACCAGACCGACATGCCATTTGATGGAGCGGTGCGATGAGCGGAGTCGAATTGTTCTCTCCGCCAATCACCGCGATACCCACCTAAATCCATTGCAGGTATTCCCATAATTCCATTGCAGGTATTCCCATAATTCCATTGCAGGTATTCCCATAATTCCATTGCAGGTATTCCCATAATTCCATTGCAGGTATTCCCACAATTCCATTGCAGGTATTCCCACAATTCCATTGCAGGTATTCCCACAATTCCATTGCAGGTATTCCCATAATTCCATTGCAGGTATTCCCATAATTCCATTGCAGGTATTCCCACAATTCCATTGCAGGTATTCCCATAATTCCATTGCAGGTATTCCCATAATTCCATTGCAGGTATTCCCATAATTCCATTGCAGGTATTCCCACAATTCCATTGCAGGTATTCCCATAATTCCATTGCAGGTATTCCCATAATTCCATTGCAGGTATTCCCATGTAGGGGTTCAAAATATTGAACCCCTACATGGGAATACCTGCAATGGAATACCTACAATGGAATACCTACAATGGAATACCTACAATGGAATACCTACAATGGAATACCTACATGGCTTTTATTCATAAAATCCTACACTCCCTCCGACCCAGGTCTTATCCTTATTGAATTTGACTCCGATCATCTCTCCCTTACTCAAGCGCGCCAGATTATTGACGATAATAGGCTTAGGTGCACCATCCGGCCAGATTAGCATGATGCGGACTTCCACTTTGACGGCATCGTTATCAACAGTCTTGATGATCGGGACATACTTGACTTTCTCCTGGAGGATATATTGTGAAGGATCTTTGACACTATTGATATCTTCCGGTTTGACATTGAATACAACGCCAGATCCTGAAAACGAGTACAAGGGTTTCAGTACATAGTTTTCAAGATCCTCAGGCATGTGGGTGACCTGATCCAGGAAAAGCGTTTTAGGCATATACTCCGTGCGGATATAAGGCATGGTAAATTTTGAGATACGGAAGAACCAATTAGGATGCCCCACCCATTTGAGATCAAGATCATCTGTAAACGCAAACTTTAAATCAAGGTCTTTACGTCCGATCAATTCATCAAAGATCACCCGGTTATAAATCCGCTTGACCCGAACTTCTTTGCCATCATCATCTTTGTAAAACAATTGGTTGCCTCGCTTGTAGAGATCTGTAACGCATGCCACTTTAATACCAAGCACTTTTCGGGTGGCATGAAAATCTATCTGTGTATTCTGTGTGAATGGTTCGATATCAATCAACACCACTTGTTTAGGATCTTCATCCCCGACGATAACATCTTTGAGCAATTGCACATAGGTCTCCGGTGTATATCCATTAAACAGATGGTTGACATGGCCGGGAATATCAAAATGTTTGCGATATAATCCTGCCACAAAATGCTGATAAAAATATAAAGATGGAAATCCCTGTACTTCGATAAGTTTTGGAGTGATCTCGCCATGAGCACCTTCGCATAGTCCGAAGTCCATCTGCAGAAACGTGGTATGCGCATCCTCATTGGGCACCCTGTTGTACGCCGCAAGGGAAGGTTCGGTCATCGATTTAAAATCAGGACGCAGGATCACCTCTGCTATCTGATGACAGGCTTCAAATATTTTATCCTTCAGATCAGCTGGAATGAAGACGGGAGTTTCCGCAATTCTGAATCCAGGTGTATGGTTAAACTGATCGTGCAGGTCCTTCAAAAAAACCTGGTAACGCTCCTCCGTAAATTGGGCATTATAGCGTTGGCGTATTTCCGGTATCATAAGAATAATTAATCCGCTATATTACTCTTTTACCACTAAATCCCCTGAAGGGGACTTAAATTTTTTCTAATAAATAGAAAGTTCCCCTTTAGGGGACTTAGGGGTAAAACGGATTACCGGATTGACAACTACGTCGTTTTAACGACAGTCAGAACTTTAAACTCCCTACCTGTTACCCACTTACGCTCTTACACATCTAGCAAAACACCGGAACCGGCTCTTTGCTGTAAGCAAGTATCCGGTCCATCGCATCTTTCAGAAAGCCTGGAAGTATAAGGTCCCGGGTATGCGCCAGCCTGTCTGGATGCAAAGCATTGTGCATCATCTCCTCGTATGTATTGAGACCAAACTGGGAAAGGATCATCTCCTTCTTCTCCGGTCGGCGGAGATAATGTACCATACCATCGGGGTGCGCTTCAGGATGAAACTGGGTACCAAACCACTCATTAGAAAAACGGACAGCCATCAAAGCACGGTTGTCATCAATATCCAGATCAGGGTTTTCAAGTGCAGTCACGTGGGCATCCAGTTCTTTGAGTCGGTCTGCATTCGGATAGATCACTTCATAGCGTCTGAAATCCGCTCCATAGAACGGATTCTTGAGATGCATAAACAATGGATCAACCTGACCTTCATCCGTCTTGTCAACAGGAAGGATACCGAAAGACTCTTTTCTTCTCAATGATATCGTACCGATCCGCATGTGATGACAGATCATCTGGAAGGAATGGCACACGAAGAAGACAAACTTCTTTTCTGCATGATGCAGGTTATGGGCCCACAACCGGTCCATCAAATCATAATATTCTTTGTCCCAGACTCCGTCTCCATCAAGTGGATTTCCCGGCCCGCCGGAGGATATATAGATGTCAAAGTCCAATCCGGGAATCTCTCGCTTGTACCGCACATCAAAGACTTGGTAATCAATGACGGCAAAGCGATCAGCAATCCGTTGGATACTGGCAATCCCCATGTTCTCGACATTATTGTTCATGTCAAGGATGGCCATGCGTACAGGATGATAAAACTTCATAGCAGGGTATCTAAACAAATCAGATCAAAAAAAGATCCGGAATCAGGCTTTTGGCATTTTACCTTCGACAGAAGCCTTGATGAAATTGCCCCAGTTGATGTGTGATTTGTTGGCTTTGTGAGCAAGCGCTTTTTCGATCGCCATGTCAGCAGCATTTTCTACCACCCACTCAAAATTCTCCTCACCGACACTATTCAGGTCAGCATCAGGAGCCGGATTGCAATAATCAATGGCATATGGGATGCCCTCTCTCACCGCAAACTCAACTGTATTGAATTCATATCCGAGGGCATGATTGATCCTTAATACGAGCTTATGAATTTCTTTCATCAGCTTAGGATCATCAATGGCTGGTTTGTCAATATAGCGCAGGTGATGTGGGTTGCGCGGCTCATAAGGCATCACGCGTACGCGATCACCTCCCAGGTAATAGCAACGGAAGTAAGCATCAAAATCGATGTTTTCCTGAAGCATCATGACCAGTTGCCCTGTCTCATTGAACTTGGCAAAAAGGTCTTCGAAGCTGGTCACTTTATATACACTCTTCCAGCCACCGCCGGAGTGAGGCTTCATATATAATGGGAATCCACCGAGATATTCCACCATTCCTTCCCAATCGAGTGGGAATTTCATGTTGCGAAAAGATTGCTCGGAGGTATCATCCGGACGCTGGTTTGAAGGCAGTAGGACGGTCTTTGGAACAGGAACCTTGATGTGCTCAGAGAGACAGTTGTTGAAAAACTTCTCATCTGCGCTCCACCAGAAAGGATTGTTGATGACAGCAGCACCGGTCAAGGCAGCATTTTTCAGGTAAGCTCTGTAAAATGGTACATCCTGGCTGATACGGTCGATGATGACAGCATAGCCGGAAGGCTTGCCTTGAATGAGTTCTTCCACTTTAACAAATTCAGCTTCCACTCCTTTGACACCCTTACTGTTGACACGCTCAACAAAGGCGGGTGGGAATGAATTTTCTTTTCCAAATAAGATTCCGATCTTTTTCATAACGATGGTTAATGGTAAAACGAATTGCGAAAATAATCACTCCTGACAATATAAAAGGCAGCCCGGGAGGTCCTGGGTCTGCCATTTTTAAACTTTAAGGCCTTGTATCAGCCTTTACTTCTGGTTCAGAGTGCAACGATGCTGTTCTCTTCAGCAGCTACGCCACTGTGAACATACTTGTCTGCATCGGTCTCATTGATCCAGCGGGTACCGTCTACGAGGTAGCGGAATTGGTACTCATGACCAACTTCCAGTTCAATGGTTTTTGTAAAAGATCCATCTTTCACTTTACGCATCGTGGTTTCGGATGGGTCCCAGTTGTTGAAATCGCCGAGAACCGCTACTTCTTTAGCTCCATCTACCAATGTAGGATCTACTGTAAAGGTCACCTTGCACACTGGTTTAGACTTCAAAAATTGCTTTTTTAAGCTCATAATATTGTGATTTTCCGTCAGGCATTTTGCCTTTCAAGCCGCAAAGGTACTCTTTCTGCCTAAAAATAAGAAGGAGGGGTGTAAATCTATTGTTAATGTAATGCCGTTGCAGGAGTTTGCTCCTGCAACCCCATGTATTCCCATCGACATTCCGATAAAGATTCCCAATTGAAATTCTCGTAGTTGCAGGAGCAAACTCCTGCAACGGCCCAATGGCCGAAAAGGGAAAGAATGGGGCTCAGGTCGAACGAAGTGAGATCCCGCCTCATGCAATGCATGAGCAGCGGGAGGAGAGCCCGCATGGGCGAAGGGGCTTAATGAGAATGGTAAGGTAAAACTGCGGCTCTGCGCGAGAACTTAAATTATAGCTATGGGCCTATGCACGACCCAAAAGCTCTTTCTTTTGATCCTCGAAATTTTCTCTGGTGATCACCCCGCGCTCGAGGAGCTCTCCAAGGTCGGCGATACGATCCAAAACAGTAGTATCGTAGTAGCTCTTAGACTCAAGTAAGTCCGGTTTGGCAGTATTGAGGTAGGCCACCTGTCTGTATCCGTTTTTCACAAAGGCTTCAAAATCCGGTTGTGCACGGAGCCATTTGAGGGCCTCATTGTGGTAGATTTCTTCAAACTCCTGGAATCCGAAATCCACAGCGCTGGCCAAATGGAAATAAGCCTGCCTGGCATCCTTCGCCATGGAAAGACAGCATGAAAGCATAAAATGTGTATGCGGGTCATTGTAATCGTATTGCAGCGCATCTTCAAAATATTTCCTGGCCTGATCATAGTTACCGGATTTATAGGCGATGAAGGCATCCTTGATGATGATGTTGCCACGAGACTTGCGTGTCTGTGCCGGGTCAGCAGTTCGTTTTTTCTCTTCGGCTTTCTTTGTCTTCTTTTCTTCGATCGATGAAGGCATGCCACTATTATATTTTGCATCAAACTCCCCCTGTGGCATGACTGAAAATAAAATGCCCTCTACGACAGAAAGCATACCTAGTGCAACCAGAAACCATGGAAAACGACCTTCAATCAAAATTAGCATGGAAAGGAAAAAAGCTGCAAAATTGACGATACCCCAAAACTTATTCCCCAGGTAAAAACGGTGCACACCCCATAACCCAAGTAGCAAGGCCAGGGTGGATGCAATACTTTTTGATTTGCCTTCCTGGTGCGCCTGAGGCTGATAGGAACTTTGTCGCACAGGTTGAGGCCTAACATGCTGGCTCGGAGGTGTTTTAGGGTTACGCACCACCGGTAGTGCCATACCCTTGCTGGATATAGCGTACAAGGGTGTATCCCCTGCAATATTTTTGAGCTGAAAGTTGCCTACATGAATAGCCTGTAGCCATGCATGATTACGGATATCTTCGAAAACACGCTCAGAGATAAATACACCACCGGGTTCACAGATTGGCTCAATACGGGCAGCGACATTGAGTCCATCACCAAAGGCATCTGTTCCATCATAACTAATGTCACCGACGTGGATGCCTATCCGAACCGGGACTTCAGGATCTTTCTTGTATTCGATCTGCATCTCTACAGAACACTCCACCGCATTGACACTACTATGAAAGATGCTCAGGGTCCCATCCCCAAAAAACTGGATGACTTCACCACCATACTTCTTATGCAGATCAATAAGCAACTCCCTATGTCGTGATCGCAGCAATAGAGCACGATCCTCATTGATATGCATGAGATGCGTATACCCTACGATATCTGTAAATACGATTGCGGCCAGTTGGCGTTTGAACTTCGGCTCCATGTTGACCGGTAAAGATAGCAAAACGCTGAAGAGGCCATGGGCGAATAAAGTGAATGAATTTTTTGTAGGGGTTCAAGATTTTGAACCCCTACAAAAAATTCATTCGCCTCAGAAGGGGTTCAAGATTTTGAACCCCTACAAAAAATTCATTCGCCTCAGAAGGGGTTCAAGATTTTGAACCCCTACAAAAAATTCATTCGCCTCAGAAGGGGTTCAAGATTTTGAACCCCTACAAAAAATTCATTCGCCTCAGAAGGGGTTCAAGATTTTGAACCCCTACAAAAAATTCATCCGCCTTAGAAGGGGTTCAAGATTTTGAACCCCTACAAAAAATTCATTCGCCTCAGCCTTCCACAAGCTGATAACCCACCCCTTTCAGCGTGATCAGCTGGATATCCGGATCCATCTTCAGATATTTCCTCAATCGGGTGATATAGACATCCAGGTTACGTGAATTGAAAAAATGGTCGTCGCCCCAAACTTGCAGGAGGATCTCCTTTCGCTCCACCGGTCGGCCGACCATGGTAATCAGAATTTTCAATAACTCATTTTCCCGATGAGAAAGGCTTATGGACTGATCGTCATTTTGAATCACCATACGTACAGGGTCAAATGACAAGTCGCCTAACTTATACTGTCCCGGAGATAGACGTCCGGCCATCGATAGCAGATTGTTGATACGCGCCATCAACTCTTCCAGACTGAATGGCTTCCTGAGGTAATCATTTCCTCCTGACTTAAATCCTTCCACTACATCTTTCGATTCGCTCCGTGCCGTCAAAAAAATGATCGGTACTGCTTTATCAATGGATCTGATCACCTTTCCGATTTCATAGCCACTCAAACCTGGTAACATGATATCCAGAATGCATAAATCGGGCTGAACTTCGCGGTAAACTACTTCAGCTTCATTACCATTGGACACCCAATGTACTTCAAAGCCATTCCGCTCCAGGTGGTCTCTGACCAGCATCGCCAATACTTCCTCGTCTTCTACATACAATACGCGGGTCTTCGACATGGTCTATCCTGTGCTAATTGAGATTGGTGAGTGATATCTGATTCGGGGTATCCTTCCACGCAGGTATAGTCATGGTAAATGTGGCTCCGTTGCCGCGCTCACTGACCAGATCTATTTTGCCATGATGTTGCCTGACCACGTCAGCCACATAACTCAGGCCAAGCCCGTGCCCCTTGACATCGTGTCTGTTTTGTTGCGGCACACGATACAGTTTCTCAAATATTTTTTCGTGATAATGAGGGTCTATACCGATACCGTTGTCAGCGATATCACAGCGCACCGTTCCATTATTCCTTGTTAGCTGAACGCTGATGACCGGATGCTCCGTACTGTATTTTAATGCGTTGTCGAGCAGGTTGTAAAATACCCCGCTCATATGTGCCTTGTCACCACTGATGACAAACCCATCTCCCGTCTGTTGGAAAGATACATCCGCATGCTTCTTGTCAAACTGCACTTTCATATGATCCATCACTTCTTCCAACACCAACTTCACATCAAGTTGCTCATAGTGCAACTGCGGAGAACGGCTATGCAATATTCTTTCCACCAACATCGACAGGCGGTTGAGTTCGCTTTTGCATATTTCCAGATATTTTCGGCTGTGGGCACTTTGCAGATCGCCGGAGATATTCAATGATTCCAAGGCAACACCAACTGTAGTGATCGGTGTCTTGAGTTCATGGGTGATGTTGCCGACAAACTCATCCCGCAAGGCATTCAGTTGAATCTGTTGTCTCAGATTTTTCCAGATATAATAGAATGCAGCGCCGACCATGATCCACATAAACAAAGCGAAACTCATATGCGGCAACAGATCACCGAAGATGTCCGCTTTATATCCTGGATTGATAAGGGCGATTTTTTTATCGGCCAGCACATCATACTGCGGTTTGCTCATCACTTCACGGATGACTGTATCACCGCTCTGCCAACTGATCACTTTATAGCCAGCGTATTCACCAGTGCTGTCTGCAAGCCGGATCTGGGTCATCACCATAGCTCCAATATTGATCAGCGAGGTGTCATGGCCAGTGGTATCTGCCGTGAGCTCCTGTAGCAACATGCCTCTGACCGGATGGCGTGATTTGAATTTATAATCCGTCTTTTGAATCCGTCTTTCAAAACCGCAATTGTCGATGGTCATCAGCGAATCTTCCGTATTGACGACAATATTAAATCTCAACGGCTCGCCTTTTAATTGACCTTGATGAGCGTTTTGATGGGTGGGCAATGTTGATAACTTGGAAAAAATGAGGGAATCTTCGACATCCCGCATCGAAGAAAACATGACATGACTGAGTTTCTCCTCCATGTCACGATAGGAGTTGTTGTACTCATTACGCAGCCATAGGTATTCCAATATTCCCAGCAGCACGAGACTGAAGATCATGAGGAACCTGGCAAATGAAATATCGATATGATTGCGCATTGTCTGTACAAAAGTAGGCCAGAATCCGTTGCTTAAGCCGTTCATTAACAATAATTAACCTTATTCAAGGCAAGGCCCTTGAATAACCCTGTACCTTAGCTGCACAATGGAGACGCCTATGAAATTCCTATTTATTTCCCTACTGATCCTTTCTGCAACAATCGCTGACGCCCAATCCGCAGGTATGATTACCTACGAGGAAAAAATGGACCTGCACAAGAACCTCCCGCCAGACCGTCAGGACATGAAGGATATGATCCCTCAGTTTAACATCTCAAAGTTTGAATTGATCTTTTCAGGAGATGAATCGATCTACCGCGCCCAGAAGCAAGAAGAATTACCTGCCACCAGCAGTTCACCGGGAGGACCCCCCATGGGTATGCGCTTTGGTGGCGGCAGAGCTAACCGAGTGGTGTACAAAGACCTCGCAAAGGATACGATGATCGATTCAAGGGACTTTATGCAAAAGCAATTCCTGATTACAGGTCCACCAAAGCCACGTAAATGGAAAATCGGGATAAAACATAAAGAAATCCTCGGCTATAATTGTCTGGAGGCTTCATTTCGTGCAGATAGTGTGACGACCATGGTAGCCTGGTTTTCTCCTCAACTGCCTATACCCAATGGACCCTCGGACTACCAGGGCCTGCCGGGTATGATCCTGCAGGTCGATGTCAATGATGGTGAGCGCATGGTCACCGCTACAGAAATAAATATCGATAGTGTCGATACCACCATGATTGTTGCCCCCAGCAAAGGAAAAGAAGTAACGCCTGAAGAATTTGAAAAAATCCGTGAAGAAAAAATGAAAGAGATGGGCATGCAACAAGGTGCGCCCGGCGGCGGTCAGCATATGTTTATGATCAGGCAATAAGTAAAATCACAAATTTCAGATTATGTTTCAATCAAGCAAATGGAAACTGCTGTTTCTGCTTTCCTTTATTATAAGTTCATTTTCCCTTACAGCCCAGGTCAGCAAAACAACATTTAAAGGGATGCTTGAAGATGAAGCAGGCCTCCCCATTCCAGGCGCAACATTAATGGTACTCGATGCGGCCGATTCAACACTAGTCGTGTTTGGATCTTCTGATACAAAGGGCGCCTTTACCATTAAAAACGTACCCAAAGGAGATTATTTACTTAATGTTTCCTTTCTCGGCATGGAACCTGTTTTCCAACCGATAACATCAGGCCAAACCGAAGAAACAGATCTGGGCAAAATCAAACTTGTACCCGCGAGCAACATACTATCTGAAGTCGAAGTAAAAGCAGATTTTACCCCCATCCAGATCAGCAAGGACACCATCTCCTACAATGCCGATGCCTTTCAGACACAACCCAATGCCGTTGTAGAAGACCTGCTGAAAAAATTGCCCGGTATCGAAGTAGGTGCTGATGGAAAGATCAAAGCCCAGGGCGAAGAAGTACAGAATATCTATGTCGATGGCAAAGAATTTTTTGGTTCAGACCCAACAATGGCCACCAAAAATCTGCCAGCCAGAGCACTGAAAAAAGTAAAGGTATATGACAAGAAATCTGACATGACGGAATTTACCGGCGTGGATGATGGCCAGCGCGAAAAAACGATTGACCTTCAGCTCAAAGATGAATTTAAAGAAGGTCTTTTTGGCACCGCTGAAGCAGGATATGGAACCGCCGAACGTTATAATGCTAAAGCGGCCATCAATCGTTTTACGAAAACAACACAACTTTCATTTCTCGGACAGCTCAATAACATCAACCAGCAGGGCTTCTCCTTCAATGACAGGATGAATTTCTCTGGTGGTATGCGAGGGATGTCAGGTGGTGGTAGTATGCGATCAACAGAACTCAGCATCACGCAAGACGTACCTTTTAGCAGCGGCGTCTCCAATGGACTGATCAATACAGGTGCAGCGGGATTAAATTTCAACTGGCAGAAATCTAAAAAATTCAATATCCGCTCAAGCTATTTCCACAACGATGTAGACAAAAATCTGTTGGAAAATTCATTCAGGGAGAATATTTCAACCAACCCGTTTACTACAGAGGAAGACAGCGAGAGTGATACAGAAAACCGATCCCATAGTTTTGCGCTCAACTCAGATATCAAACCAGACTCTACCCAACAGGTAAAAATCAATGCCAGGCTAAACTTCGGCGATGGAACTTCCCTGAGTGAATCCTTTTTGCAAAATATCGTACCTATCAATATCCTCGAAAACCAATCACTGATCAATACACTCAATACAAGTGACAACCTCTCCCTCAATGCCAATGCGACGTACATCAAACGACTTGGCAATACAGGCAGAAACATCTCCCTCGGCGGAACAATAACCTCAGGAGATCAGCAAACCGATAGCCAACTTGATGCGCTCACCGAATACTTCAGCACCGGTGAAACGGATGCACTGGATCAGCTACAATACACCCTGTCGAATGATATGCGCCTGGATGGCCAGCTATCTTTTACTGAGCCATTAAAGAAAAGAAGGTTTCTTGAATTCAGTTACAATTTCAATACCCTCAATGCCGATTATGTCCATGACGTTTATGATGTGGAAAACGGTAACCAGGTGATCAATGACACCTTATCCAATTTCTACACCTCCATCTTTCAATATCACAGGCCGGGTGTGTCCTTTAGGTACAGTGGTGAAGTCAATACCATCAATGCAGGACTTCAATATCAGGTATCTGAACTCACAGGAGAATTGAGCAGAAATGAAACGGATATCCGGCAAACCTACAATCATTTACTGCCAAGATTTATGTGGCGATCCGATCTGGGAAATGGCAAAAATCTGCGCTTTAGCTACAACACTAAAGTAACACAACCTACCATCACACAATTGTCACCGGTACTGGACAACGCAGACCCCCTCCGCCTGTATATCGGAAATCCAAATCTCGATGCGGAATACAATCACAATGCGAGTTTCAATGTCCATGCGTTCAGTCAGTTCTCTGCCACTTCGTTTTTTGCATCCATCGGTGGGACACTTACCAATCACAAAATCATCACATTAAGGTCTGTGAATGAAGAATTCCGTGAAATATCTACCCCTATCAACATTGATAATGAGTCAGGGTTGAACATGTATATTTCGTATGGCCGGCCATTCAAGCCCATTCACAGCAGATTGACCATTGACGGAAATTTCAATTTCACGAACACACAAAACGTGATCGGTACGGATCTGCTTGATCTCAACAGATGGTCAAGGACGGCTGGCATCACCATTTCCAATATGAATTCACAAGTGCTGGAATATAATCTAGGCGCTAAACTGACATTTTCGGACAACTATTACACTTCAGACGAAGCGCTCAATCAGAATACACTGCTGCATAATTATTTCATCGATTTCACCCTTACCGTGTGGAAAAAATGGAGACTCAATGCAGGTTATGATTACAAACTGTACACCAGTGATCAGTTTGCAGAAAACCAATCCTTGCCTTTAATGCAGGCCTCCATTTCACGCTATGTATTGCCAGGTGATAAGGGCCAGATCAAATTTTCAGTTTTCGACGTCCTCGAAGAGAACCGGGGTATATCCCAGACTGCTACACCCAATTATCTGGAAGAGGTCAGGAGCAATTCAATTGGCCGATATGCCATGTTGTCCTTTATTTATTCTATCCGTGGTGCCGGTGCCGCACCTCAGCAAGGCGCCTTTAAGTTTATTGAGCACAGAAAATAAGGTAGGGCTAATTCCTTCCGTCGGGGGCGTATTGCATCCGCCCCCCAATTATAGTCCAGGGCGGTTTCCTTCCGTCGGGGGCATATTGCATCCGCCCCCCAATTATAGTCAGGGGCGGATGCAATACGCCCCTGACTATAAGAAAAATAGATTGCCGTTGGATGGAGTTTGCTCCGCCAACTACCGAAATTCTCAATAAGATACCGCTGTCAGGGGCGGTTTCCTTCCGTCGGGGGCGTACATCCGCCCCCCAATTATAGTCAGGGGCGGATGCAATACGCCCCTGACAGAAGCCCCCCATTTCCCTTCCAAATCCTACCTTTATCGTCCAAATAGCCTCGGAATCAAACCTTTTTGACCAAATCAACCTGACCCTGAATCATTTGTTAACATAATCTGATTTTCCTGAGGCTGAAAAACAACTGCTCCCTGTATGTCGTTTATGCTTAATAAAATCTCCTTTCCTGCTGATTATCAATATTTTCCCCCGGTTTACACGCCAATGAATAAGATATTTACTATAACCCTGTCTATCCTTTTTCTTTCATTTGGGCTGACCTTGCGCATTTCAGCCCAGGAAATGGTACTCGTCGTCGAGCGCTGCAAGATGCTGAGCCAGTCCAGCCCTATACACAATATCTGGGTGGATGAAGAAAATATAAAATGGGTTGCCAACACAGAAGGCCTCCATAAAGTACTCGCCATCGACCTCGTACAGAAGGTATCTGTCCCCGGAGGTATGACCAACCTGCTCGCGCTCCGAGGTGGCAATGCAAACATCGAATGGAGTACTGCGGCAATGACCAACTTGCTAGGTACAGTTGTCATCTCCAGTGCTTCCTACGATCCAAAGACAAAGTCCCTTTGGATAGGCACCCAGGATGAAGGCGCCTACCAGGTTTCGCTGTCGCCCTTAAAAGTTGTACAGCGATTTAACATGGCCAACAAAAAACTCACATCCAACCAAATCAATGATATTTTTATTCACAACAACGGGAGCATCTGGATCGCTACGGACGACGGTATGCTGGCAGGCAATGGAGACAAGTGGACTCTGCACGAACGATTTTTAAATTTCGTCGGTGTGGACGCATGGGGGTCAAACATGTGGATACTTGGAGATGACTTTCTGTGGCAGGTTGACACCAAAGGCAAATGGACCCCAATCGCTATCGAACTCAAAAATGTGGAAGGCAAACTGCGTGATATTGCTGTCGATGATGAAGGCCGCGTATGGATAGCCTCCAACATGATGACGGGGTATAATGTGGAGGCCAATCGCTATCAACGTTTTGGTCCCGGCCAATACTTCACCAGCCAATTTGTCAACTGCCTTGATGTGGACCAGGATGGATCGATCTGGACAGGCACTGATGATAAAGGACTATATCTCATCCAATGGGAGGCTGCCATGACAGTGAATATCCTCATGGATACCCCGCTCGACTGCAAAAGCAAACAACCTACAGGTTCCCTTTCCGTAAAAGTCTCCGGTGGTGAACCACCATTCACGTATAAATGGAACAGTGGCCAGGCCACAGAAAAGATATCAAAGCTCGCTGCAGGCGAATACGTTTTATCCGTGACTGATTCGAAAGGTCTATCTAAAACAGGCAAATACACCATACCTGACCCATCTCTGGCCATATCAATCGAAGTGGTTAAACCATCTTCAGGATCAGTAGCAGGCGATGCAAGCGTAAATCTTCTGGTCAATGGTGGCACTGGCGATATGACCTATATATGGGACAATGGAGAAACCCTTCAACTGGCTTCAAAACTAACGGCAGGCCCTCATTCCGTCACCGTCACGGATGAAAGCGGGTGTTCTGCTACGACAGGATTTAATGTTCCGGAAAAAGTATTACCTCTTTCAGTAGTGCTGACTGCAATCTCAGAAAACAACTGTGCAGATGCCCGCACAGGCGCTATTCAGGCTGAAGTAAAAGGTGGCAAATCACCAATCAAATATGAATGGAGTGATGGTTCGACCGTCGAAGGCAAACTCGCAAATCTCCGTGCAGGCGAATATGCTGTTACGATCGCTGATGCAGCAGGTCAGACAGCTTCGGCATTTATTACGCTCACTGCACCTCCAGCTCTACTGGCAGTGCCTGAAGTGCTGACACCGGCTAGCCTCGGCGCCGAAAACGGACAGGCGCAAGTAAAGGTTACCGGTGGTAAAGCTCCATATACGTATAAGTGGGACAATGGTGCAATCACCGCTGCCGTAAAATCACTTACGGCCGGAGAACATTCCCTGACGGTCACAGATGCTAACGGTTGTGCAGCAGCAGTGACCGTTAATGTTTCTGAACATATTGCTTCACTGGGCGTCATCATCAAACAAGTCGGACAGATCAATTGTCATGGACAATCCACCGCATCATTGCGAACAGATATCAGCGGAGGCAAAGCACCATATAACTACTCATGGAGTAATGGACAAGCTGCAGCAACAGCTGAAAATCTCGTTGCAGGCACCTATAGTGTAACGGTGACAGATGTGGTAGGCACAAAATTTACTGCATCCTCTCAGGTTCAAGAACCTCAGGCTGTAACAATCACAACCATAGCCGATGCGCCAGCATCCACAAACGGTAGCGATGGAAAAGCAACTGCAAAAGCAACCGGAGGTTCAGGTACTTTTCAGTATGCCTGGGACAACGGGGAGCTCACCAATAAAGCATCAAAATTAAACGCAGGTAGTCATACTGTTACTGTAACAGATGCAGCAGGATGTTCGGCTTTAGCTTCGATCAACATCACTGAAAATATCCTTGCCTTACAAGTGACCATCGAACAAACTGCGAAAGTAACGTGCCACGGCAGTGCTGACGCAGCGCTGAAGACAATCGTCAAGGGAGGTAAAGAGCCATACTCATATGCCTGGAGTACGAGCAGTACTGCACTTGAAGCTGAAAAAATAATGGCAGGTGCTTACTCCGTAACTGTAAAGGATGCAGTTGGGACCGAATTTACAGCCACTACTATTGTCGCAGAACCTTTACCACTGACTATTGTGGTTACCACGGATGCAGCAGCTTCCACCAATGGTGTAGATGGTAAAGCAACCGTAAAAGCAAACGGTGGCTCTGGTACTTTCCAATATGCATGGGATAATGGTGAAACCACCAATAAAGCTATAAAGCTTGCTGCCGGCCTGCATATCGTGACGGTAACTGATGCAAAAGGATGTTCATCAACAGGTAGCGTTGAGATCAGGGAAAATATCCTTGCGCTGGAAGTGAAAATAGAACAGACCACTAGCGTAAAATGCGCGGGCACCAATGAAGGAAGTGTCAAAGCAATTGTATCAGGTGGAAAGGAGCCTTATCAATACAAATGGAATATTGAAGGTACTACCCCTGTACAGCAGAATCTTGCTGATGGCGTATATACATTGACAGTGACAGATGCCGCCGGGCAATCAGGGACCTTTGTCATTTCAGTATTCTCACCTGAGCCACTTGTGGTGACGACCAGGGTTGAAACAGCTGCAACTACAAATCAGCAAGATGCCAAAGCAACCGTAAGCGTGACCGGAGGCAGTGGAAAATATACCTATGCATGGGACAACGGAGAAAAAACGGCCAGGGTCATTACCCTGGGTGCTGGTCCACATGTGGTGACCGTGACGGATGAAAACGGATGCTCCGCAGAAGGGTCAGTTAATATCTCTGAAAATATCCTGCCACTGTCGGTGACGATTAAACAAGAAGAAAAAATAGCATGTGCTGGTCAATCTTCTGCTACGCTTCTGTCAATGATCACCGGAGGTAAATCACCTTATAAGATCTTATGGAAAGGACCTGCAAACGAATGGACAGGGGAAAAGGTAAGCGGACTTCCTGCAGGTCAGTATGCACTTCAGGTCTTGGATGCCAACGGTTCTTCAGCCACATCATCTTTTGAGGTCACGGCCCCAAAACCACTCACACTTACAGCCGAAGAAATAGCTCCTGCTAACACTGGAAGCGCAGATGGAAGTGTAATTCTTAAAGCAACCGGCGGAACAGGCAATTTCAATGTTGAGGGACATACATGGTCATCAGGTGCGTCAATCCATAAGATAGAGAAACTCAAGCCAGGGACCTACACGTATGTTGTAAAGGATGCAGCAGGTTGCACAGCGAGTGTTAGTGTGACGATTACTGAAGATATTCTTCCTTTAACCGTCTCGATCAAACAAACAGAAAATATCCTCTGCCCCGGTACAGCATCCGCGAAACTTGAATCTGCGGTAAAAGGAGGCAAGCCACCATATACATATGCATGGAGTAACTCGGCGTCAACTGCATCAGCATCAGGAATGGCTGAAGGAAGTTATTCCTTAAATGTTACAGATGCCATCGGGCAAAAAGCAAACGCTGAATTTAAAGTCACGGGCCCACCTGCTTTAAAGGTGGAACCAATCAATCTTCGTTCAGCTACCAATGACCGTATCAGTGATGGTAAGGGAGGAGTTGATGTGAAAGGAGGAACTGAGCCTTATACCTATAGCTGGAATTCAGGAGAGACAAGCTATCTGGCATCTAAATTGCCGCTTGGACCCGGACGGATTTTTGTGACTGATAAAAATGGGTGTACCTCTTCAGCAGAATTTATCATCAGGGAAAAAGTACTTCCGGAACTTACTGCTACACGGCTTGCTTCCGGGGAGCCTATCCGGATGGAAAAAATACAATTTGATGCGGACAGTATCGTGATCAAAACTGAGGCTGTGCCATCAATTGATGAGTTGTATGAGTTTCTCTATGACAATCCAACCATCATCATCGAAGTCTCCGGGCATACTAATAGTCTGCCTGCTGATGAATATTGTGACCGTATCAGTACTGCGCGTGCTAAATCTGTGGCCGATTACCTTATCAACAAAGGCATTGAGTCACGGCGTGTGATCTCTATCGGGCATGGCAAGCGCAAACCTATTGCGACCAATCAGACGCCTGAAGGCAGGAAGAAAAATCAGCGAGTGGAGATACGGTTGATTAAGATTGGGGAGTAGTGCAACGGATAAGGGATAAGAGATAACGGATAAGGGATAAGGGATAAGGGATAACGGCCAGATCTTAAGGCAAGAATGGTAGATACAAAACGTGGTTTTTTGGATCTAATACTTACGATTGACCGTGATTTTTCAATCTTGTTACCTGTATGATTGTCCCAGCGATCTCCGAATCAATTTTAAAACATTGATTGAAAATTGACCCGGAATTAAGCTAAAAAGAGAATTGTGTCGGAATGACAATACCCTACAAAGAAAAACAGGCCTTAAAAAGCCTGTCGTTATCCAGTGGGCCCACCTGGAATCGAACCAGGCACCTATTGATTATGAGTCAATTGCTCTAACCGAATGAGCTATAGGCCCTAAAGAGTGTCAAAGATATATTTTTTGTCCATAATTGGAAAGAGTGGGAAGGTAGGATGTTTGGGCCTAAAGGAATTTTGTCCGATTCACCCGCCATCTATCTCAATCCTTTTAATCATAATATCAGCATTATCAAGTTTTTGAAAAAGGACTTAAAGAAATCATCGCACGCAGATCCTCTATCCACTGAAAAAATAGCTTTTGCATCATCATCGATCTCCATGAAGCTGACAGAATGCACTATGCCTTGGCTTCCTACAGCATCTATACTATCATGAATTAAGTTTACAGCATTCCATTCCTCTTGAGTTTCACTTAATATCCGTTCGATATGATCAATATCCTTTCTGGATTTTACAGGTAATTTCAAAGTAATATCCGAATTAAACTCAGTATAGCGACATACGATTGGAAACGAAACAGTCCAACCAAATATCTTTCTGATATCTTTTCGCTTTGTTCCAACTTCCTTTAAAGAGGGATGATGCAAATCAAAATCTTCCCAATGAAACTCTAGGTCGTAACCAAAAATATTATCTCCAGGCTTAAATAAATTCTTACTTATTTTATCATACCAAATAATAGCCACCTCCATTCTCTTCTCATAAAACAACAATTCTGCTTTCAATTTTCCATATGGAACTGGAGCTTCTGTATGCTAGCTGAAGTCTCCGCCACCTTTCACAAGTAAAAAAAATCCTTTGCCATCAAACTTATTGCCTGTTAAATGCTCAAATTCAGATTGTCAATCGCTATTGAATTTCTCGTTAAACTCAATGCCCATTTTATAGGCATTCATGTCATAAAAAAAACTCATCCAGTTGTTAGCTAATTTTCTTGCACACATACGCAATGTAATACTGGTTTAACATTTTCACATGTTGCCTGATCGTCCATGAACCTTAAATGAATTGGCCAAAAGAACCGATATAAAAATACACTAATCATGACCTCTATCAATATGATAGTGGTGGAGGGCGAAGAAATGGGTGCTATGAAAGATGAAAAATCGGGGGAAGTTTGGGGTACTTAATTGATTGATTATCAATTGATTGATGAAATGCAAAAACAGTGTGGCACACCTAGGTGTGCCACACTGTCATAACTTATTGATTATCAATGCCCCCATGGCACTTTTAACTAAATTTCAAATTCCAATTTTCAATCCCGCTTCCAGGCTGCAATTTTTGGCTCCTTTCTGACCTCGTGATACTACCTTCCGCTTCCATTTCACTACTTCCTAACTGTCCGAATCATATCCCGTAAAGCAACAGATCAGACAAACTGCATGGATAAAAGATTGAAATTTCATACGATCTCGATAGCTGGCAAGTAATAAACTTAATCTATTCCACTCATATTAATTCATCAGAGAATCCAATCTGTCCCATACTAACCCAATAATTCATTAAAACAAAAAAAGCCCGGCTCGATCTCCATCGCTCCGGGCTCATATAAAAGGATGTAATTATATAGTTGCTGTACAATGAGTTTGCCTGTGTAATACTGCTCATTGCTCTTTGCTTTTACATAATAGGTCCTGCAGGTAAGCCAGAAACATCAAGCACATGATTTCCACTGCTCGTTTCAAGCTGCCGTATCAACTGTCCGGTTGAATTGAATAGATGGAGAGACGCATTTTCTTGCAGATCGAGCTGAACATAACCGGTTGCAGGATTGGGCCTCATCCTGAGCACATCAATCATTACAGGATCCACTGGCTCATAGGCTGTGGTCTCATGGTAATAATAGAAAGACCTGTCTTCAAGGATCCAGTCCTTTGACACATTATCATAGGCTAGACTGGATTGAGATGCAAGATGCTCATCCTTGAATTAATCAGAAGCGTTCAACGTTCGCTCCAAGCCACCATGATCAGTTGCATTCGATTCTTCTCTCTTCGAAACACGCTCTTCGACATTATATTCGTATCCAATGAATTGAGTAAGTTGCCAGTCAGGAGACTGAATGCCCACTGGGGTAGTATGAATGATGATTTTTAAATGAAGAATGAAAATCGAAGCGCAGCGGAGATCCCGCGCGTAGCGAAGCCGTAAAGCGGGAATGAAAAATTGATAATTGATAATTGATTCGCTGGTCCCTGAGCCTGTCGAATTAAAATGAAGTAGAATTCGACCGGGTCCCTGAGCCTGTCGAAGGGCAAAGGGCGAAGATCACTCCTCCCTCCGCCCCCTTGCCCTC
>Ga0163146_10001518_pt1 | contig 33225 bp, 24 predicted proteins | sample OliLakLV19MP7G1_FD_148648 | JGI IMG/M metagenome (GOLD analysis project Ga0163146, IMG submission 148648) | Freshwater microbial mat bacterial communities from Lake Vanda, McMurdo Dry Valleys, Antarctica - Oligotrophic Lake LV.19.MP7.G1 | ecosystem: Environmental > Aquatic > Freshwater > Lake >...
GGCGGAACGCCCGGCAGCGATGCGCCTAGCGAAGGCCCGACCGACGCCGGCGCGACGGTCGACGTGCCGCTCACCTTCGAAGTCGTCGCATCCACCGAGACCTTCCAGCGACCGTGCTTCGACGTCGACGAGAACTTCGTCGGTTGGCGTGGAATCAACCTGAAGGGTACGGGGTCCAGCAGCGCACTCGATGGACTGGCCGAGGCGCCGAATTTCTTCCGCATCGGTTCGTCCGATGTGCGCATCGACGGCGACGCCGACGGCAAGGGCGACGGCGCAGCGGACGCGAAGGTCGCGTTGACCGGCACGATTCAGCCGATCAAGTTCAATCTCGGCACAGGCACGAGCGCTAGACCGTATGCCGTCCTCGGCTGCACGGCCGGGACGCAGGAGTCCTTCCAGGGCATGTCGCTGAACATGAACCCCACGGATGCGCAGTTGACGCTGTACGTACTCGCAGCCGCGAGCATGGTGGGGACGCTCGACGGACAATCGATCCGCATCCTCGACGAGACCATGGACGGGCAGTACGGCAGCATCCCGCAGAGCTATGGTTTCGGCGGGCTTTCCAAGGGCTATTTCCAGCCGTACTTGGATTGCATGATCATCGGCGCGGGGAAACGTGCTCGCCCGTGGAGCGAAATCGCCGAAGTGAACGGCAAGTGGTGGAAGTTCGAGACGGGCACGACGGGGCAGTCGCTCAAAGCCAGCCCGGTCAAGACCGACACGGGTACGCTCAAGCTCGAATTCAAAGGGCCCGTCGCGCCCACGTACTTGATCGTGCAGGGCAGTGGTGCGTTCAAGAACTGCTACTACGACCTCAGTGAGGGCGGCGCGAAGGGTGTGCAAGTGCCCGTCGGTCGCTACACGATCGCCTACGGCGAAATTCGCAAGGGCAAGAAGAAGCAGATTCAAAAGTGCGTCATCATCGCGCAGAAGAGTCCGCCGAACTACGACGTGACGAAGGGCGGCACGACAGTGATCTCGCTCGGTGCGCCGTTCTCGTTCGACTTCCAGTCGCGCAACGACGAGGGCAAGGTGACCATCACGGGTCAGACAGTCGCGGTGGTCGGATCGGCGGGGGAGCACTACGAGCGCCTCTGGCAGTGCGTCGCGAAGCCCGAAGTCGTTTGGCGCAAAAAGGGCACGAAAAAGGCCGAGAAAGCGACGAAAATGGCGCACGTCACGGATGTCGAAACGATGAACAAGCTGGGTACCGAGACGACGTGGTTCCCGCTCGATCTCGAGCTCGACGTCAAGGGGCAAGGCGACGTCGAGTTGCAGCTCGTCGACAAGAAACACGATCTGTTCGGCAAGATCGAATCCGACTGGAAGTAAGAGGATCGTCTCTAGTGCTCGACATCAAGTTCATCCGTGCTCATCCCGACATCGTCAAGGCCGGCGCGAAGAAGAAGCGCATCGCGTGCGACATCGACAAGATCCTCGTGGTCGACAAAGAGTGGCGTGAGCTGCAGGTCGAGGTCGACGGACTGCGCCAAGAGCAGAAGAGCGCGAGCAAGCTGATCGGCGCCGCCGCCGCCGCGGATCGGCCGCGTCTCGCCGAGGAACAAAAGCAGAAGAAGGAACTGCTCAAGGTGCGCGAGGTCGCCGCCGAGCTGAAGCAAAAGGAACTGCACGAGCTGCTGCTGCGCGTCCCGAACGTTCCCGCCGAAGCCGTACCCGAAGGCCGGGACGACAGTGAAAACGTCGAGGTCAAGCGCTTTGGCACTCCAAAGAAATTCGACTTCGAGCCGCGCGACCACATCGCACTTGGCGAAGCGCAGAACTGGATCGACGTCATCGCCGGCGCCCGCATCGCCGGCTCGCGCAACTACTTCTTGAAGGGCGACATGTCGCTCTACGAGGGCGCCGTGATGCGCTACGCGCTCGACTTGATGGTCAAAAAGGGCTTCGTCCCTTTGTCGGTGCCGACGCTCGTGCGCAGCGAGATCATGGTCGGCACCGGCTACTTTCCCGGTGGTGAAGAGCAGGCTTACCGTACGGATTCACGCGACGACATGTGCCTCGTCGGCACCGCCGAAGTGCCGGTGACCGCGCTGCATCAGGACGAGATCTTGAACCTCGCCGACTTGCCGAAGAAGTACGTCGCTCTCTCGTCGTGCTATCGGCGTGAAGCGGGCACGTACGGCAAGGACACACGCGGTCTGTATCGCGTGCACCAGTTCCAGAAGGTCGAGCAAGTCATCGTGGACGTCGCCGACGCCGAGCGTTCGATCGAACATCACCACGCGATCGTCGCGAACGCGGAGGAAGTGTTGCAGTCACTCGAGCTGCCGTACCGCGTCGTGAACGTCTGCGGCGGCGATCTCGGGCAACCGCAGATCCAAAAATTCGACATCGAGACCTGGATGCCCTCGCGTCAGAACTACGGCGAGACGCACAGTGCGTCGCGCTTTCACGAGTTCCAAGCGCGGCGATTGAACATGCGCTACCGCGACGCCAGCGGCGAGGTGCGGGTGTGTCACACGCTCAACAACACGGTCGCGGCGAGCGTGCGGATGTTGATCGCACTGATCGAGAACCACCAGCGCCGCGACGGCACCGTGTACATTCCGGCACCCTTGCGTCCGTACATGGGCGGGCGCGACTCGATGGGGCGCGCCTTGGCCTGAGCGCGCGGGCTGCCGCCGCGATCGCGGTCAGCTCCCGGCTTCGACGTCAGAGCATCGAATCGCTGCTGGTGCAGCCGGCGCTCGTGAACTTCTCGTGCGGCTCGAACCGGAGCCGCCCGTTCGCATTTCAATGGCGCCCATGATCGGAGGCGTCAGAGAGAGGACAACGAGCACTCATGGCTCAGTTGTTCTTGCCGCCGCCGAGCGGATTGCCGTTCGTGATCACGCGCGTGTCGGCGCCCTGCAATCCGGTCGGAATGTCGCCACCGCCTCGTCCGCCGCCGCCGCCGGCTTGACCGCCGACCTCGGTCGTATTGGTTTTCGTCTTGCCGTCGGCGGAGGTTCCGCTGGCCGAGGGGACGGAAGGAATCTTCGGCACGGGGATGGCTTCTTCGGCCAGGCGCAGCGTCTCTGCGAAGCGGATGACGCGCTTGTACGTCGATGTGCGGCGCTCGCTCGGCATCAGGATCAACTGCTCGTTCACGAGGCGCGGCGCGAGTTCGAGGATCAGCGTCACTTCGATGCGTGCCGGCAAACCGATGTTCTCGGAATTCACATCCGAGCCCCACTCGTCGACCGGTTGTTCATCGCGTCCATCCTTCGCGAAGCACTGCACGTCGAAACTCTTCACGCGCTCGTGCAGGAACATGAAGACGCCGTCTTCGAAGGGGTCCTCGTCGACACCGAATGATTCGCGGCGATGGATCTCGAGGAACTGGTCGGAGAATTCACTGTTCGGGCGCAGGCGGTAACCGACTTCGTTCACGTCTGCGCGCACCAGGCGATTGTCGAGGTTCGTATAGCCGAGCGAATCGTTCGACGTCACGAAGTCGATGCTGTCGGCGTCCATCCCGAGCAGGACGCGATTCTTGACGCGCAGCTGGAGTTGACGCGTTCGGTCGTAAGTGACGATGGCGCGGATGTCGCGCTCGAGCATGTCGAGGGTCGCCGGCCCTGCGAGCTGCGTCTCTTGGATGTTGTGGATCGTGTCGCGCGTATTGCGCGCTGCAGTCAGGATCTGCGTCATCGACACCATGATGCCGCTCATGATGAGGAGCGTGACGAGCACTTCGATCAGTGTGAAACCGGCGGAGCGCCCGCAGCTCGAATGGATGGTCTTCATGGCGGTGTGGTCGAACTCGACGTCTTCTTGTTGCCGTCCTCGTCCGTTTCACCGTAGACCTGGGTCCACGGCATCCAATGTTCCAAGACCAGCTGGTTTTGGTACTCGGCGAACTTCGGGAAGCTGACTTTGATCTTCACCTTTTCGTAGGGTTCCGGGAGCTGCTCCTCGTCCTTTTTCTTCTCGTCGTCGAGTTGCTTCTGCGTGCGCGGCTTCCACGAATCGAACGGTGCGTTCGGATCGGTGTCGACGAAGCCCTCGTCGCCCACGACGACTTCGTACGTGAATGCGGCATAACCTTGATCGGCGTACGTGCCCGCCAAGCCCTGCTCGATGTCCTCTTGGTAGAGCCCCGATTCGATCTGGCCGAGCGTGTAGAGGCCGAGCTCGCGCGCGAGCTTTTCGTTACGCGTCTGCGCAGCGGTGATCTTCGCCGTGTTGAGACCTTGCAGAACCAGCACGAGACCGATGCCGACGATCACGATCGTGACCGCGACCTCGGCGAGCGTGAAACCTGCGCGCGAGAGAGGACGTGACTTCATCGGAAGTCCGCTTCCTTCGGCGGGGGACGCGAGTAGACGCCCTCGTGATAGTCGATCAGGCCGAGCAAGCCCTGCACTTCGATCGTGTAACGATTCTCGTAGGGCATCTGGATGAGCACGATCGTATGCCCCGATGCCGTACCGAGCGCGTCGAAGCGCACGTATACGATTCCGCGCTTGAACTCGACGCCGTCGATCGTGACCACTTGGAATTGCACGCCCTTCGGCAGCACGGACCACGCGAGCGCGCGCCTGTCTTCTTCGCCGACCGCGAGCCCCTGACCGTCCATGCGGAACGGCGTGACGATTCGATAGCGCTGCTGATCGAGATCGTATTGGATCTGGAACGTGGCGTTCCGCGCGATGGCCTCCGAACGCGTGCCCGACAACGCGGACGAGAGTTCACGTACGGCTGCGTGCAAGTTCGCCCGCGGCAAGATCGCGTTCCAATTCACGCTCACGATCGTCGCGACGAGCGCGAGGATCACGAGCACGCCCATCATTTCGACGAGGCTGAAACCCGCTCGCTCGCGAGAGGTCGTCCGAGCCGTTCGCGTGCGTGTTTTGACCATGGGAACTGGCTCGGGCTCAACCGCCGTCGGAGATCTTCTGATCGTCGATGTCCGCGTCTTCGCCCTCGCCACCGATCGATTTGTCACGGCCCAACGTGTAAATGCGCGGCTGCGGTTGGCCCGGTGACGGTTGCTCGTAACCGTACTCCTCGTTCCACGGGTCCTTCGGAACTTTCGTCTGCGTCAAGTAACGGTGCCCGTTCTGGTCAGGTTGCACCAGTTTTTCGAGGCTGTCGGGATACGTGCCGGCGTTGGTCATCGCGAACTGATCGAGCGCTTGCTTGATGACCGTGATGTCGGCCTTGATCTTCGCCTGTTGGCCCTGGAAGAACTTCTGCCAGACGTTGGGCACGACGATCGTCGCCAAGATGCCGATGATCACGATCACGACCATCATTTCGGCCAGCGTGAAACCGGCCCGGCGCTTCTGAGATTGGGTCTTCATGGGAGTGCTTGGTTCCGGCGCGACGCAGATGCGCCGGCAAGGGTTCACTTGATTTGTCCGATCTGGAGGATGGGCAGGACGATCGAAACCACGATGTACCCGACGACAACCGCCAAAAAGATGATCATGATCGGCTCGATCACGGCGGTCATGCGCTCGGTCGCGACGTCGATTTCTTCGTCGTAGGCGACCGCCACGCGGTCGAGCATCTGTTCGAGCTCGCCCGATTGCTCGCCTACCGACACCATGTAGCCTACCAGTGCCGGGAAGGCGCCGGTCTGTTTCAGCGGGGTGGCGATGTCCGTACCCTCGAGGATGCGTACGCGGATGTGTTCGGTCGCATCGGCGATGACACGATTGCCCACGACTTTGCGCGTTATCTCGAGGCTGTTCACGGCCGGGACGCCGCTTTGGAGCAACGTCGACAGCGTGCGCGTGAAACGCGCCACGGCCTGCTTGCGCATCAGGTCGCCGAGAATCGGGATGCGCAGCACCGACTTGTCGAGCCAGAGACGACCTTTGTCCGTCTTGTAAACGCGCTCGATCACGAAGAAAATGAGCGCGGCCAGTAGTCCCGCGGCCCACCAGTAGTTCTTGAAGAGTTCACTGATGAAGATCAGGACCTGCGTCGGCGGCGGCAGGGTCTGACCTTGATCCAAGAGCATCTGCGTGATCTTCGGAACGACGACCGTCATCAAGATCGAGACGACGATGAGGCCGATGCCGATCATCATGACCGGGTACGTGAGCGCCGAAACGATCTTGCGACGCAGCGCGCGTTGAGCTTGCAAGTAGTCCGCGAGACGGCGCAAGACGACGTCGACGTTTCCCGTCGCTTCGCCCGCTCGCACCATGTTCACGTACAACTCGCCGAACATGCCGGGGTGATCGGCGAGCGCGTCGGCGAGCGAACTGCCTTGGTTGATGCGCTCGCGGATTTCGCGGAACATCGTCTCGGTGGAGCGCTGCTCGGCCTGCTCGATGATCGCCTTCAACGTCTCGGCCAGCGGGATACCCGAAGAGAGGAGCGTGCCCATCATGCGCGTCACGCTCGTCAAGATCTCGAGGTTGCGCATGCTCGGCGTCGCGTTGGCCGCGCGATTGCGTCGAATCTTCTCGATGAAGTTGAGCTTGGCACCCTTCTTCGAATTGAGTCCGCGTCGGCCGCCTCTGCGCTCTTCGATCTCGCTGACGAGCAAGTTTTCGCGGCGCAAACGCACGCGCGCGTCGCGCGGCGTGTCCGCGTCGATCACACCCGTCTGGATCGCGCCACCGGGTGCGTAGGCCTTGTAGTCGAAGATCGGCATGGGCGCGTCCGGGTTCTAATTCAGTCCAAATCGAGCTGCGTCACGCGCAACACTTCGTCGGGCGTCGTCTGACCGGCCAAAATCTTGACCCGTCCGTCCTCGCGCAACGTGATCATCCCACGTTCGACGGCGCCGCGCTTCATCTGCGCTGCGGTCGCGTTGTTCATGATCTGCGTGCGCAAGGCTTCGTCGATGGGCATGAACTCGTAAATCGCCGTTCGACCTGCGTAGCCCGAATTGAAGCACTCGTCGCAACCCTTGCCTGACGCGACGCGACCGCCCATCTGTGCCGGATCGAGGCCGACCTTGCGCAGCTTGGCCGCCCACTCGTCGGTGATCGGTCCGTAGAAGTGGCAGTGCTTGCAGATCGTGCGCACGAGACGTTGAGCGATGACGAGCACGAGCGAACTCGACACGAGATACGGCTCGACGCCTTGGTCGACCATACGCTGGATCGTGCTCGGCGCGTCGTTCGTGTGCACGGTCGAGAACACCAAGTGGCCCGTGAGAGCCGCACGGATCGCGACTTCGGCCGTTTCGAGGTCGCGGATTTCGCCGACCATCATCACGTCCGGGTCTTGACGCAAGAACGAACGCAGACCGTGCGCGAAGGTCAGACCTTTCTTGACGTTCACCTGCACCTGGCTGATGCCGGCGAGCGAGTACTCGACCGGATCCTCGATCGTGAGCACGTTCTTCTGCGTCGTGTCGACTTCGCTCATCCCCGCGTAGAGCGTCGTCGTCTTGCCCGAACCCGTCGGACCCGTGACCAGGATGATCCCGTGCGAGTAGTTCAAGTACTCCCGGATCATCGCGAGGTTCTTGGGCGCGAGCCCGATCTGTTCGAGCGAGTAGACCTTGGCCGTCTTGTCCAGCAAACGCATGACGATGCGCTCGCCGTTCGTCGTCGGAATCGAGCTGATGCGCACGTCGACTTCGCCGTCGCCGATCTTGATCGTCGCGCGTCCGTCTTGCGGCAGACGGCGCTCGGCGATGTCCATCTTGCCCATGACCTTCACGCGGCTGACGATGGCTTCCTGCGCTTTGCGCGGGATCGGATCCATGTCGTAGAGGATGCCGTCGATGCGAAAACGCACTTGCATGCGATCGGGGTAGCTCTGGAAGTGAACGTCCGACGCGCGCAGCTTCAGCGCTTGGAACAAGATCGTGTTGACGAGCTTGATGATCGGCGCCTTGTTGGCGACGTCGAGCACGTCTTCGCCCTCGTCGATCTGGTCGGCGAGTCCGGCGATGTTTCCGTCTTCGTTGACGTCGGCGAGTGCTTCGTCCACGCCGTCCGCTTTGTGACGGTACGCGCGGCCGAGCAGCGTCGTGATCTCGATGCGCGGCGCGAGTACCGGATCGATCTCGGCGCCGAGCATCGCCGACAGATCGTCCATCGGGTGCGGCTGCATCGGCGTGCATGTCGCGACCTTGAACACGCCGTCGCTGGAAGCTTCGAGCGCGACGAGGTTGTAGTTGCGCGCGAAGTGCACCGGCACTTTCGAGACGAACGTATTCGGCACCTGTGTGCCTTCGAGCGACTTCCGGAACTCGAACCCCAAGTGTTTGGCGTAGATCGAGAGCAATACGACTTCGTCGAGGTAGGCCTTCGAAAGGATCACGCGGTCGAGCGATTCACCCGTCGTCGCCGCAACGCGTCGGCATTCCTCGAGCCGTTCGCGCGAGAGCCCTGCGTCGACCAGCATCTCGCCGAGTGTGCCAGCGGAGGCCGGAATCGCCGAGCCCGGCATCGTGGGGAGGGCGTTCGGACCCGCGCTCATTGGTCGTCCATCTTCACCGGGACAGCCTGGTTCTTGTCCGGGCTCTTCAACATCCCGTTGAGCTTCAGCGGATCGATGCCGACGGCCGAGTTCTCGACTTCGCCGCGTTCCGGTCCACGGTAGAGCGGCACTTCGAAGCCTTGCATGTCGACACCTTGCTTGTTGACCCCGAAGCGCGGATCGACGACGCGGATGCGCGCGGCACCGATCGCGTCGGCCGCTTCGAGCTTGCGTTTGTAGGAGTACTCCGCGAGGTCGGCAAAGTCGTTGTCGCGCATGATGTGCGGCGTCACGAAGAAGTAGAGGGTCGTCTTCGCGCCCGACGTGCTGTTGCTGCCGAACAGGTAGCCGAGTACCGGGATGTCGCCGAAGAACGGCACGGAACGGCGGTCCGTGCCCTTGTTGTCGGTGATGATGCCGCCGATGACCATCGTGTCCCCGTCGGGCACGTTGATCGTCGTCTGGATCGTGCGCGTCGTGCGCGGCGGCGGAATCGCACCGCTGACCGAGCCGATGAAGTTCGAGACTTCGAGCGAGCAGTTCAGGCGCAGGTAGTTCGACGCGCTGATCGTCGGCGAGATCTCCATCGTGATGCCGGCTTCGACGTACTCCTTGAAGTTCGTCTGCGTCTGGTTGCCGACGCCGCCCGTCGCCGTGATCGTCGTCGTCGGTTGTTCGTCCTTCGACGTGACTTTGGCGCTCTTGTTGTTGTTGACGAGCACGCTCGGCACGTTGAGAACGTTCGTGTCGCGACGCGTCTTGAGCGCGTTGATCAGGATCGGAAGGGAGAAATCTTCGCCACGCAAAATACCGGCCGTGACGCCAGCGAGCGGCGCGCCGCCGTCGGCGCCCGTGACGAGGCGGATGTCGGGGACGCCGTCCGAGTTCGTGTCTTGGAACGTCGAGAGGCCGAACGACGACACGCCGAAGGTGCCGTTGCCGCTGCCCGTGATGTCCGCGAGTCCCAATTCGACCGACAAGTTGAACGAGTCTTGATCGGAGAGTTCGACCAGGGCGGTCTCGATCAACACTTGTTTCTGGCGTTGATCGAGGCGCTGGATGAGCTGCAAGATCTCGTCGTACCGCGTCCGATTCGCGGCGATGAGCAACGAGTTGGTCGACTTGTCGGCGACGACCACGACCTCGTTGCGTGAGGCCGATCCACCGGCACCGGCCGCGGCTCCACCGGTGCGATTGGCTCCGCCCGCGCCGCCTGCGCCGGTCGAAACGCGGCTCGCGTTGCGAATGAAATCGTCGAGCGTCTTGGCGAGTTCTTCGGCGTCGACGTTGTCGAGGTTGTAGATGTGGTACGTGCGCTCACCCTGCACGACGTCGACGTCGAGACGCGCGACCAGTTCCTTGATGCGCGGCATGTCCTCGGGCATCGCCATGACGAGCAACGAGTTCGTCGGCGAGTGGATCATGATCTTCGACTCGGCTTGACCCGTCTGCAGCGGCGCCGTCACACCTGTGTTGCTGGCTTGTTGAGCCCCGCGCGCTTGCGTGGCGCGCTTGCCGGCGTCGAGCAACTCCGAGATCGTGTCCGCCAATTCCTCGGCCGAAGCGAACTCGAGCGGCAACACTTCGAACTCGGGCGTGATCGTGTCGTGCTTGCCCGACGCGTCGTCGACGAACTTCAGCATCTTCACGATGGACACGACGTTGCTGCCGAAGCCGGTGATGATGAGGCTGTTGCTGTTGCCGACCGGGATGATCTGTTGGCTCTGCGGATCCGTGAACATCTGGCGCATCGAGTTCGACAGATCGCGCACGTTCGTGTTCGGCAGATCGACGACCGTCGTGATCGGAACGGCCGGTTGATCGGCGTACTTGTCGAGGTCGTCAGGGAAGACGTAGATCGCGTCCTTGCGCGGTCCGCCTTGTCCGCGACCGGCTTGCGGCTGCGTCGACTGGATCAAGATGACCGAGAGGTGCTCCGGTCCGATCTTCGTGCACACGAAGTCGTTGATGATCATCATGATCTGGAAGAACGGATAGAAGTCGCTCTTCGGGATCGTCTTCGAGCCGTACATGCGTAGCGGGATGCGGTTCAAGAGCTGCGCGGTTTCCTGCGTGTACGTGAAGTTGAACTGCGTGACTTCCTGGCAGTGCTTCACGAACTGCTCGAGCGTGAGCGCATCGGCGCCACCCGTCTCGTCGAAGTTCAGAACGTAGAAGTCGCCCTTCTGCTGGATGTTCGGGACTTTTTGTCCGCCGCTCGCTTGCACGCCGCCGACGCCGGGGTTGATCGGAACGGCGTTGGCGCCGGGTTGCTGGGCTCCGGGTTGTTGGCCAGCAGGTTGCTGCGCCGCAGGTTGCTGCGCTGCGGGTTGCTGCGCTGCGGGCTGCTGAGCTCCCGGTTGCGGCTGCTGGGCGCTCGGGCGAACCGGCGCTTGAGCGAGGGCCGGGGAGGCGAGCAGGGTGAGCGCGGCGACGAAAGCGATCATGGGCGTTCCAACTGGACGGTTAATGGGGCCAGCCGTTGCGCTCTATCCCTTTGGAGCACCGTGGGTTAGATCCTACGCCGCCCGGCCCGCGTGGCGCGCACTCTAGGACCGGGGCGAGTTGGAGTCAAACAGGCTCGACCAAGGAAAGTCGCGCGCGGACTGAATCGGAGCGATCCGACGTCGACTGAACCTCCTTCTTCCCAAGACATCGCGCGCGCAGAGTCGCGTCATTCTTTCCACCTGCGCGTAGCCGCTCGCGTTGTGCGTTTCGTATTGTGCGAACCCCGCATGCGCCTCAGCGATCTCTTCCAGCCGGAGGACGTACTGGTCGGCTTCGCACCCCACGACAAATGGGACGCGATCCGACGGCTCGTCGAACACCTCGTCGCGCGCGACCGTTTGAAGACTGTGAGCGGTCCGGCGATCGTCGACGCCGTCGTCGCGCGCGAGAAGTCGATGTCGACCGGGATGGAACACGGCATCGCGATTCCGCACGCAGCCGTCGACGCGGTCGATCACGTCGTCGCGTGCATGGCGATCGTCGGCGCGAAAGACGGCTTGCCGTTCGAGAACATCGACGGCGGCACGACGAAGATCGTCGTCTTGCTCGTCATCCCGCGCGCGCAGAAGTTGCTGCATATCCGCACGCTCGCCGACATCGCGCGAGTCTTGAATCGTGACGCGATTCGCGAGCGCTTGATCCAAGCTGCGACGAGGGCGGAAGCGTGGGCGATCCTGGCCGAGGCCGACGGGCCGAAGCGCGCCTGATCCTCGTCTCCGTGACCGAACCCGCGACTTCGGTGCGCTCGAGTCGCGGCCTCGCGCTGGCTGCTGCATTCCTCTCCGGCGCAGCGGGACTCGGTCTGCAGAGCTTGCTGCTTTCGGCTGGTGGACTGGCCTTGGGGTACGGCGGATCGGTCGCGATCGGATTGACGGTGTGGCTCGTCGCGTGGGCGATCGGTGCGGGCCTCGCGCGACGACGTGGATTCGACAGGGCGTCGGCGCTCGCCTGGGTCGGCGGCGCACTCTGCGTCCTCTCTCCGGCGGCCGTTTGGAGCGTCTTGTTCGCCGGACGCGCACTCGCGGGCGGCCCAGCCGCGGTCGTCGTCGCGATCGTGGCCCTCGCTGTTCCAGCCGTGCTGCAAGGCCTGTTCTTGCCGCTCTTGGCGCAGCGTTTCGAGCGCGTCGGCTGGCTCTTCGCCTTCAACTTGCTCGGCAGCGTGGTCGGTGCATTCGCGATCAGCGATCGGGCCGTCGGAGAGTTCGGTCGCCTGCCTGCAGCGTGGCTCGCGGGAATGTGCGCGTGCGCAGCTGGCTCTATCGGCGCGATCGCGACATCCGGCGCTCGACGTGTAGCACGCGCGGAGGAGGACAGTCCTCCACAGATCACCCGCGCGCGCGCTTTCGTCGTCGTCGCCTGTGCCACCGCGTGGATGGCGGCACTCGAATGGGTTTCGTACCGACTCGGCGTCCTGTGGTTGGGCGGGATGCAGAACGCGTTGAATGCCGTGTTGTGCGCTTCGCTGATCGGTCTTGCGCTCGGTGCACTGCTCTTGTCGCCGCTCTTCGAACGCCGCCGTCACGCTCTCGTCGCGCTGCTCCTCCTGTGCGTCGCGTGTTCGGTGTGGCCTTTTTTCGCGGCGTCCGCACTCGAACGCATGAGCGGCACACCGCTTTTCGTGCGAGCGCTCGTCCTGTGCGCACCGGTCCTGTTCGGATTCGGAGCGGTCATTCCGATCGTGCAAGCTGCGCGCGGCCGAGCGCACGACGCACGCGGCGAGTTGTCGCGCTTGCTCGCGGCCGAAGCGCTCGGCGCTCTGATCGGCATTCCGCTCGTGCACTTCGTCGTCGTTCCTCATCACGGACTCAGCGGAGCGATCGCCGTCGCGATCGGTTTCGGCGCGGTCGCGCTGATGGTCGTGTCGCGCAGCGCGTGGATCCCCGCCGCCCTCGTCGCGTTGTTCGCCGCATTTCGAACGACGCCGGCGCGCGACTCGCTGCCGTACTCGAATCCGGCGCTCACCGTCTTGTCGCTCGCCGAAGACCTCGACTTCGCAGTTGGCGTCGTCGACGACGGCATGCTCGGCGAGCGCACACTCTTGACCGACGGTTTTCGCGCGGCAGGAACCGGGCGCGACTACCTCTACATGCAAGCGCTCGGTCACTTGCCCGTGCTGTTGCATCCCTCGCCGAAGCGCGTCGCCGTGCTCGCGCTCGGGACCGGAACGACGGTCGGCGCCGTGTCCTTGCACGAACGCGTCGAGCGCATCGACGTGCTCGAAATCTCGCGCGCAGTCGTCGACGCGGCGCCCTACTTCGTGGAGAAGAATCACGGCGCGCTCGCCGAGGGTTGGCCTGGCCTCGTCGACGATTCCGACGGCGTCGCGCGTGTCGTAGTCAAGCTGGGCGACGGGCGCGCCACTCTCGCTCGATCACCGTCGACGTACGACGTGATCACGATGGAGCCGCTGCTCCCCGACTCGCCTTTCGCGATCTACCTCTACACGGCCGAGTTCTACGAGATCGCGAAACGCGCACTCAATACCGGCGGCATCGTGTGTCAGTGGGTGCCGCCGCACGCGCTCGAACCGGCGACGTTCGAGGCGACGTGCTCGGCGTTCGCGCGAGCGTTTGCGTGGAACGGTGTGTGGGTCTTCGGCACGCAAGTCGTGCTCGTCGGCGGACACGTCGAGCCCACACTCGATGCGGCTCGCTTCGAAGGCGGATCGGAAGGGCTGCGCACAGCGCTCGCCGGCCTTGGATTGAGTACGGAGAACGAGGTTCTGGCGAGATGGTGTGGGCGGTGGAGCGGCGCTGCGAACGCGGAGCGCGCACTCACGGACATCGATCCGTGGACCGTGTTTCTGGCGCGACGCAGGGGCGCTGTGCTGCTGTTGGATTTGCCGCTGAACCTGGGCTCACTGCCTGAGCGCACCGCGCACGATTCGTCGCCCTTCGAGATCGCGACGAACGACGCAGCCACAGGTCGAGCCGCCGACGGTCAGCGCGAGTTGCGAGCCGCGCGCGTCGCACACGCCTACCGTGAAGCGGAGTTGCGCGGCGCGCGGTCCGAACATTCGACGAGCGCTCGATTCGAAGCGCACCTGGTTCTGGCGCGCACGCTCCTCGTCGGCGACCCCGACCTCGCGCGCTTCGAGGCCGAAGTGAATTTCCTCGCCGACATCCGATCCGGGGTTTCGGCTCTGTCGTCGAGTTCTGCTCGTATGGCCGCCCAGACTGCGCTCGAGCCCCTGATCTCCGCCGCCGAGAGCCGCAGCGAGCGTGCAGATGTGCATTTGTACAACGCGATCGCGCTCGAACGGCTCGGCAGCAAAGCAGCAGCAAAGGCGCTCGAAAGAGCCCTGAAAGCCTGCCCCAAACTCGCAGCGACGCCCGAGGCGCAGAATGCGCGCAAGCTCTTCATGTCGGACGCGCTGTGGCAGAAACTCGTCGATGCAGAGAGAACCGCCCGCGATTAGGTGTGTTCACTTTGCGTTCGAAGCCCTATCCGGGTCTGGTTGGATCCTTTGGTCACCGGCACAATCCGACCGAAGTCGATTTTCCCGCCGCGACTTCCGAGGCCGTCAGATGCAAAAAACTATCGTTGCGATGCTCGCGCTCGCGTTCACCCTCCCGGCATTTGCGACCCGCACCGTCGAGTTGCCCTACGAGAAGATCGCGCGCGACTTCGCGCTCGCTCACGATCTGAAGGACGCCGCGCCCGAGACGATTCAGTACGAGGACGTGCTCGCGAAACACTTCGTCAAGCTCGAGCTAGGCGCGTTCGACGTGCGCTTTCCGCGCGAGCAGTTGGCAACGAACGCGGATCGGTTCAAGACGTGCGCCCAGTCGCTCGTCGCGGCGCAAGAGGAGTTCTTGGACTGGCTCGGCGCCACAGCGGCGGACAAGGTCTTGCGGGAGGATTTGAAGACGCTCAACGGCTGGGTCAAGGCGTGGAAGCCGGCTTCGCTCGCGCGCGGCAAGAGCGGTGAGGAAACCGACGTCTTCAAGTTGGTCGGCGCGAACGATGCGCAAATCGCCGCTTCGAAGCACGTGTACGACGCGCTGGCGAAAGGACTGGCGCTCGGCCCGGCGCGCGAAAAACCGCTGCAACCGCGGTTGATCTTGCTGCCGACGCGCAAGCTCTTCACCGAGTTCATCTACTTCACGGGCTGGATCAAGAGCGACCAGCGCGGCATTTTCTGGCTCGACACGGTGCCGGATTGGACGCAGTGTTTCGTCGTCGAGGACCAAGTGATGGCCCTCGAGTACGGCGTCCCGAATCGCCAGCCGACCGACTACACGTCGGGCACGTCGATGGACGAGCTGCTCTTGCAGCAAGTCGCGCAGCTCGGGATGAATTCACTGTTCTCGGCGCACTACAAAGAACGGGTGCCGGGTGCGTTCATCGCGGGGCTCTCGATGAACCTCGTGATCGACGCGTACGGCGCGGTGCAGACGCGCATCGACGGTGACACGCGCTCGAAAGTGACCGGCAAGCGCGACGTGTTCGTCGCCGGCGGCGCGAGCGAGGGCGGATTCTTGGCCAAGAACTCGGCCGAGACGAAGTGGCGCGAGAACGGCGGACGGGATCACTTCATTCCGACGCTGCGCGCAGCGCAGGAGGACGCCGTCAAGATCGCCAAGGACGTGAAGAACAAGATCGCCGTGTTCGCGATCCGCTCCGACGACGGCGGCGACAAGTGGCCGGCGGTCGCGCCGTTCTTCGACGCGAACGCGGACGCGCCGAGTCCGGCGGCAAAGTTTCAGGGAGATTTCGCGGAGTTCATCCGCGCGTACAAGAGTGCGTTCATTTTCTGGCTGCAGACGAAGTCGCAGGGCACCGAGAAGAACTCGCGCGAGAAGTTCGCGGTCTTGTTGAAGAAGTTGTCGGATCCGAATTTGGCCGCGGATTTCGAAGGCGTTTTCGGAGAGGTTTACGACGGGGCCAAGCTGTCGGGGGCGGGGGCGGACAAGGAATCGCTCGAGGGGAAATTCCTCGTGTGGCTGAGCCAGCAGAAATAACTCGATGAGTCAGATGGGCGACCGTGCTGGGCTGGATGGTCACGCCCACTCGTCGAGGCGCGCCTCGATCGCCGACCGAATCTGCGCCGCAGTGCGCTCGTAATCCGCCACCGTTCCACCGATCGGATCCGACACATCTCCGCCGTCCGGGTCGAGCAGCGCAACGCTCTTCGCCTTCCCCGGCGGCAGGAGCTTCCTCAACTCCTCGACGTGTCCGCGCGTCAATCCGTACACGCGATCCATGCGCGACACTTCCTCGAGTGTGGCCGTCTTCGAGCGATGATGCGAGATGTCGATGCCTTCTTGGGCCAGCACGTCGACGCTGTGCTTCGAGGCGGGCGCGCCGTTCGACGCGAACACTCCCATCGACATCACGCTGAAGCCGAACGCTGCGATCTCGCGCTCCTTCGCGCCCAAGCGCTCGGCCAGAAATTTTCTCGCGAGGCCCTCCGCCATCGGACTGCGACACGTATTCCCTGTGCACACGAAGGCGATCTTCAACCCAGCGACCGCGCGCAGCTGTTCGATCGTGAACAACCCCGGTCGCAAGAGTTCGAACTTGCCGCGCCCCAATCTCAACACGCTCGACGACTCGCCCATGCGCGACGGCCCGCCGTCGACGATCAGATTCACACGGCCACCGAACTGCCGCTCGACCTCGTCCGCGGTCAACGCGGGCGCCTCGCCGTGCTTGTTCGCGCTCGACATCACTACCGGGAATTCGAGAGCGGCGAGGAGCTTCTGCGTCGCGATCTGAGCCGGCACGCGCACGCCGGTCCAGTCGTCGCGCGCAACGAGCTCCAGGCCCGCGGGTACGCCGGGCAGTACGAGCGTGAGCGGTCCAGGCCAGTACTTCGCTGCCAAACGCTCTGCCATCGGTGAGATGCGCGGGAACGCTTCGAGTGCCGCAGCGTCGCCGGCGTGCCAAGTCAAAGCCTCGATCGGAGGCCTCTCTTTGGCTTCCATCAAGCGTCGCAGAGCGTCCGGTCGATCGGCGCGCGCGGCGAGACCGTAGACCGTCTCGGTGGGGAGCGCTGCCAAGGCTCCGCGCTCGAGGACCTCGCGCACGCGTTCGACGATGTCGGGAGTGGGCGCGCGGTCCTGGACCTGGATGCGTAGGCTGGTTTTGTCCATGCGGCGTGCTTTGCTCGCGCGCCGTGGTCGCACGCGCAGAGCGTTGCTAGCGTATCGCGCGATTCGTGCGCTTCCACTAGCTCGCACGAACCGTGCGCGCAGCACCATGCAAGACTTCGAGGACGAACAGCGCGTCGAGCGCAGCAACGAGGCACGCTCCGGCGAGCCCGGCGCGCGTGCCCAGGAAACCGAGCGCATGCTGGCGCGGCTCGCCGCCGGCCTCGCGCACGAGATCAAGAATCCGCTCTCGACGATGGCGATCAATCTGGCGCTGCTCGAAGAGGAGTGGGGTCGCGGCAAGGACGCGGGCGAGCCGAGTCCGCGCGAAAAGCGCGGTCTGAAACGCGTCGCGACGCTGCAGCGCGAGATCATGCGCCTCGAGACGATCGTCGAGGATTTTCTGCGCTATGCGCGCGGCGGCGAAGTGAATCGCTCGCCCAAGGACTTGGTGCAACTCGTGCGCGAGACGCTCGAATTCGTCGAGCCCGAGGACTCGCAGCACAACATCCGCCATCACGCCGACCTGCCGATCGGGTTGCCGATGGTGATGCTCGACGACGGCGCGTTTCGGCAAGCACTGCTGAACCTGTTCGTGAACGCGCGACAAGCGATGCCCATGGGCGGCGAGCTGATCGTGCGCGTTCAGCGCCAGGGCACACTGGTCGAACTGTCGATCACCGACACGGGCGTGGGCATGTCGCCGGAAGCGCTCGAGCACTGCTTCGACGTGTATTACTCGACGAAAAAGGGCGGCACGGGCCTCGGGCTCTCGACGACGAAGCGCATCATCGAAGAGCACAGTGGACGCATCACCGTCATCTCCGAACCCAATCGCGGAACGAGCTTTTCGATTTTCTTGCCGTTGCTCGTCGAGATCCACACGAGTCCGAACGCGGAGGACAAGGCGTGAGCGAATCCACGGACAAACAGAAGCGCATCTTGATCGTCGACGACGACGAGGGGCATGCCGAAGCGCTCTCCGACGCGCTCGAATCGGACGGCTACCGCTCGACGATCGCGACGTCGGGCGAGGCGGGGATAACGAAGTTGTCCGAAGAGACATTCGAAGCCGTGTTGACGGACCTCGTCATGCCGGATCGATCGGGCATCGACGTCTTGCAAGCGGCGGTGCGGCTTCAACCGGACGTCGCGGTCTTGCTCGTGACGGGTCACGAATCCGTGCGCACGGCCGTCGACGCGATGCGCAAGGGCGCCGCCGACTACCTCGCGAAGCCCGTCGACATCGGCGAGTTGCGTACGCGTCTCTCGCGCGCCATCGAATCCGTCGGATTGCGACGCACGAACACCGAGTTGCAGCGCCAGATCGACAAGCGCTTCGGCTTCGAGGGCATCCTCGGGACGTCGAAGGAGATGACGCGCGTCTTCGACGTTTTGGGCCAAGTTTCAGGCACGAATGCGACGGTTTTGATCCTCGGCGAGAGCGGCACCGGCAAGGAACTCGTGGCTCGCGCCATCCACCAGAACAGTCCGCGCGCCAAGAAGAACTTCGTCGCCGTGAACTGTGCGGCATTGTCGGAAGGCTTGATCGAATCCGAATTGTTCGGACACGTCAAAGGCGCCTTCACCGGCGCCGTGTCGGCGAAGGAAGGGCGCATCGTCTACGCCGACCAAGGCACGCTGTTCCTCGACGAAGTCGGCGACATGCCGCTCGCGACCCAGGCCAAATTGTTGCGCGTGCTCGAGACGCGCGAAGTGCAGCCGGTCGGCGGCAATCAAGTGCACAAGGTCGACATCCGCCTCTTGTCGGCGACGAACCGCGATCTCGCGGCGCTGGTGAAAGACGGCACGTTTCGCGAGGACTTGCTCTACCGACTGCGCGTCGTGACGTTGAAGTTGCCGAGCTTGCGCGAGCGCAAAGTCGATTTGCCGTTGTTGATCGATCATTTCATCGGCGAGTTCGTGAGGCAGCACACGCGTTCCGTGCGCGGCATCTCGCCGGAAGCTCGCACGCTGCTCGGGCGCTACGAATGGCCGGGCAACGTGCGCGAGTTGCGCAACGTGATCGAGAACATGGTCTTGCTCGCGCGCGGCGACGTGCTCGAGCCCGGCGACATTCCCGAACAAGTGCGCGCAGGCCCTGCGGCGACCTCGAGCGGCGGCGGATTCGAACTCGCGGGACGTTCGCTCGAGGAGGTCGAGCGCGCGCTCATCGTCGCGAACTTGGACCTGGTCGCGGGCAATCGCGAGAAGGCCGCGAAGATCCTCGGCATGGGGGAGCGCACGCTTTACCGCAAGCTGAAGGAGTACGGGATCTAGTGCAAGGCCTGAGGGGGCCGCTCTGCTGCCAGCGCGGCAGACGTCACCCGCTCCTGCCGGATCGGCAGCTAGGTGTGCTGCTGAGCTGTGCTCTAAATCATTGCTGGACAACGGGTTGAGTCGCGCTCGGCGCTGGCACACCGTTTGATTTGGCAGCGCGCCTGCGCTCCAGATGCGCGGCGGAAGGAACACCAGCACATGGCTCAACAAGGCAAGATCATCGGCATCGACCTAGGCACGACGAACTCCGTCGTTTGCGTGATGGAGGGCGGCGCACCGGTCGTGATCCCCAACGCGGAGGGCGGGCGCACCACGCCGTCCGTCGTCGCGTTCCAGCCGGACGGATCCGCGTTGGTCGGCGCTCCCGCAAAGCGGCAAGCGGTCACGAACCCGACGCGCACGATCGCGTCGATCAAGCGTTTCATGGGACGTCGGCACCACGAGGTCGCGTCGGAAGAGAAGAACGTCGCGTACAAGCTCGTCGGTGGCGCCGACGAACTCGTCAAGGTCGAGATCGATTCGAAGCGCTTCACACCGCCCGAGATCAGCGCGAAAGTTCTCGCGTACTTGAAGGAAGCGGCGGAGGCATACCTCGGTGAGAAAGTCACGCGCGCCGTCATCACGGTGCCGGCGTACTTCAACGACTCGCAGCGTCAAGCGACGAAGGACGCGGGCACGATCGCCGGACTGACCGTCGAGCGCATCATCAACGAACCGACGGCGTCCGCGCTCGCGTTCGGCCTCGACAAGCAGAAGTCGGGTCGCATCGCGGTGTTCGACTTCGGCGGCGGCACGTTCGACATCTCGATCCTCGAGATCGGCGACGGCGTCTTCGAAGTGCTCGCCACGAACGGCGACACGCACTTGGGCGGCGACGACTTCGACAAGGCGCTGATCGATCACGTGGCCGAAGAATTCAAAAAGACTTCCGGCATCGACGTACGTCGCGATCCGATGGCTTTGCAGCGCCTGAAAGAGGCTTCGGAAAAGGCCAAAATCGACTTGTCGTCGATGCCGCAGACCGACGTCAACCTGCCGTTCATCACGGCCGATGCATCGGGTCCGAAACACCTCCAACTCGTGATCACGCGCACCAAGTTCGAGACCTTGATCGACGGTCTGATCGACCGCGCGAAGGGGCCGTGCTTGCAAGCGTTGAAGGACGCGAACGTCGACCCGTCGAAGATCGACGAAGTCATCCTCGTCGGTGGTTCGACGCGTGTTCCGGCGGTGCAAGCGCTCGCCAAGAAAATCTTCAACCGTGAGCCCAACCGCAGCGTCAATCCCGACGAAGTCGTCGCGCTCGGTGCAGCCATCCAAGGCGCGGTTCTCGCCGGCGAAGTGAAAGACGTCGTGTTGCTCGACGTCACGCCGCTCTCGCTCGGTATCGAAACGCTCGGCGGCGTGTGCACGAAACTGATCGAGAAGAACACGACGATCCCGACCAGCAAGAGCCAAGTGTTTTCGACGGCCGCCGACAATCAGCCCAGCGTCGACATCCACGTTCTGCAGGGCGAGCGCGAGTTCGCGCGCGACAATCGCACGCTCGGCAAATTCCAACTCGAAGGTCTGCCGTCGGCCCCGCGCGGAATGCCGCAGATCGAAGTCACATTCGACATCGACGCCAACGGCATCCTGAACGTGAAGGCGGTCGACAAAGGCACCGGCAAGCAGCAGTCGATTCGACTCGAAGCCTCGTCGGGCCTTTCGAAGGACGAGATCGAGCGCATGCGTCGCGACGCCGAAACTCATGCGGCGGAGGACAAAGCGAAGCGCGAGCTGGTCGACCTGAAGAATCAGGCCGATCAGGCGGTCCACGAGGTCGAGAAGCAGCTCGTGGAACACAAGGCGAAGCTCCCGGCCGAACTCGTCACCGAGGTCGAGTCGGCGCGTGACGAACTGAAGAAGGCGTCCGAGTCCGGCAGCAAGGAGGCGCTCCAGAAGGCGCTCTCCGACTTGCAGGCGAAGGCCCAGAAGATGGGGGCCGCGATCTACCAACAAGGTCAAGCCGCCGGTCAACCGGGGACGCCTCCGCCGCAGGGCGAGACAGCGAAGGCGAAGAGCGACGACGAACCGGTCGACGCCGATTTCGAAGTGAAGGCCTGATCCCAAAGAGCCTTTGAAGCGAATGCGCAGCGCGGGCTCGAGCTCGCGCTGCCTTCATTTTCGGGGTCCTGTCGAGGGAGCGCGGAACAGGGAGCGTGCGCCCTCCGATCGCCCTTCGGTGCGAAAGTGCACGCGCCGTGCGCACTCCGCATCACGGAGCACGTTCCTCGCGCGTCACTGCGCATGGAACGCGCTTTGCCTTCCCCGTGCTGAAACCCAAGAGGTCGCCGTAGAGCCTTGTCTGCCAGGTCCGGTTCTACGGCGATCTCGTCTTTTAGGCACTGGTTTGGGATGACGCGTTTGTGAGCGCCGCATCCCACCGCTACCTTGTCCGCACGTGATCTCCGTCTCTCACCTCACGCGGCGCTTCGGCGACTTCACGGCACTCGACGATGTCTCCTTCGAGGTCGCGAAGGGCGAGGTGGTCGGGTTCCTCGGCCCGAACGGCGCCGGCAAGACGACCACGTTGCGCATTCTCGCTGGCTATCTGCCCGCGACGTCCGGCACCGTACGCGTCGCCGGTTTCGACGTGTTGCGACAGTCGATCGAGGTGCGCCGGCGCATCGGCTACCTGCCTGAAGCCGTTCCGCTGTATCGCGAGCATCGCGTCGTGGAGATGCTCGAATTCCAGGCGCGTTTGCACGGTCTGTCGCGCGACGACACCAAGCGGCGCATCGGCGAAGTGCTCGAAAAAGTGGGTCTCACGGATCGTCGCCGCGATCTCGTCGGCCACCTCTCGCGCGGGTTGCGGCAACGAGCTGGGCTGGCGGTCGCTCTCTTGCCGAATCCCGAAGTTCTGATCCTCGACGAGCCCACGAGCGGCCTCGATCCGCTGCAGCGCATCGAAGTCCGCGCGCTCATCCAACAGCTCACGACGCGGCACACGGTGATCTTGTCGTCGCACATTCTCCCCGAGATCGAAGCGACCTGTCCGCGCGTTTTGATCGTACACGAGGGCCGGCTCGTCGCCGACGGAACACACGCGCAGTTGGTGCGCTCGCACGGCTCCGAGAGTCACGTGCGCGTCGAAGCCGTCGTCGGCGCGGACGTCGAGAGCGCGCGCAGGTTGCTGGGTGCGATCGCAGGAGTGCGAGCAGTGCACGACCGCGGCCGACTCGGCATCCATCATCAATTCGACATCGTCTGCGACGAGGATTTGCGCGAGGACGTCGGCGCCCTGGCCGCCGCGAAGAAGTGGGCACTGCGCGAGCTTTCGTGGCGTCGTCCGACGCTCGAACAACTGTTCTCGCAGATCGCGACGGGAGCGGGACTCGCCACGCCGAGCGCAGCGCGCGGAGAGTCACCGTCAGCGAGCGCGTCCTCGGTCGCGCATCCATCGCTCGCGTTGGCTTCCAAGGCGCTCGCTTCAACGGGGCTGTCATCGGCTCCAGAGACCTCGACGGCTCAGGCCTCGCCGACGCTGCCGGTGTCCGCAAGGCCGGCGAAGGTTGTCTACAACTTGAATCCCTTCGACATGGGCGCTTCACGCGACCTCGGCCGACCTAAGTCCGTCGAGGGGCCGACGCCCTCGGCTTCCGAACAACGAGAACGCGAATCCGGCGAAGTATGAGAGGACTCTTGGCGATCTACCGGCGCGAGATGGCCGGGCTGTTCTTCGGTCCGCTCGCGTGGGTGCTGCTCGCGCTCGTGTTCCTCCTGAACGGCTATCTCTTCGTTCTCTACCTGAAGAGTTCGGGCGGCAACGTCGACACTGCGGTGCGACTTTCGCTCGGCGATTCGTGGGCTTTTTGGGTGTTGCTCATCCTCGTGCCGCCGCTCTTGACGATGCGCATGGTGAGCGAAGAATCGAAAAGCGGCCTGCTCGAATTTCTGCTGACGGCGCCGATCTCCGACGCATCTGTGATCGTCGGCAAGTTCCTCGCGGCGACGACGTTCCTCGCGCTGATGTGGTCGGCCGTCTTCGTGTACGCAGGCGCGCTGTCGACGTTGGGTGCGGCTCCGGACACAGGCGTTTTGATCGGCGGGTGGATCGGCGCGGTCTTGGCGTCGGCATTGTTCTCAGCCGTCGGATTGCTCGCGAGCGCCCTCACGAACACGCCGGTGTTGGCGGCGTTCGGCGCAGTTCTCATGAACCTCGTGATCGTGATCGCGCCGTTGCTCTCGAACCTGTCGGACGATCCGGTGTTTCAACGCGCGATCCGGCACATCGACGTCATCGATCACCACACCAATTCGTTCTTGCTCGGATTGTTCGACACGTCGTACGCGGTGTTCTTCGTCGCGTGGACGGTTCTGTTTCTGTTCTTGACCGTGCGCGCGCTCGAAACGAGACGTTGGGCGTGAGCGTCGTGACGAACGCATCGGAGAAGAACCGCTCGCGCCGCGCGCGCTTCGCGATCGCGTTGCAAGTCGCGTTGGGAATCGTGCTCGCGATCGCGGCCGTCGTGCTGGTCACGTGGTTGTCCGAGCGCCGCGGATTCCGCGCGCGATTCGATCTCACGCACTCCGACCAGAACACGCTCGATCCCGTCTCGATCGCCGTGATCGAGAAGCTACCGACCGAGATCGCGATCGACGTGTTCTTCCGGGCCGCCGAGAGTCCGCTCGAAGGGGTCGCAGCCGAGAGCCAGGCGAAGATGCGCAAGCTCTTGCGGCGCGCGAGTGACGAATCGGGCGGAAAAATCGTCGTCGAGGAACACGATCTCTCGAATCCATCGAAGCTCGCGGCGCGTGCACAGGCGCGCATGAGCGAGCTCAAGTTGCTCTCCCTCGAAGCCGGCGGATTGATCGTGATCACCGCCGGGGCCCGGCGCGAAATTCTGCGACTGCGCCCGGACATCGCCGACCTCGACCCGGGTCAGAAGAGCGGGCCGGGCATGCAGTACATCCCGCCGCGCGTGGTGAGTTTTCGCGGCGAAGAGGCGCTGATGAGCGCGCTCTTGAAAGTCAGCCTCGCCTCGACGTTGAAGCTGTACGTCACGGAAGGTCACGGCGAGGCCAGCACGAAATCCGGCGCCAACGAAGGCCTGGTCGCGCTCGTGAACGAACTCGGGGCCGACGGATTCGACGTGCGCACGTGGGACGGCGCGAAGCAAGGCGGACTGCCTGAAGACTGCGACGTGCTCGCGATCCTCGGCCCCGAGCAGAGTTTCACAGGCGCAGAAGCGGACGACATCCGGCGCTTCGTCGACGGCGGTGGACGATTGGTCGCGTCCGTCGGGCAGCGACCGATGGAGGGGCCAGGAACTCTCGCGAGCTTGCTCGAAGGCTTCGGAGTCAAAGTGCGCATGAGCGGTTTCGTCGCGCATCCGGTGCCGTCCGCGACCGGCGGTGAGCCGACGTACGGTATCGAGGAATGCGCCGACCTTGCGATCGGTGGCGACGGGATGCCGGCGCTCAATCCGATCACGGAACCGTTGCGTCGATCGTATCGGCGCGTGTCGATGCTCGCTGCGCGAGCACTCGATCGACACGAAGTCGTCGGTACGACTCCGGCCGCGCTCATCGACCTCCTGCGCGCGCCCGAAGATTCGTGGCTCGAATTGCCGACACCTGGAACGGAGGATCGCTTCGACTGGATCCCGACGCCGGAGTCCGAACGCGCGCGCTTCCGTGTCGCGGCGCAGATCTCGTTCTCGCCGCGCATCCCGCCGCCGCCACGAGCGCTGTCCGACGAGCGCACGCGCCCTGAGTCGCGTGTCGTCGTGTTGGGCTCGACCGACGTCTTCTTGAATTACCGGATGAAGGACAATCGCGACTTTGTCCTGAACGCGTTCAACTGGGTCGCGTCGCGCGAGTACCGCGTCAAAGTTTCGAAGACCAGTACCGAGACACGGCGCATCGACGTCAAGGCCGAAGGTCAGCTCTCGCGCATGTACTGGATCGCGATCGGCGCGCTGCCGCTCGTGTGCATCCTCTTGGGCGTCGTCATCGTGTGGCGCAGGAATCGTCGATGAGTCGGCTCACGCTCGTGTTGTTGCTCGCGTTCGTCGCCGGGCTCGGATTCCTCGCGTGGCGGCAGGGCCGAGCGGATCAGGACTACATCGCCGAGAACGACATTCCGCTTTTCAGCGGGCTCGACGTGAACGAAGTCCAGAGTGTGCTGATCGACAGCGTCGAGCACGCCCTGCAGATGCGTTTCGAGCGCGATCCCAAAGTCGGTTGGATGATGGTCGACCCGATGCGCTCGCGCGCCGAGAACGGGATACTCGAACTCTTGGTGAAGAGCGCCGTCTCGCGCCGCGGAACGCCGGTGCCCGTGAGCGAGGCCGCCGATCTCGGGAAATTGGGCCTGAGTCCGGCGCGCATCGTGCTCGAACTCGTTTCGAAATCGGGCGCGAAGCAGACGATCAAAGTCGGAGCCGTCGACCTCGACCGCAATCGCGTGCACGTGCTCGTCGGCGGCAAAGTCGTGCGCGCGGTGCGAGACTTCGAGACGCTGCTCGAATTGGGACTCGACGAGTACCAATCGCACAACGCTCTGATCATAGAGCCGCGCGAGATCGTCGAGTTTCATCGCCGCGGATCCATGCGCTTTCCCGATACGGATCTGGCCGTCGACGTCGCGCTCGACGCGGTGCAGGACAACGGCGATTGGCGCTCCACTGCTCCGGTGCAAGCTCTGCTCGATCCCGTGCAGATGGCGATCCTCGTGCACGGTGGAGCCGGTTTGCGCTTCGACAACGTGGTGGCGACAGCTGGAGCTGCACTCTCGTCACTCGGCCTCGATCCGCCGGCCTTGACGCTCGAGTTCAAGACGATCCGTGACGAGACGGCCATCCTGAAGATGGGGCCGTTCGATTCGGCGCGTCCCGGCGAATGGAACGGCACAGCCGTGGGCGATCCGACGGTGTGGCGCTTCTCGTCCGAAGTGGCGTCCGTGCTCTCCACGCGCATCGGCGACTTGCTCGATCATCGCTTTTCGAGAATCGCGACCGAGGACATCGCGGCGATCCACATGTCGACAGCCCAGTCGGAGGTGAAGCTCGTTCGTTCGATCGTCGGTTGGGGGGTGATGGAGGCCAACCCCGGATCGGAAGTGTTCGCTCCGCCACTGCTCGCCGACCCGCGGAAAGTCGCTGATTTTCTGGCCCAGATCGGCTCGAGCGAGATCCGCGAGTTCAAGGTCGAGAGAGCTGCGCTCGACGCGCTCGAAGTGGTCGACAAGCTGCGCATCACGACGGCATCCGGCGTGACGCTCGTGGGATCGTTCGGCGGTCCGCACGCGAGCGGCGGCGTGCGTTTCCAGCGCGAAGGCGACGAGATCGTCGGCGTCGTCGATGAAGCGTTCCGCGATCTCGTGCGTTCGAACGCGCAGTCTTTCTGGAGCACGACGATCCTCGAGACATCCGAGATCGCGGTCGTCGGGCTCTCGATTTCACGCGGCGAGAGCGAAAAACAATACTCGCGCGATCGCACCGGCGTGTGGATCGAGAAAGGCCGGACGTCGGAAGCGAAAGAGCTGCACCCGCTGCTCGATCCGCTCTTGTTCTTGCGTGCAAAAATGCACTTGCCCTCGCTCGCACCGAACATCGAGGCCCCGGTTCGAGTGCGTTGGGAGTCGAGTCAAGCCGAACAAGTGCTCGAGTTCGGGCGCATCACTCTCGACGGACAAGTGCTCGCGGTGTGCGACTTCGAAGGCCGCCGCAGCCTGCTCGAACGTCCCGATCTGGTCGACAAGCTCGAAGCGTTGCTCACGCGGTAGTCCTGGCGGACGACTTCAGGGTTGCGGCGGACGCGTGCCCACGTACGCTGCGAGGCGTTCGCGATCGGACTCGGACATGTCGTGGAGGAACACGGCGATCTCGTAGTGATCGACGCCCTTCGCGATGCGCTCACACCGCACGACGGCGCCGTTGCCGTGGATCGCGCTCGCGCCGTCCGACGTTTTCATCTCGAGGGTCAATTCGAGGACCGTCATCATCGCGATGGGGCGGTCGAAGAAAAAACACACGCCCGATCGTGACACGTCGCGCACGCGAGCCGGATTCTTCGACCCAGCGACGGCGACGGTGATCGGTAGATCGGATTGAGCGCGAGCCCAGCGACGGCGTTCGGCGCCACCCGAGGGGGATTTCACGGAGCGGGGAGTGGAGGGTTGGGACACCATGGATGGATCGCGTGAGGGTGTGGGATCGACCACTGGATCGTACGCGACACTGCGCAGGCGTGGAACCGCGCGGTCGCGACGAACCGCCTTATTCGGCGATTCACAGTGTCCTGAGTCCCTGTTACGCTCCCGAACTGCCGCCGGACAAAAACGGCCCAAAACGAGCCCTTCACCCCTGCCGAGCACACCGATGGCGAGCTTCAACAAAGTGATTTTGATGGGGAATCTCACGCGAGATCCCGAACTGCGCTTCACGCCGAACAACATGCCGATCTGCAAGTTCGGCCTGGCCGTCAACCGACGCTTCAAGGACGGTCAGAGCGGCGAGTGGAAGGAAGAACCGACCTTCGTCGACGTGACGATCTTCGGCGCGCGCGCTGAGCCGTTCGCGAAGTACCACCAGAAGGGCAAGGTGGCTTTCATCGAAGGCACGCTGCGCATGGACACGTGGGAAGACAAGAACGGCGGCGGCAAGCGCAGCAAACTCTACGTCGTCGCGGACACGTGGGAGTTCGTCGGTTCGAGCGGCGCTCGCTCGGAAGGCGGCGGCGCCGGCGCTGGCGGTGGCTTCGAGCGCGGCGGCGCGAGCAGCACGGGTGGCGGTGGTGGTGGTGGAATGGGCGGCGGCGGCGGTTCGATGCCGCAGGGCGAGCCCGAGCAGTACCAGCAAGCCGACGACACGCCGTTCTGAGCTTCGCCGTCCGGCGCGCACCGCGATGCGACTTCACGTCCGCTTGTTCGCGAGCCTCGCCGAAAAAGCGGGAGTGCGCGAAGTCGTTCTCGACGATCTCGCCGAAAGACTCACGATCGGCGAGCTCAAGCGCGAGCTCGAGCGACGCGTGCCCGCACTCGGTTCGCTCGCGCACGTCGCTGGCGTGATCGGTACGACGTACGCGAAGGACGACGCGATCGTGCACACGGGTGACGATGTCAGTCTGTTGCCTCCGGTTTCCGGCGGCGCGCACGATGACGACGCAACGCTCGAGCGCGGCGTCTTCGTCCTCTCCCTCGAACCTCTCGCGGTCGACCTGCTGTCGGCACGCGTCGCGCATCCGAGTTGCGGCGCCGTGATCACCTTCGTCGGCACGACGCGCGACACGAATCGCGGCGAGCGCGTCGTGCGCCTCGACTACGAAGCCTTCGAGGCGATGACGGCGCCCGAAATGGCGCGCATTTTCGAGCGCTGTCGCGACGCGATCGGATCGGAACACGTGCGCATGCTCTGCGCGCACCGCATCGGCACCGTTCTGGTCGGCGAAGCGTCCGTCGTGATCGCAGTCGCGAGCCCGCACCGCGACGCGGCCTTCCTAGCCTGTCGTTTCCTGATCGACGAGCTCAAACGCACGCTGCCGATCTGGAAAAAAGAGGTCTACGTCGACGGTCATCATTGGATCGGCGAGCGCTCGTGAGCATTCGGCGGCCGGGAACATTAGGATCGCCGCCTCGAATCGCATGAAGCAGTACTCCCTCAATCTTCCGGGCGTCGAACGCGAGGAATTGCCCGTCGACGTCCTGCTCATCGGCGCCGGTGCAGCGAACCTCGCGTGCGCGACGCACCTCGCTCGACTGTTGAAGGCGCGTGGCATCGAAGACAAAACGATCCTCGTGCTCGAGAAGGCCGAGGAAGTCGGCAATCACACGCTCTCAGGCGCCGTGATGAATCCGCGCGGCATGGCGGAGCTCTTTCCCGATTGGCGCGAGCGGGGCTGCCCGATCGAGGGCGAAGTCGGCCCCGACGCCATGTGGTGGCTCAAGAAGAACGGCAAGCACCAAGAGTTCGAAGGCGTCCTGTGTCCGCCGCAGTTGAAAAACCACGGCAACTTCATCGTCTCGCAGAATCACATCGTCGCGTGGATGAAGACGCAGGCCGAAGCACTCGGCGTGCAAGTTTATCCGGGCTTTGCCGCGGCCGAGATTTTGTTCGAAGCGCACGCGTCCGGCGGTGAGAAGGTCGTGGGCGTACAGACGCGCGACGCTGGCATCGACAAACACGGTGAAGCCAAGGCGAGCTTCCAACCGGGCATGAACGTGCGTGCTCCGATCACCGTGTTCGGCGAAGGCGCGCGCGGGCATCTCACGAAGCACTTGGTCAAGCGCTTCAAGCTCGACGAGGGCCGGAATCCACAGACCTACGGCACCGGCATCAAAGAGATCTGGGAAGTGCCGGCTGCGACGGCCGAGAAATGGAAAGGCCGCGTCGTGCACACGGGCGGCTATCCGCTCGGTTTCGATGGCTACGGCGGCAGCTGGATCTACGGTCTCGAAGGCAATCGCTTGTCGATCGGCTATGTCGTCGGCCTCGATCACCACGACGCGAAGCTCGATCCGCACGCGCTCTTCGTGAAGTGGAAGCAACACCCCGCGATCGCCGCGTTGCTCGAAGGCGGGAAAGTGCTGCGCTACGGCTCGAAGACGGTGCCCGAAGGCGGCTACTTCGCGATGCCGAAGCTCTACGGCAACGGCTTCGTGCTCGTCGGCGACACAGCCGGATTCTTGAACGCGTCGACGCTCAAGGGCATCCACCTCTCGATCAAGTCGGGAATGCTCGCAGCCGAGGCGATCGTCGAGGCCATCGTCGCGAACGATGCGAGTGCCGCGAAACTCGGACGCTACGACGAACTCTTCGAAGCGTCGTGGGCCAAAGAGGAACTCTTCGGCGTGCGCAATTGGCGCCAAGCTTTCGATCAAGGCTTCCTCGCCGGAATGATCGACGCTGGATTCCAGATGGTCACCGGCGGACGCGGCTTGGTGAAACGCCGCGTCGGCCACGAAGATCACACGACGACGCGCAAAGTCTCCGAATCACGCTTCGAAAAGCCTGTTTTCGACGACTCCAAGTCGATGGACAAGCTGACGGACGTGTTCCATTCGGGAACGATCCACGAGGAAGATCAACCGCCGCACTTGCTCGTGCTCGACACGACCGTGTGCGTCGAGCGTTGCACGACCGAATTCGGAAACCCGTGTCAGCACTTCTGTCCAGCCGCCGTGTACGAATGGCCGAAGGAAGGCGTGGCGAAAGGTCCGATCGTCAACTTCAGCAACTGCGTGCACTGCAAGACGTGCGACATCGCCGATCCCTACAAGAACATCGAGTGGGTCGTGCCCGAAGGCGGCGGTGGACCCAAGTACAACGGCATGTGACGGCAACTCTCGGAATCCGATGGCAAAGCTCCTCCACAAAGAACTCTCCTCCAAACTGTCCGATACCGACCTCCTCGTTTGCTTCGCACTCGAGGGTGACAAACCGAATCTGCCGCCGGGCGTCGTGTTGACGAGGCACGGTCTCGAAGGGTTCAAAGGTGAGTTCCGCGAGGCGCGCGTCGCCGATTGCGTCAGCGGGCCGGCGAAGCGCGTGCTCGCCGTCGGCTTGGGCAAGAAGGCGTTGCTCGATGCCGAGCGTCTGCGCCGCGTCGCTGCAGTCGCGGTGCAGCGTGCTGAAGGTGCGCACTGTGTGACGTGCACGCTCGCAGTCGAAGTCGCGCTCACGAAACAAGTCGGTGCGGCTGTGCTCGGGCTGGCTGTCGCCGAGGGTGCGCTGCTCGGTACCTACACGTGGCAGAAGGGCAAGAGCAAGCCGAAGGAGCCGAAGCTCCAGACCGTCACGGTGCACGGACCCAAGGATTTGGCCGACTCGATTCACAACGGTCGCGTGACGGCCGAAGCGTGTGCGTTCACGCGCGATTTGCAGAATGAGCCAGCCAATCGGCTGACTCCGCGCGACATGGCGGATCAAGCGATGGGGCTCGCGAAACCGGGGCGCATTTCGTGCGCGATTCACGACGAGAAGGCGATGGCTAAGCTCGGCATGGGCCTCTTGCTCGGCGTCGCTGCCGGTTCAAAAGAGCCGCCGCGTTTGATCCACTTGGTGTACAGGCCGAAGGGCAAGGCCAAGGCGAAAATTGCGCTCGTCGGCAAGGGTCTGACCTTCGATTCAGGCGGCATCAGCATCAAGCCGGCCGCGAAGATGGACGAGATGCGCTACGACATGTCGGGCGGAGCTGCAGTCTTGGGCGTGTTTCACGCACTGCGCTCGCTCGATGTTCCCTTCGAGGTGCACGGTCTGGTTGGCGCGACCGAGAACATGCCCGGCAATCATGCGACGAAGCCGGGTGACATTCATATCGCGATGGATGGCACGACGGTCGAAGTGTTGAACACGGATGCGGAAGGACGGCTCGTGCTCGCCGACGTGATCTGTTACGCGAAGGACAAGGTCAAGCCGGACACGATCGTCGATTTGGCGACGTTGACGGGTGCGGTTGTGACGGCGCTCGGGCACGAGATGGCGGCGGTGTTCGCCTCCAGTGAGAAGCTGGAGCGCAAGCTGCGTGAGGCGGGAGATGCGACGGGAGAGCGCTTGTGGCCGCTGCCGTTGCTCGATGTGCACAAGGACGCGATGAAGGGCACGTTCGCGGATTTGAAGAACATCTCGGGCGGCGATCTGGGAGCAGGCTCGAGCGCGGGCGCGGCGTTCTTGGCGCCGTTTGTGCCGAGTGGAGTGGAGTGGGCGCACCTGGATATCGCGGGAGTGGCGTGGGGAGGATGCGCGCGCGACTGGGTCGGTGGTGCGATGGGATCGGGATATGGAGCGCGATTGCTGCTGAGGTGGTTGGAGGCGGAGTGACCGGTCCGGACCGGACCTGACGATTCCATTCCGAGCAACGCGGCACACTCTGCCGCCGCACAAAGTTTCCCCGAAACTGACATCTCCATTTCGACATGGAGCCGCACTCGTTCGCCGGGCCAGCACACTTGGCCGCCACGCCCAGCTTCCTCGGAACTGGCGCTTCCCTTCCGAGCAACGCGGCACACTCTGCCGCCGCACAAAGCCTCCCCGAAACTGACATCTCCATTCCGACATGGAGCCGCACTCGTTCGGCGGGCCAGCACACTTGGTCGCCACGCCCAGCTTCCTCGGAGCTGACGTTTCCATCCCGAGCAACTCAGCACACTCCGCCGCCACACCTAGCTTCACCGGAACTGACGTTCCCATTTCGACATGGATTCGCACTCGTTCGGCGGGCCAGCGCACTTGGTCGCCACGCCCAGCTTCCTCGGAGCTGACGTTTCCATCCCGAGCAACTCAGCACACTCCGCCGCCACACCTAGCTTCACCAGAACTGACGTTCCCATTTCGACATGGATTCGCACTCGTTCGCCGGGCCAGCACACTTGGTCGCCACGCCCAGCTTCCTCGGAGCTGACGATTCCATCCCGAGCAACTCAGCACACTCCGCCGCCACACCTAGCTTCACCGGAACTGACGTTCCCATTTCGACATGGAGCCGCACTCGTTCGCCGGGCCAGCACACTAGGCCGCCACGCCCCTTTTCTTCTCTTGACAGAATTCCTGGCAGGTGAATGGCGGTACTCCGCCACTCACCTGTCAGGAATCAGCGATGCGGAGCACGCTTGTGTAGTCCTTTGCTTCCAGTTGCCCTCGCGTTGCTCTTCTGCTTCGTGCGCCCACGCCCTTTGATTGCTGTCTGCTGAGTCGGACCGACGAACCGACACGAACGAAGCGAACTTCGAGCGGTGATTCGTCGGCAGAGGTTTCTCAGTTCTCATTCTCAGACTGGCGTGCCCTCTCGAACCGCGAGGCAGAAGAGCAACGCGAGGGCAACTGAAAACAAAGGACTACACAAGCGTGCTTCGCATCGCTGATTCCTGACAGGTGAGTGGCGGAGTACCGCCATTCACCTGCCAGGAATTCTGTCAAGAGAAGAAAAGGGGCGTGGCGGCCAAGTGTGCTGGCCC
>Ga0163146_10001530_pt1 | contig 33121 bp, 28 predicted proteins | sample OliLakLV19MP7G1_FD_148648 | JGI IMG/M metagenome (GOLD analysis project Ga0163146, IMG submission 148648) | Freshwater microbial mat bacterial communities from Lake Vanda, McMurdo Dry Valleys, Antarctica - Oligotrophic Lake LV.19.MP7.G1 | ecosystem: Environmental > Aquatic > Freshwater > Lake >...
CATGATATCTGTATGGTGAGACGCTGCTGCACCCCTGTGATCGGCAGCGTCTCATGGGCTAGTTTATTTAATAGGAATGAAGACACTGCCTTTGCGTTGCCATGTGTTGAGACGCTGCTGCACCCCAAAAGTGAAGTTATTTCCTCCGTAGTAAACAATTTCAACCCCTTCAACCCTTTAAAAAGTCGTAGTAATAGTGATAATTAAATCCGACCGGAAACATTTTGCGTATATCCACCAAACATCAAGCAAAATGAAAAAATATCTATTTATTCTTATTCTGATAGCGGGTATAATAACTGCGCAGTCGTGCTCCAAAATTAATGGAGAAAATTCAAATACCAATAGTGAAAGTTCAATTCCAGAGCTGCTTTCCATCAATACCAATGTAGGTTTGGAAACAGAACGGGAAGCGCTTTTAACGGCTTATGATAAAGCCATACTTACCCTAAAAACAAATCCACAAAATCTCAAGGCGTATTTAACACTCGCACAAGTATTTATTACGGAGGCGCGTTTAAGTGGAAATACCGGATATTATAATGTTGCTGCAGTAAAAATGATTGATCATGTATTAGAACAAAAATCAACCGATAAAGATATTAATTTCGAAGCCCTCACATTAAAAGCAGGCGTTTTATTATCCATGCATCAATTTAAAGATGCTTTGGATGTTGCGAATGCTGCATATAAAATCAGTGAACACAACGCACAAATATTAGGCGCTTTGGTAGATGCTAATGTAGAATTGGGAAATTATGCCGTTGCAGTTCAATACTGTGATAAAATGGTTCAATTGCGTCCGGATATTCGCTCTTATTCACGAGTATCCTATTTGCGCCAGATACACGGTGATAATGCAGGTGCCATAGAAGCAATGAAAATGGCAGTAGAAGCCGGTTTACCGGGTGCCGAATCAACCGAATGGGCAAGGGTAGTATTAGGTGACCTTTTATTAATGACAGGTGACATTAATAATGCAACCATCTGTTATGAAACGGCTCTTGGATTGAGAAAAAATTATCCTTATGCAGAGGCTGGTTTAGGCCGTCTTGAAAAAACTAAAAAGAATTATGCCGAAGCAATTAAACATACCGAAAATGCAATCAATACTTTGACGGATGTTGCCTTTGTAAATCAATTGGCAGAAATATATGCACTAAAAGGTGATAATGAAAAAGCGGAAGAAATTTATGAGGATGTTGTTGATCTTTTAGAGAAAGGGGAGAAGGAACAAAATAAAGAAGATGCACTTGTAAAACACAATGGCTCGAGAGAATTGGCTTCTGCTTATTCACATACAAATGAGTTGGGCAAGGCATTAAAAAATGCGCAGGAAGATCTTGCATTGCGCCCGTTAAATAACGATGCCAACGAATTGATTGCCTGGATATATTATTTGGATGGTGACTATACTAATGCAAAAATGCATGCAGATAAAATGCTTTCTACAAATACTAAAAATCCAACAACCTTATACAAAGCAGGTTTAATTTATACAAAATCAGGTGATACTGAAAAGGGAAAAATGTTGATCGCCGAAGCTAAAGAAATAAATGTTTCAATTTCTGAATCACTTTTTCTAAGTTCTAAATAATTATATTTTCCAATGTAAACCCTTCCGATGGCTGACGGGAAGGGTTTTTTCAAAACTGATTTTATATGAAAAAGATAGTCTTAGTTTTAGGGGTCCTATTTTTTGGAATAATACAATTACAGGCCCATACCATCAATTATACCCTGAATAAAATGGAGGATGGGGAAGTATTCTGGCAATATTTACAACAAGGTTTTTTGCATATTTTACCATTCGGTCTCGATCATATTCTTTTTATACTCTGCGTGTTTTTTTTGAATACCAATTTAAAAAAGATTATTCTTCAGGCTAGTATGTTCACTCTTGCGCATACTATCACATTAGGATTAAGTATGTACGGAATAATTAAACCTCCGGGAAATATAATAGAACCCCTTATTGCATTATCCATCGTTTTTTTAGCCGTAGAAAATATTTACTCCGACAAAGTAAAACCTTGGCGCATGGTAATGGTATTTTTATTTGGGATGGTACATGGGATGGGATTCGCCGGTGCTTTAAGTGAACTCGGAATGCCCGAATATGCATTCGCAACAGCTTTGATCAGTTTTAATATTGGAGTTGAGATTGGTCAATTATCCATCATTTTATTTATGTATTTTCTTGTGAGTAGAAATTTTTCTTCCACAAGTTGGTACAGACCTAAACTTGTAGTTCCGGCCTCTGTTGTTATTGCCGTAATTGCCGGGTATTGGACTTTTGAAAGGATATTTATGGTTTAGATAGAATGGTATTAATTTCAAAACGATGCCATAATAAAATTAAATAAATAATGTTTATGATTTGGAAACACTCTTTTTGAATAATAAAAGTATTATTAAAAAGGTTGCTTGAAATTGTTTCGTTATAAATGGCAAAAACTGACTTTACCTGGAAAAGATTACAATCAAAAGGTAGCAAAATTGATTTAACGATGAATGCACATTCGAAGTTTAATTTTGATGAAAAAAGTAAGAATGTCAATTTTAATAATAAATGATGCTGAGGGAATGGCAGATGTTGCCAAGATAATGAATTTGACCCGATTTAACCTTTACTTATCCTTCTTTTTCGCCACTTTGCTATTTCATACCAGAGCACACATATTGATCCGGTAAAAATGCTGATGGATAATTGAAAAATTGTTAGTTTATCAAAATTGAAAAAATTTGAAAATGAGGGGACTACTAAAATCGCTGTTGTTAAACAAATAGTTGAAATTATAATGATAGGAATTAATTTATTCTTGTACCTGAGCGTAGTAAATATAGCGTAATAAAAGGAACGATTTTCAAGTGTAAGCACAATATTTGAAGTGATTAAGGTTAAAAACACCATGGTTCTTGTAGCATCTTCCTGTAAACCCATTTGTATTGCGATTTGATAGGTACTAAGCGTTCCAAGTGTGATCACGAGTCCCTGCCAAATACTTGTTGTTAATTCACGCCAATTAAAAAAAGTTTTTGCAAGCAATCGCGGTTTTTGTTTCATTAGATTTTTCTCGATCGGTTCGTTTTCATAAATTATGGAACAGGTTGGGCCCATTATCAACTCAAAAAATATGATATGCACCGGAGTGAAAATAGCGGGATAAATCCATCCTAAGGCTAGTGGAATAAATACTGTTAAAATAATAGGGATATGAATGGAAATGATATATTGAATAGCCTTTTTAAGGTTGTTATAAATTTTTCTTCCCATGGCAATTGCATCTACCATACTTGCAAGGTCATCGTTTACTAAAACAAGAGTTGATGCTTGTTTAGCAATCTCTGAACCTTTTTTGCCCATAGCAATGCCTATGTGCGATGCTTTCAATGCAGGCCCGTCGTTCACTCCATCGCCCGTCATTGCAACTATCTGGCCTTTTGATTTAAGCGCATTTATTATTCTTAATTTCGCTTCCGGGAACATGCGTGTAAAAATATTTGTATCAAGCACTCTTTCCTTGAGTTCTTCCTCATCCATATGCATAAGTTCTTCTCCACTCAATGTTTTTTCCAACCCTTGAAATTCTACTTGTTTTGCAATTGTTGCAGTGGTAAGTGCATTATCGCCCGTGAGTATCTTAACCGCAATTCCGGCATCGTAAAATGATTTTAATACCGCTGTTATATTGTGTTTTGGAGGGTCATAAAATGCAACAAGACCTAAAAATTGCAATTTGAATTCCTGTTGTGTTTTCGGAAATTCGCCTGCATAAGAATTTACTTTCCCGACACCTAGCACACGATATCCCTCTTTGGAAAGTTCTGTAATGTTAGTGTTGATTTTCCTTTTTTCTTCCTCGTTAAGTGTTGAATTTTGAAGAATTGACTCCGCGGCACCTTTTGCAGCAATTATTCTTTCTCCTGATGCAGATTCAAAAATATGCGTCATCATTGGCGGTTTTCCGCTTAATGGATATTCATGTGCCATACTAAATAATCTGCGTTCATCTTCGGGAAATAAAATTCCATAATTATTGTGCAAAGCAACTTCCATAGGATCAAATGGAATGGGCTCACTTGCGAACATAGCATATCTGATTAATTCTTTTTCCGCTATATCCTTAATTTCCGCAGGGGCAATAATATTTCCTGTTGTGAAGGAATATATTTTAGCGAGCGTCATTTTATTTTCCGTAAGTGTACCTGTTTTATCTGTGCAAATTACTGTTGCACTGCCCAGCGTTTCCACCGTTTTAGTTTGTTTTACTATAATGCCCATTTTCATTAGCCTCCAGGCGCCCAATGCCATAAAGGTGGTAAAGGCAACCGGTATCTCCTCAGGTAAAATACTCATTGCCAGTGTCAGCGATTTTAATAAACTGTCTGATATATTTTTCGAATCCCAATAATTAATAGCCAACACAATACAGAAAATTATAATTCCGGCAATTGCCATTTTTTTTACAAAATCACTTATCTGAATTTGAAGTGGCGTTTTTTCTTCTTTTATCGATTCCAAACTTTTACCAATCTTTCCCAGTGCAGTATTATTTCCTATCGCAGTTACAATGCAAATAGCAAGTCCACCACTTATATTGGTTCCCTGAAATATCTGATTGTTGTTTTCTGTTTCGTTTTTACCTACGCTAAATGATTCACCGGTAAGTATAGATTCATTTACAAAAAAATCGTTGCTTTGAATAATTGTTGCGTCAGCAGGCACCAGGGTTCCTTCCTCCACCATTATATGATCACCAAGAACTATTTCCTCACTTTTAATTTCAGCAACAATGTTATTTCTAATCACCTTCGCTTTGGGCTGTGTGAGGTTTTTTAATTGTGCAATTGCATTTCTGCTTCTGGCATCCTGATAAAATGAAATGGCACCTACCAATATTATAGCAAATACCATAAAAAATCCATTCTCTGTTTCACCACTTATAAAATAAATAACAGAGGTTGCCATCAGTAAAATAAACATCGGTTCTTTTACCAGACTTATCAATGCGGTAATTACACCACTTTCTTTTTTACCTGTAAAAGAATTACGCCCGTATTTTGCTCTTAAGTCAAGCACTTCCGAATCAGATAATCCCTTAAAGGTAATTTTAGATGGAGTCAAAATAATAATTTACTTCAAAGTTAACAAGCATTTATTGTAAAGAAAGTTAAATGGTTATAATCATATAAAATAGTGAGCAAGGTCACCGGTATCAGACTCATTTTAAAATGGTTTTAAAAAAAAAATGCAACTACCGTTTCAGATAGTTGCATTGGAATTTAATTATGTAATATAAATATTATATTTCTAATTGCACAGGAATATCAACTATTGTAATGTTGTCATGTTTATCGCTAGCCTCAAAACGTATTATAGCGCTTTCATTAACTCCGAGCGTATTGATCGACCAATCATTAAGATCGTATTCGGTTAGATTGCCTAATATGCCGGGAACCTCAGGCCATAATAGGAGGGTATCAGAATAGATGAGCGTCACAGTAAAGTCCTGCATTTGTGAAATATCTTCAACATGTGCCGATAAATAAATGGTATCGCCGGCTGCAAATATATCGGAAGCATCCGGTTTAAATACTGTTAATATTGGGGGCTCTACATCGCCGGCTGTTTTGGCTTTTTCATCTTTGCACGAAGAAATTAACGTAGTAAAAAAAACGAACATTAAAATTGTTCTAATTGTTAATTGATTTTTTTTCATGTGTTTTATTTTAAATTAAAATTTGTGTGTAAGATGAATATCACATAAAAAGGTATGCCAACGATATTGTCAGCACATCAGAATACAGTTTATTCTCTCCTGAATTATATTCTGTTTTAGCAAGGTTTGTAAACATTAAATTATATTTTAGATGTAATTTTAAGGTCTCAGTTCCACCACCTCCAACAATATAAGCTCCTCCGAAAAATCCAAACATATTTGTAGAAAGATTAACGACACTATAAGCATAAGGCTCCGAAGTAACAAAATAATAGCTAGACGTTGTGCCGTAATCAAAAGCTCCACCACTGGGAACAATCATACATCCGGATAAACCGCCCCCACCATAAAATTGACCATCTTCATAAGCAAAAGTTGGACCTATGGAATACTGAGCAGAAAACCAACCCAATTTTTCATCCGGATGGGTTATAACAAGAGGATTTCCAAAGTAATCTTCGTCAAATTCATATAAAGTAGCCGTCATTCCTAAGGTATTGATTGTAAAATCCTGATATATAAAAATATCGGAGATAGGAATAAAATTTATAAATCCGACGTTTAAACCTACGGTTCCTGATGGGTCAGTAAGAAATTGGCTTCGAATTTGTGTTTTAGATAAGCCGGCACAAACTCCGAAACTCTGGGTGGAAGCAACGAAACTTAAACTGATTAAAATTGTGCAGAATATTAAGGACCTTCTCATATTTTTGCTTCAAATATAGGCTATTATTCAATTTGAGCAATAAATTTATTCAAAAAAAGCTTGTTCCAGCCCAAAATTAGGCAGATGGAGCACACGCTTCTTTAAACTCAAGGCGATACTATTTAATTAATTGTCCTCTTCCTTATCCTTCTTTTTAAAAAATCCTCTCAACAAGAAATTATGTTGCAAAGCATCCATACTTTCATTCAGTTTTTTGGTACTGCTTTCCAGTGCAATAATACTCGCCTTTAAACCGGCAGCAGCTTCCTCATCATGTAGTAAAACTCCGGCAGGGGAATTTTTATTCGTATTAAGTTCTGAAGTTGTTGTTTGTAAATTATTGGCAACTTGCTGGGCAGTTCCCGCAATAACATTTAGTTGTGCAACGGTTGATTGTATGCTGTTGAATACTGTTGTATCTGTTGCCAGATCATTCGCAAGTCCTCCCTCTGCATTGAGTTTTGTTGTAAAATCATTTATTGCATCGGTGAGTTGAACAGTGTTTTGGGAGGCAGTTTTTAAAGTATTTATTGTCAAATTCAGGTTCTCATAAATGGCATCATCCGTCATGAATTTTCCTAACGTGCCTTCGCCATCTGCAATTCTTTTGCTTATCACCTTAAAATCATTTGTTATTGCAAGAACATTCTTATTATTTTCCTGCAACATATTCATCATGTCCTCTGTACTGGTTGTTTCTTCAATAGAAAATTTGCTCCCGTCTACAATATGTCCTGAAGTTGGATTTCCTCCATATATAACAATGATTTTATTTCCAATTAATCCATCAGAACTTATTTTTGCCTTTGAATCTTTAGGAATAAATTCCTTAGATTTAGATTCGATCTTCATAGTAACTTCCACACCGGCATTTGGTAAAAAACGCATTTCTTTTACGGTTCCTACCTTCACACCTGAAAACCAAATATTATCACCCGGTTGCAGTCCGTTAACTTCTGTAAACACCGTTGTAACGGTTGCAGTTTTGGTAAATGTTTTATTGATATTTCCAATAGCTAGTACTCCTACAATAAAAAATGTCAAACCGAGAAATATAAATAGTCCCAGTTTGATCGCATGTTTATTTTCCTGTTCCATAATTATGTAATAAAATTGTAATCAAAAAATATTTTTACTGTCTCATCCTCTGTATCAAAAACTTCCTCAAACGTTCCCTGTGTGAGAAAATTACCTTCAATTAACAAGGCAACTCTGTTTGCGGTAGTTTTGGCACAAGTGAGATCATGCGTTATAATTATTGCGCTGGTATTATATCTTTCCTGTACTTCCTTGATCAGATTGTTTATTTCTATACAAGTTATAGGATCAAGACCCGATGTGGGTTCATCATATAACATAAGCTCAGGTTTTAAAATTAAGGTTCTTGCTATACCTATTCTTTTTCTTTGTCCACCCGAAAGTTCGGAAGGCATTTGATTAATTGTCTGAATTAATCCTACAGCATCCAATACCTCTTCTACCTTAATATTAATTTCCTTTTGAGTTAATTTCTCAGTATTGCCTCTCAAGGGGAAGGCAATATTTTCTCTTACGGTCATGCTGTCGTATAATGCACTGTTTTGAAAAGAAAAACCTATTTTTAAACGCAGTGTTCTCAATTCTTTTTCGGTGATTTTATCCACTTCTTGCCCTAATACCGATACCGTCCCTGAATCCGGTTTTAATAATCCTGCAATTATTTTTATCAATACCGATTTTCCCGAACCTGATCTGCCAAGTACAGCCACATTTTCACCCTTGTAAATATCAAGTTTAACACCATTCAAAACCGTAAGCTCACCAAACGATTTATGCAAATCATTAATAGTGATTACCTTTTCATCAGTTATGATATGATTGTATTGAGATGTCATTTTATTGGGCAAGTCGTATCCATCCGCTTAATTGAACAATAATTATTTCCTCCACAAAGATCAGGAACATAGAAACCACTACGGCCATATTCGCTGCTTTTCCCACACCTTCCGTTCCTCTGGTAGCATTATATCCTTTATAACTACCAACTAATCCGATGGTTAATCCATACATTATCGATTTAAATAATCCGGTGAGTACATCTAAGAAGGAAATCGGTGAAAGTGCTTCCTGAAAATAAGAAATAAAACTGGTGTTTTCTCCCATGCTAACATTCAGAAAGGAGCCTATCAAACCAACAAATGCAAAATACATCATTAATATGGGAATCATTAAGGTTGTTGCGGTAACTCTGGTTACTACAAGGTATTTAAATGCATTCACACCAGATACATCAATCGCGTCAATTTGTTCTGTAACCCGCATAGAACCTAGTTGTGCGCCTATATTGGAGCCTATTTTTCCTGCGGATATTAAAGAGGTTATTAAAGGGGCTAAAGCACGAACCAGGGCTATGGCAATGAGTGATGGCAACCAGGAAACAGCACCGAGATCTTGCAGTGAAGGCCTTGATTGTTTCGTAAAAACCACTCCGGTAACAAAACCGGTTAATGTAATTAGGGGTAACGATTTAACGCCTATAGCGTAACACTGCTTTTTTAATTCAGTAAATTCAAATGGAGGTTTAAATGCTTCTCTGAAATATCTTCCTACAAATTGATAAGCAGAATAAATACCCAGAAAAAAAGGATCAAGATTTTTAGAGATAACATAAACTTTGCGGTTTGTTTTCATACACACCGGATCTTATAAAATTTCTGAATCAATATTTCTGGGTATTTATTTCTAAAGGACATAAACCGACAAATCAGTTAATATATTTACAGTTAAATATTAAAGTAAGATGATCAGTAAAATTACAATGATAATAAGTGCTGCACCACTTGAAATGTAAATACCGGCATTATCTATTGAAGTCATTTTGCTTGTATCATTCATTTTTGAACTTGTATCGGAAGTGCTGAGCTTTTTTTCACTGCTGTCATTTTCTTTGTTCAGCTTTGTGCTTGCAGTTGCATTAGCACTTTTTTCAGCAGGTAGTTCAGTTGCCGGAACCACAATCGGTGATGTTGAATTAGCCGCTTTAATAGCATTAGTATTTAAGGCTAAAAGGGCAAAGAATGCTACTGGAATTAACTTTTTCATTTTTTTTAGTTTAGTTTAATTAATTAATACTTTAAAAGTAAGATAGTTGAGTTTCGTTCAACTCTTCTTCTAGTACTAAGGAAGCCAAATCTTAGTCCAAATTAAAAACAGTTTGTTTTTACCTATTGTTATCTCCCCTTTATTGTTTCAAGAATGTCTTACAGTATGGTATTAAATGCCTGTTTGCGGTGACATTGAATGATATATTTATGATATTGATAATATTGATATAATTCGATCACGGGGAATACTATCAACGATTAGGCTCTGAAATTGGGGAAAAAATTGCACACTTGCGATTAAATGGGTCAACGTGAAGCATTCCAGATCAGGTTGGTTACCTATTGTTTGAAGCTAGGAATAATTTGCTAACTATTATCTCAAACTCAAAAAATCAATTACTTTAAAATTTATGTTTACTTGTTAAATGTTATTTATCCTTTTTCCGAAATAATACCGGTGCTACCTTTAATTCTCCATTTACTTTTGTTGCTTTTAGATTAACACTTATTCCAACTTTTGCATCCTCATTTTTAAAATCGGTTATAAGATCCGATTCCTTTGCATTCAAACTTTTGATTGGCACCTTAATAAATAATTCGGTGTTTTCACCAAAACTATATAAACCATTCACATAAAGTGTCATAACATTGCTCTTCACCTGCATTTCGGAGATTTGAAAATCTAAACCATCCTGGCTCGCCGAAACGTTTAATTCGGCAAACTGAATATCAGAAAAATCTTTTTTCTTAAATACATTTTTTGAAATTTGGTTTAAAGCAGCCATATTAACTAATTCACCTCCCTTTATGGTCATGTCGTATTGGCCCGACATGGATGATGGAACCGGTTTAAGATCTTTGTTCAGGTTTGCATTAAATGTTATTTCAGCATCCAACGATCCTTTTAAATGGGTAGATGTAATTGCCTTCTGATTAAAATTTTCCAATTGGTAAAAGAAGTCACTAATATTAGCACCTCTTACATTTGTTTTTAGTTTTACTGTGGGTTGGAGAGTTCCTAAACCACTCAAATTGCCGTTTATTTTAAAACTACCACCTGCAATAGTTGCGGCGAGCTCTTCACAACTGATATAAGTATTTCCCAGAATTATTTTACCGCTTACCTGTTGTGCTTTGAGTTTGTGGTAGGTGACCTTGTTTGCATTTAAGGTTATATTCCCTTTCAAATTTTCAAGTAGTGAGTTTACTGTTTTTGAAATTCTTTTTTGTGGAATATTTTGTTTCTGTTTGGCTATTCCGGGTTTTTTAAAGTTGTCGAGATTGAAATTATCTGTTTGTACAACTGCATCTGCCTGTAATTTTGCATCCGGGAAAAAGAATAAATAAATAAAATCAGAAATGGTGCCTGTAACATTTACCAAATTACTGTTGATGTTCATAGAAAGTGCTGTTACAAACATTGTTTTTTCATTAAAAGAAATATTGCCATTAATACTGTTCAGGTCAAATTGTTTATTTGGAAATCGGCAGGAAGCATTGCTTATTTGTGCACTTCCTGTTATTGCTGCATCCATAGAATCCTTTTCCTTTTCGAGATAACCGTAAGCCTTTCCTTTGAAATTGACGTCAAAATTTAATTTGCCACCGGTCATTAATACTACTGAAGTATCAATGGCATCATTTGCTTCTTTTAAAGAAAAATTGCTGCTGACATGCACTGCCATGTAGGGATTTGTTAAATCAGTTACGCGCATATCCATTAAAAAAGGTATGCCTTCATATTTGCCTTTAAAATCGGTAAAAGTTATTCCGCTGTTTATTTCATTATTAATGAGGGTATCGTTCAAATGGTTGAAATAATGCCCTGTAAGGGAATCCACTTCAAAACTTTTAGATGGTGTGATAAATGCATTATCTTTTACATTAAAAAATATATCAATATCCAAGGGTAAGGCGGGGTTAATTGCACCTTCAATATGCAAAACAGCCGGAATTGGTTTTTCAAAATTAAAACCCTTTAATTTATCGCTTGTATATTTACTTACCAGTGTTGTGGCATAATCCAGTTTTATTTTTTCAGTTTTAACCTCTAAATCTAGATAAGGCGTAATTCCCGGGCTGATAGAACCTGTTGCACTAAATTTATTTTTATCCATTTCTAAGGAAGATGGCCTGAATTCCACAATTCTTTTTTCTCTGTTCCATTCTAGTCTTAATCTTGAATTAATGGATTTATTCGTTAAACAACTACCCCGTTCAGGCTTAAAGGTTAATCCTTTTACAAAAAGTTTATCTTTTGTTGTTATTTCAGTAATTGTACTGTTATGTGTGAGTTTGCCAAAACTATCTTTTATGGTAAGATCAAAATCTTTCCCGCGCACCGTATCTCTGAAACTTATATGTACATTCTCAAGGTAAAGTCTGCTAATGAGGATCGCGTCAAGATCTTTTTCTTCAGGAATTTCAGGTTTAAGTTTTGGTTTTACTAAATTTTTTGTATTTAAAAGCCCATCCTGCATTCGCATCAGATTAATTTCGCCATCTTTTACTGTAATGGCCCGTAATTCAATGTTTTTCCTAAGTAAAGCAAAAACCCTGATTTGCAGATAGATCCTGTCGGCACTGAAAATTTGTAGATGATGTTCATTAAATCTATTGTCCTTTACAACAACATCCTTTACAGATAAGGAAAAATGTGGAAAATGGTTAAAAATGGTGATATCAATATCGCCAATTGTTACCTCGCCATTCACTTGCTCATTAAGCGATTCTGTGATAAGTGTTTCTATTTTCCCCATATTAGCCTTGAGAATAAAATAGCCTGCAACCAATAGAACCAAGGCGCTTGAAAAAATAATGAAAGCTACTTTTAAGCCCCTTTTTTTATTGGGTTTAGAAATATGTATTTGTTTTAATTTCAAAGGGTTTGTTTATTTTATTTTTAAGCGCATCTTTATTTAATTTACGCCAATATAGAATTTTACCTTACTTTTTTACGTATAAACATGTAAAGTCCTACTAAAATTACGCCAATTGCAAGAATAATCCATCCGTTATACATAAAATTTATTTTATTTAGTTTGATTGAAAATGGTTCAATTTCGGAATTTTTTATTTCAATGGTTTGTAAAAAAGTTGATTCACACCTTGATTTTATTAGAAGAACGGTCCTCCCAAAAAAAGAGAAGAACCGTTCTTATTTGGATTATTTTAATGATTATTCAAAAATAACATTCATTTCAACCCTTCTGTTTAATTGTCTGCCTTCCTCTGTTGCATTATCGCCTATTGGTTTTGATTCACCATAATATTCGGTAACTAATTTCTCAGCTTTAACACCTTTGCTGATCAAATAATTTTTAACTGACGTTGCTCTGTTACTCGACAAGGTCATATTACTCTTATCAGTCCCAACATAATCAGTATGACCTGCAATTCGCAAACCATAAGAAGGTTTATTGATCAATAAATTTGCAAGTTCATTTAATGATGCATACGATGATGCTCTTATGATAGCTTTTCCTGTTTCAAATTCAAGATTGTCAAATGCAACCTTTAATATTGCTTCCTCTTTTTCCTCTAATTTAGGACAACCATTTAATTCAGGTAAACCAGGAGTTGAAGGACATTTATCATCTTTATCAGGTATACTATCACCATCTCTATCATTTAAAGGACATCCGCTATTTTCAACCGGACCTGCAACTGTAGGACATTTATCATCCTTATCAGGAATACCATCTTTATCAATATCAGTTATCGGGCAACCATCATTTGATGCAGGACCAAAAATATTCGGACATTTATCATCAGCATCTTTTACACCATCTTTATCTGTGTCGGGATAAGGACAACCTTTATTGTCAAGAGGACCTGCTTCTTTCGGACAAGCATCTTCGTTGTCGTATAAACCATCTTTATCTGAATCGGGACAACCTTTATGTTGAATAGATCCGGCTATTTCAGGACATGCATCATCACTGTCTTTTACTTCATCGCCATCAGTATCAGGACAGCCATTGAATTTTGCTAAACCAGCTTCCAACGGACATGCATCTGCTGCATCAGCAATACCATCGCCATCGCGGTCAGGGCAACCATCCAATTCAGGAAGACCGGGTTGATCGGGACATACATCCGCTACATCCGGAACTCCATCTTCATCTGTATCTTTTTTCTGTCCGTATGCGATAGGAATTTTTACTGCAATATGAAAATCTGATCCATACACGGTATTTTTTCCGAGTAAAGGCAATATATCATTCGTTCCAACAATGATTGGTCCTGCACGCAGCGATAAACCAACATTGGTATTGTTGTATTCATTATAAGATACTGGTACACCAACATCAAACCATCTGCTTTCAAATCTTGGTGTAAGGCTAATTGTTGTAATTTCAGAAACACGACTTTGATTCGGATCACGGTTTCTGTTTAAGGCAATATATGGGGTAACATTTACATAAAATCCACCCTTGATATTATAATCAAATTGCATACTTAAAACGGAAGGCAGAGAAACTGTATAGGTATCTTCATTACCTGCTGAAGCGGTAAAATTCGCTTGAATGGTATCATCAAAAGAAGGTATAGAATTTAAACTAAACTGATTTACATTAAAGGAAGCATTACTTCCTCCAAAGTCGCCTGAATTATTTCCTTTCGTAAATTTCACTCTTCCAATATCCAATAAACTTAATCCGAAACGAAATTTATATTTGTTTGCAGTGTTGTCATACTCATAGGTGCCATCCGGTTTTTTACGTCTGTATTCATCAATATCAGGTCGGTATTCATAAACCAAACCCAAATCAAATGAAGGTCCAACACCGGCGAAACTTAATTTTGTAAGTGAACCAATGGAATCGAATTCTATATTATTCAAATTATCGGAGTGGCCATAATTAAATTCAGATGCAGCAATATTTAAAATGGAATCGTTTACAAAAGAATAATCTAAATTATTTGCATACAAATAACCCGAACTCACCGCATGCACTAATTTTAAAGTTAGTCCGCCTTTAATAAAATGATTATCTTCATTATAAAGCGTATTCGCATAAGTAAGACCGTATTCCATCCAGGTCATATTATCCACACTTAATCCATCATCATCAATTTGAACATTTGGAATAAATGTATCATCAACAAGACCGGTAAAAGCAACTCTCGCTAGTTCTTCAGATACATTATCTATAGTGATAAAATTTCTAAAACCAACGGAAACTCCTATTGCTGATTTTTCTGAAATTGTTGCCATAAATGTAAGCAACTGAATTTTTGTATTAATACTTGCTTTGGCATTTTCATCATTTTGGAGATCTTTTACACTTAAATAATTTTTCTCAAAATTCAAATCAGGATTTGGGTTGAATAAACCCTGAGGGTCTAACCCAACATAGTTATTAGCAATAGTTGAACTCAGTCCAAATAGTGAAATATCAAAACGATACCTGCTATCAACAATGGAAGCAGGTTGTAATTCCATTCCTGTTACACCGGCATAGTTGCTATTTACTATTCCCAAATAACTTTGGGCTGATATTTTAGTCCCACAGAACAGTATAGGACCGATAATTAATAGATTAATTAAAATTTTTCTCATAAAATTGTCTTTTGCTTAAAGTGCGGATATAATCATGCCATGATAAGATTAGAGCTATGGATGAATTTTAAATTGGTATGTTTGTAGAAAATGGGGATTTTTTTGCTCAAATCATCAAATTTTGCTGAATAAATTTACCATATTACAAATTTCTCTTCGGCAAAAATCTGCGTATTCTTAAATGCGTTACTTTAAATAAATTGTTGATACAGATAAATGATTTTGATTTTATGTCTTTATCAATACGATGCCATACATATTTTGATAGTTTGAATATGGTATTATTAATAACCGCCGAAAAATTATTGGATAACAATTCTTAAAGTAGAGGAACACCCATTGTAAACACCTAAAATTAAATACCGTAGCACAAGGCTTTTCCGCCAGTATTCTTGTTATTGTATTAAAAGGTAATTTGAATGAATGAACGTTCATTCACTAAAATTACCTTTATCCTTAGTTTCATCCCTTTCTTCAAATTAGCCTATTTCTTGGGTACATCGGTATAGTGGCATTAATCAGTATAACTTATGATAAATGTCATATTCGATTAAACGAATATGAGCAAACTTTGTATCAGTAAATAATTAAGAACAATTAAATTCAACGATATGAAAAAGCTAATATTCACCATCGCAATATGTTTCATCAGCAGTTTAATGATGGCCAGTGTGATTCCTGTTTCTGATGAGCCTTTAACCAATATCAATTCTAACTTCACAATGCAGGGCGACAGAGTGGCTGCCACAGGTACTATACTCTTAAAAGGAGATATCTGGTGCATCAGAGCTTATGATCAGGATGGAATTGTAGATTACGTTCCAATGAATCTGGCAAAAGAATTTATGATTCCGGGTATGTATGTAAAATTTTCCGGAACAACTAAAGAAGTTTCCGATACCAAAAAATTGGCCGGAATTCCGATCTATTTAATTCAGATAAAAACCATACCGATTAGGTAAGGTTAAATTTGATATAGACCAAGAGAGCTGAATATCAGCTCTCTTTTTTGTGGTATACCATACATAAAAAAAATCTGTCGAATCAGTTTCTCGGACTAAAATTGTATTTTTTCTTTTAAAATTATGCATTGTGTCTTTAAACACTATCTTTAAACTTTATTGATTTAACTTAATATGAAAAATTTGAAAAACGCTAACCTTTTATCCTTGTTGATTATTTTGTTGCCTTTTATTTCGTTAGCACAAACCGGTTGTCTTTCCGGAAATTGTATTAATGGATACGGAGAATACGCAGGGGAGGAAGGGGATACCTATGAAGGTTATTGGTTGGAAGGATTGCGTAATGGCGAAGGGTATTATACCTGGAGTGATGGATCTAACTATCGCGGAAACTTTGTAGGCAATGTATGTGAAGGAAAAGGTTTGTTCGTTGGAGCCAATGGCAATATCATGGATGGATATTTTTTGGATGGACAATACATTGGAACCGAGGATCCTGGTGATTATGACAATCTTTCCGAATATTTCGACAATGAATATGTTGCTGACACAATTGATGAATTTAATGAGCTGGAAGAATATTACGATGAAGACTTCTCAGATGGTTATGAGGATTATGAAAATTTTCTCGATGAAATGACGGCTGATAAAACTATTTTTCTGGAAACTCAGGGCGTGTTTGATTTTGTAATTGAAGGGTTTGAAAATTCCTTTGAATATTTACAGTTAGGAGTGGATACCTCAAACATGTTTTCTGAACAATATTTTTCACTTGTTTCTTTCCTATTTGCCAAACCGGCTGTTATAAATTTGCTTCCTTTGTTGAACAAATGGCAATGGTATAACGTGATTGTTGAAGATGAAGTTTACGCAGATGCAAAACAGCAATATGATAATTATATCAATGAAATTGATAACCTTCAAATGGACTGTTGTTCGCTTATAAAAAAATATACACAAACTGTTGATGCAAACAATGAGAGTTACACAACTTCGTGGACAGTTACTAAAGTAAATGAAGGATTTGATCAGGTGTATTGGAATTTGCAAATAACCGCCGAATTATACCGTCAATATTATTCGGATAAATTTACATTTCTTATAAGAGTAAAAGATTCTTCAAAGTAAATTCAATTAAGCATCTTTGACTCTATAATAAATCAGTTTTAGGGATTGTATATTTTAATCGTGAAAAGGCATCTTAAATTTTGTTTCAACAGCACCCAACGATTCCAGATATTTTTTTATCTCCAAAGCATTTGCCTCTCCCTGTATTGGGTAATCTAACGGTGAAAATCCACGAGGCCCTTTCATAATTAATAAGGCAGGATAGGAGGCTAACATGCTTTTTACCATATCTGTTTTGCCAAGTAAACAAAATGTTAATAAATTCATCTGTGTCCCGTTTTCCACTAAATAATTTACTAATTCAATATATCCTACATGACTGGCACCACCTAAGGCTGTTTCAAAATCTCCACCACCCAGTCCCAAGCCACATTTAAAAGTGCCGGGTAGGTTTTATGTAATTCAACCATTTTTGCCATGTCGCATGCAAAGTGCCAACAAATTCCTTCACCAAAGCCGGATCAAATTGTGGTTTTTCCTCTGCATTAGGATTTGCTTTTAATTCTAGTGGGTTCACTAATATTGCTGCAGTTCCTGTTATTGCTGTAAAAATAAATAGTTTCCTGTCGAGCATACTCTTGTTTTACAATTCAAAAGTATAGGTAACTGTTTAAAAAAGGGAGTTAATTTCTATTAAAATGTGTTAATTCTACAAGCTGTAAAGCAGAAGTAAATAAAGCGACTCGCGTTTTATTTATACCAATACATGGCACCTTGATCTGATTTTAATTTTTCATGTGTTGCAAGGCCCAGTTCTTTTGCTTTTTCGTATGTAAGATGAATATAATCCGGAGCTATAAAATCATATAAATTGTATGTGAGACCATCCCAACGCGGTGTATCTCCATCAGCCCAATAATAATCCAGCCAATTGATAAAAGGATATTCCGGTAAATTTCCGTTTATATAATCTTCCACCAATAATTTTATAGCCCATCCGTTCAAATATCCTTTAGGTTCTGAAAACCTTTCTTCAGTACTATAATTGTTATATCCTTTGTCTCCGGCGAGAAATAAAACACAATTTGGATATTTTAAACGAATATCTTCCAATAATTGAATATAATTTTCTTTTAGTTCAAAAGCCCTCGTAATTGTTGTATCGTGATTTAATAGATCATCTTCAATACAGAAAATGACCTGTACTTGTGAATCACTAATGTTTTGAGATTGTAATATGCTGTCTACCTGCATCCAATAGGGCCCGGAAGGGTTTAAAATATCATTAAAATCAATACCACCAATCGCACCATTTACAAAACGAATATTTTCACCGAAGTTTGCATCATTATATTCTGCTGTTTTTATTCCATCAAATATTTTTTGCGGATTGCTGGGTCCCAAACTTAAGATAACAATGTTTTCATCAGCTTCATTTTTTCCAATTGTATTTATGTTTCCAATATTTTTACAAATGTTGACATAATCTGTTTTATATTTATTATTGATCATACTATTTCCCCAAGGATATAAACCAGAATATAGACCTTCGAAAATAAATTGATCAGGATCGTTGATAGGAATATTATGTACATTGTTTTGGCCAGAAATCGGAGGCACGAAGTCATCAATTTCTGCATTTTTATTACATCCGAATTGTAAAAAGAGTACGAATGATGAATAAAGTATTATATTTTTATTTTTAATAACCATCATTGTTTTTTCCATTTGTCATCATAAATTCTACCCTTATCAATATGTTAACAACAGTTATCATGCCATTAGGTAGTTTATATACCCGGATGCGCCCCAAATGGCATATCTTTGATTCAAATAAACATTCCAACTCTTACTCCTTACTGCAATAAACATGTTTGCAGAATTAAGATTGTGGTGATAAACAGCTTATTTTTAATGATTGTGGAGCTGTTACCTCGTAAAACATTAAAAATGAAACAGTTCAATACTCATTTATTAAGTTGCTGCTTCAACCTTTGCAGCAGAAAGAAAGATATTCTCGGTGCTGATTATGGAATTTTGCCATTGTTTGTGCATTTTCCTGGTCCATAAACGCGGAAGATAAGCTTTGAAATCCAAATATCATTCTGGTGGAGTCGGTAGCTAATGCTCCATAATTATAGCCTTTTTTGGAAGTAATAATATCGCAACTCGATTGCCCAAAATTATTGCTACTAAGTATTACCGAAAAACCGAACGTAATTTAAAGTTTGGTGTTTTTCATTAAACAGGCGATAATGATGAAATTTTTGTTTGGATTATATAATAGAGATGTAAATAGGAATTGATTTCATAATATCTCCTAAGTTCAAATCAAAAAAACGAAAGTTTTGAGTAAATTTGTATTACAATAATTAATTTTGCTGCGATGTTAAGTAATAACGATATTTTGAAAAAACTACGGGTGGCATTATCGCTTCGCAATGAAGATATTATAGAAATACTTTCTTTGGTAGATTTTGAAATATCTAAAGGTGCGCTCGGGGATATGTTTAGGAATGAAGACCATCCGAATTATGTAGTTGCAGGAGATCAGATACTTCGAAATTTTCTAAATGGACTCATAATTTATAAACGCGGAAAAAAAGAAGACACCAATTCTTCCACTGAGGATAAATAAGCAAAAAAAATAAAATCATTGTCATATCACCTACAAAATGTATCGCGATATGACAATGTGAATTTTCTTAACGAGATTTAAAAAAAGAATTGTTCAGAAATAATTTTTCCGTCAGCAACTTCATAAAGGCAAATTTCTTCTAGGGTCATACGATCCTGACCTTTAAAAGTGGCATCCAAAACCATTGCAACAGTAAAATATCTACCGGCAACAGTGGCATCAGAAAACGAGCCGCCATGGCGTTCTTCAATCATGGCAGCAAACACTTTTCCTTTTTCAATTACTGCATCCTTACCAGTTGCAGATTTCGAAGGAGAGTGAGCGAGTTCTACGCTGCTAATATTGTCAGCGTATAATTCCAATTCTGCTTCTAAAATTTGTCCCTTGCGGCAAAGCTCTACAAGGCAATCGGCAATTTGTTGAGTTGTCATATTTTTTATGTTTGCCTTATATCAATCAGGATATAACTAAATGGACATAACTCACACTTTTTTGAAATTAGAATTTTGGGGATGCGATTATCAATTGGCAGGCGATAAGGAGATAGCTATTTTACAAAAAATGTAGAACCGTGGTCCATAATGGAGGAAGTCATTTTTACAACATAAATTCCGGGCATTAATTCAGCATTGATCTTAATATCCTGATCGATAATACTTGTTTGATAAATTTGTTTCCCCGAAAGGTCAAATAATCTAAATTGAATATATTCTTCGGGACGCGCAGTGAAAATTATATGGATCATATTCTGATCAAAAAACACGTTCGCTTGCATTACATTATCGTTAATGGCAACCTGCGATCCTGCTCGAATAGCTTGATTTGCCTCCAGTTCAATTGCGTAGTCTTTTATTACGAGTGTACGACCATCATTTAAAACATCGCAGCGAACCCATCCGTAATGTTTTTCATTGTCCTCATCTTTAAATCGAATACCCAGGTACTTATCAACAGCATCACCAATCCAATAACCACCGTAATTAACGGGATCACTATTAGAATTTACAATTTCCTTTACAACCAAAACCTGAGATTCCGGATTTTGCCAACTTAGGCTAGAGTCTATGATATTATTTTTATTCATGCGATAAGGATAATATCGCGTAAATCCACCTGAAGCTGCATCTATATAATCAGAAAGTCCTGCAATTGCATTTTGATATATCGCAGGGCCGGCTGCGAGATCCTGACGCAAAAAACTCATATTGGAAGAATAGGTAAAGGTTGGTGCCGAAGGGATTAAAAAGGAGGTATTAACAAAACGAAAATCATGTTCTCCGTCAGCATCTATGTCAAGAAAATATTCTTCGCCCGCTACATCTAATACCATATCGGGATTTATATCAACATAAACAACCTGGCCATTTGCTACAGTGCCAGCAATTAAAGTGGCATTGGCAAAAAGTGAATAGGAAATCAGTTTTTTGTTAAGATCAGGTTTTACCATGCAGTGTTGTTTTTTGGAAGCGCTAAAATACTGCTCTTTTTGTATGGGATTAAAAATCAAATGCCAACTGATGTTAATAATTATAATTCTATCGTATAGAAATCAGAAGGCTTGGCTTGTATCTATTTAGTTTTCAGGCAGTAATACAGTACAATTAACCTTTACAGCCCCTTTGGAAGGTGTCCTGTTTTTTTGTCTATTTGAAAATAATTTGTGCAAAATGTTTAAAAACACCTCGCCAAAATGAGGATTTGGAATTAGGGTTTGCCCATTAGAAGATGTAAATAGCACAACAAAAAACAACGTAAATAGTATTATTTGTAGTTTCAGTATAGCTAAATATACATGTTATTTAAATGGCAATGAAAATAAACCTAAATTGTCAATTTGCCCATTCTCCATTCTCAATTCCTATAACATATTGCATTAATATTCATTCCGGCACCCACAGATGCAAATAAAATTATATCTCCCTTTGCCAGCTGATGTTCCGGGAATTTATTTTTCCGAACCATATCAAATAGTGTAGGCACGGTTGCAACCGAACTGTTACCGAGTTTATGAATACTCATAGGCATAATATTTTCCGGGATATTTTTTATGCCATATAATTTGTACATTGCCTTTATAATGCCTTCATCCATTTTTTCATTTGCCTGGTGTATAAAAACTTTTTTAAGATCCTTTATATCAACACCGGCTTTATCAAGGCAGTCTTTCATAGCTTCCGGAACATATTTCATTGCATATTCGTAAACCTTTCTTCCCTTCATTTTAATATAACGTATGCGTGGATCTGAATGTGGAAAATTGGATTTCCCCATGTATAAATAATATGCCTCATCAATTGTATGTGACGCAACACTATAACTTAGAATTCCGCTATCATTAGTTTCACTTTCCTGATATTCAACAATTGCCGCTCCCGCGCCATCTGAAAATATCATGGAGTCGCGGTCATACATGTCGAGTACTCTGCTTAATGTTTCTGTTCCAATCACCAAACATTTTTTTGCAATTCCAGCCTTAAAAAATGCGTCGGCTTGAATAACACCTTGCACCCAACCGGGGCATCCAAATAATATATCATAAGCAACACATGCCGGATTGTAAATCTCAAGATCGTGTTTGATTCGGGAAGCCAGTGCAGGAAGTACATCTGTTTGAATAGTGTGTTTAATAACGTTGCCGAAATTGTGTGCAACAATTATCTGATCCAATGTTTCTTTATCAACTCCACTATCCGCTATCGCAATCTGAGCTGCAATTGTTGCCATTTCAGCGGAATTAATATCTCCGGGAGCATATCGCCGTTCTTCAATTCCCGTTATTTGTCTGAATTTATCGGCTACTTCCTGTGGTGTTGTGTTTATTTTTATATTATTCTCGTCATAAAAATCATTTATGGCAAAGTCGCGATTGGTCTTTATTTCAGGTGGTATATAGGCACCTGTTCCTGTAATAATTGTACGTTTCATTTAGAATGCTAAATTAAATAAAATTAAGCTACAGTGGTTTGGTAAAACATTCAGAGAAATGAACTGTGCTCTATTCCTGAAGTAGAATATCAAAAAGGAAAAAATATAAATAGGTTAAATATCTATTTTCACCAGTAGGTCGGTCATTGAGCAAGGTGATTTTCAATACCTGGCCCTTGAATTTGAAGGAATACCATGCATTTTTGTTTCATTTCATGATTTTTTTTACAGATTGACCCATTTTTTTTCCAACATCAATAATATTTGCGGATCAAGTTGAGGGGTAATGTTTTTACTGAATGCAAATTGCACTCCTGTATGCAACAATTCCTTTTGTTCGGAGGGAAATTGATTTAAAAGTAATTCCAATTTTTGTAAGGAAAGGCTGTCTTTTATCGTTTTATCACTTAATATCGCTGAGGTTAATCCCCATCCGTACCCGATCATAATTTCCGTTTTTTCATACGGTGAAACAATTTTGTAAATCGACATTAATTTTTGTACATCATTACCATATTTTTGGGCAATTACGCAGCCCGTAGCGCGCGATGAATTGTGTTCCGGTGTATCTGTTGTTTGATATAACATAATGGTGCCTGTGCCACATAAAAGAAGCCAAGCTATTAAGAACGGCACACTCATTTTTTCGAATCGCAAAAAGGCATAAATCATTATCACGAAAATTAATGGTGTTATATAGGTAAGGTGCCGATAATGAACAAAACTCTTAATATCAATTTCATCAACATAAAAGGGACTAAATGCATAAAACAATAAATATAAAATTATGAGTAGCAACCCTGGAGATATAACGCGGATGTTTTTTCTATATTTTATTGCGATCAAAACCATACTTAATACCATGAAAACAAATACAATGTCGCGTTGCAGAAAATCTGAAATAAATGTTAATGAGGATAAAAGAAAAGACGCAGGCAAAACACGGTGCCAGGATATTACAAAATTGCGGAAATGTTCAACGGATAAAAACCCATCAGATGCAACTCCCCGAATAGAAAAAACAGAATTATCCTCAAGCTCAAATCCGCTGTCAAGAAATGTTCTTGCAGTAATATGGGGTAGGAACGTGATTAGCGAAAAAACTAAATATTTACCAATATTTAAAAAGGAAGTTTTAGGGTCTGAATTTGTAACGAACACGTAAATAATAAATGCGGGAATAAAAATTATACTATTGTAAGACATTGAAATAGATAATCCCGTAATTATTCCACATAACAAGGGTTTTGAATATTTAGTATTGTTTACGGTTAAATAATATAAAAAAATAAATGGTAAAAAAGAAAACAACGCATGTAATCCAAAATTTACGGTTGCCCAGGGGATCAATAATGGAACAGATAAAATTGTCCAGACCGAAAACCAAATAGCTACTTTTGAACCAAACAACCGTTGCGTGAATTTTATTTGAATAAATCTTCCCACCGTTTCAATCAGCAATGCAGCCAATGTCAACGGTGGCATTAAATTTTCAAAAGGACGTAAACATATTGTTATAAGTGAAATGAAAAAACTGCCACCTTCATGTGGGTAATGCATCAACGATCTGTAACTAATTGTTCCGCTACTTACAGCTTCATTTAAACTAAGCTCCCAGGCTAACTGATCAGGAGAATTCATCCAGTTTTTTGCATACAAACCATATATTACCCGAACTATTGTTCCCAGCAATAATATAACATAAATATGCCATGACCTGAAAACAAATTGATCACTTTTCAACCAATATAAATTTTGATAAAAATAGACTTTCTTTTTCAAAAATACAGGTTTAATAACCCAACCCGTTAAATGCCAATTTTTGTATTGATGATTTATGTTAAAACCACTATCTTTAAATTGTAATGAATAAATTTGATCAATAATATTTTAAAAAATGAAAAGATTACTCCTCCTCCTTTTTTCAGTTCCCTCTACTATTATTTTATCAGGGCAATTCAATCTGGTTCCAAATTATAGTTTTGAAGATATAAATGCCTGCCCTATTGGCATATCTGGTTTTACCTGGTATGATGACGCATATGTAGCTGATTGGTTTTCAGGAACGGGTGGTACCTCCGATTATTTCAATTCCTGCGCCGGTGCGGGGTCATGGGTTAATGTACCCGATAATTTATTCAGCCTCGATCAACCTGCGCATACCGGTGTTGCATATGGTGGATTCTGGGTCAATACCGGAGGATCCTATTATGAATATACCCAAGCACAACTCACCGAGCCTCTCGTTGCAGGCGAATGTTATTATGTTGAATTTTGGAGTGCTCCGGCAACACAATCCGATTTTTTTGGAATTACGCATGCTACTACGGATGCTTTAGGTGCTTATTTTTCTGAGGATAAGGTTGGTGATGGAGCTACATATGATCTTTTAGACGTTACTCCGCAGATCGATAATAATGGAACCGGTAATTATATTGATCCTCCTGGCGAATGGATGAAAATTTGCGGATATTTTGAAGCAGAAGGCGGCGAACAATGGGTTTGTATTGGTAATTATCACAATTATGATGGTATTGATGTTGTTGCGTATACCGGAGGAACAGTAGATGCAAGTTCTGTTGTGTATTTATTTATTGATGATGTAATTGTAACACCAGTTGATTCCATGCTCGCTTATGCAATGCCCGATATTGTTGTGTGTAGTCCTTTTGAATTAATAGCGCCGTCCTGCGCCGACAGTTATCTCTGGAGCACAGGTGCAACCACCGAAACTATTACCGTTTTTGAAACCGGATCTTATTGGGTGCAACTAAATACTACTTGCGGAGTGTTTACAGATACTGCGGAAATATTATTTGTGGAAGATTCGGTTTATACTTCCGATGATTTTATAGAATTGTGTTTTAACGAATTGCCTTATACTTTGGAAGCATCGCCAACCTACGATTTTTATTTATGGAATACGGGTGAAACTACTGCGAATATTTCTATTGAGGAAGGCGGAATCTATTATGTGACCGGTTTTGCCGATTGTGCTACATTTATCGATTCCATAGAAGTGCAGATCATTGAACCAATCGGATTGTTTCCGGAATTAGGAAACGACACATTAATTTGTGATGGCGAATGGGAATTAATTTTAAATACGCCTGTTGGATTTGATTCTTATTTATGGAGCAACGGAGAAACAACTAATTCGATCACCGTTTCTGAAGCCGGAACCTATTCAATAACCGTAGAAAGTGAATGTGAAACATTTACCGATGAAATGATAATAACAATAGATCCGAATTTAAATCAGGATATAGATATTGGTGAAGATCTGATATTATGTCCCGTTGCAGGAATTAATGAAGTGCTGATTAGTGTTGACGTTGTGCTGCCAAACTACCTTTGGAGCAATGGGGAAACTACTGCTTCTATAACTGTTTCTGAGGCCGGACTTTATTGGGTAACATCTTCCTTATTGTGCAGCGATCCTTCTGATACTTTGCGGGTTTCTTTATGCGATGATGTTGCCATTCCCAATGCATTTAGTCCGAATGGCGATGGAATTAATGATGGGTTATTTGTAATTATTTCTGACCCATCAAAAATTATATCATTTCAGATATATAATCGCTGGGGTGAATTGCTGTATGATGGAAATGCTGCTAATTTTAGATGGGATGGCACCTTTAATAATATATTGCAACCAATCGGAAGTTATGTGTATTATTTAAAGTATAACGCAGATGATGGAGAAAAACTATTGCAGGGTAATTTTACTTTGGTGAGATAGAAATTACAGCCGGCATTTTGTTTTTGTTTATTTTTCTATTCGTAAGAACAAGCATAACGATATTATAAAGAAATAAATAAATCGGAAACAATGCATACAAAAACGGCTGTCCAATACATAAAATCAGCGTAAACGACCATGAAATAAAGGCTAGCATCCAGGCTTTAGATTTTTGGGAGATCGGATTTCTATAAGCATGCAACAATGTAGGTATACCAACCACAAAATCTGCAAGAATGGCAAATCCTGTTGTTATCCAGGCATCTTTGGAAATTAAATAAAGTATGAGACACATCATTCCTAAAAATAAAAATATCCAGTCTGAATTTTTAAGGAGATAATTTTTCATAGTGAAGGCGGTTGTGAATATCACCATACATCCAAATGCCGACATAGCTAATCCGGTTAAACTCCATTTCCATCCATCAACCAATATTTGCGCTACCAAACTAACGCCCATCAACAAAAACCACCCGAACCAGGATAGAATTCCCGGACTTATCTTTCTTTTATATACATCCCTCCACAAAATAAATTGTGCAGTTACAATAAAAATGGCTGCTATTAAACTTGTTGTTTGGGCGCCATGTGAAATGATGAATAAAAACATTTAGAGGTGATTGCACTTTTAGGCAAACAAAAATAGTTATAAATACAATGCTTTTTTCAGAAATACATTTTAATTGATTGCAAGTTGAAAAATCACAAGATTTATTAGGATGGATTTAGATTAAAATACAAATGTATTAAATTATAGGTTGCTTTTTATCCATAATTTATTACCTTTAGGGGAGTTCTATAATTTAAAACTTTGATATTCAATTATTTATATGTATATTTACACATAATTTTGAATGAAATAGGTATGAAATCTGTAAAGTATAAAAAACAAGGAAAAAAAGGGCTTTTTGATGAGCAAAATGCAATTGAACACATGAACGAAATGGGAAATCCATTAGAAAAAATTAGTTCTGTGATAGATTTTGAGTTTTTTCGTGAATTGTTGGAGTCAAAATTATTGAATACTGACAAAAAGAATAATGCTGGTGCAAAACCTTATGACTATGTTATGATGTTTAAAATTATGATTTTACAACGCTATTTTGGTTTAGGGGATAAGCAAATCGAGTTTCAAATTGTAGATAGAATGAGTTTTAAACAATTTTTGGGGCTTGAAACCGGAGACAAAGTTCCTGACGAAAAAACTGTTTGGTTTTTTAGAGAAAAACTTACAGAAATCGAGTTAATTCCCTTACTATTTGACCTTTTTATCAATTTTTTAGCGGAAAAAGAATTGATTTTAAATGAAGGACGAATGATTGATGCTAGTTTTACAATTGCTCCTAGGCAAAGGAATACACGTGAAGAAAATGAAAAAATAAAAAAAGGTGAAGGCGATGAATTGTGGAATGATAACAAACATAAAAAATCTCATAAAGATATTGATGCAAGATGGACAAAGAAAAACAAGGAAACATTTTTTGGATATAAAAACCATGCAAAAGTAGATTCTAAAAGCAAATTTGTAAATAAATATGTGGTAACTGATGCGTCAGTTCACGATTCGCAAGCATTAGATGAATTACTGGACGAAAAAGATAAAGGTCAAAAATTATATGCCGACAGTGCTTATACTGGAGAAAATCAAGAAAAAACGATTGCTAAACACGAAATGGAAAACCAAGTTCACGAGAAAGGATACAGAAATAGCCCTTTAACGGAAGAACAAAAAGCAAAAAACACAGAAAAATCAAGAACTAGAGCAAGAGTAGAACACGTCTTTGGCTTTATAGAACAAAGTATGAATGGATTGTGTTTGAAATCAGTAGGCATAAAAAGAGCAACAGGAATCATTGGTTTAATCAACTTAACCTACAACTTATTTAGATATGAGCAAGTAGTTAGAATTAAACCACAAGCTACTGTTAGTTAGTTAGTTGGCTGGCTGGTTGGTTGGTTGGTAAAATATTCAAAAAAATTAGGTGAAATGTAAAATTAATTTATAAATTAGCAGAATAAAAGTTCAAAAAGCATTTAAAAGGAGTTCGTGCTTATTAGATTTTTCTGTAAAAAATGAATTTTTAGAACTCCCCTTTAGATTATATGATGGTGATAATTATTTTTATAAACCATTAATTAAATTATGAGTGGTCGGCTGCTTAGCGTTATAGCCAATAGTTGGTCGAACTTTACTCGCGTTCCTTGTTTTAAAACAAAGTTTTTAAAGTGATACCGGAATAATTTTGTATAATTACTGATAAGAGCTTCATAATGAGTAGACTGATTGTTATTTTTTTTTTACTTTATAATGCAACTAATGCGTTTTCACAGGCACCCGGTATAGAATGGCAAAATACTATTGGTGGATCATCTTCGGATGTGTTAACCATTTGTCAAACTAGCGATGGCGGTTATATTGTTGGTGGATCGTCTGAAGGAGCAGCATCAGGGGATAAAACTGTACCGGGTTACGGCAATTCAGATTATTGGATAATTAAACTCGATTCATCCAGTAATATTCTTTGGCAGGAAAGTTTCGGTGGTGAAAGCATAGACAACCTTACGGACCTTAACCAAACTTCTGATGGTGGCTTTATTTTAGGTGGCAGTTCGCTCTCTGATTCATCCGGAAATAAATATCTGGCAAACGTCGGGAGTTTTGATTATTGGATTGTTAAATTAGACAGCCTTGGGAATCAGCAGTGGCAAAGTAATATAGGTGGTTCAGGAAATGATCAGTTACGTAGTATTGAGCAAACAACTGACAAAGGTTATATTCTTGGAGGTTTTTCAAATTCGCCGATTTCAGGAGATAAAACGGAAGCAAACTTTCTTGGTAGTGATGATTATTGGATTGTCAAATTGGATTCAAATGGTATTATTCAATGGCAAAATGATATAGCCGGAAATAATCAAGACTGGTTATCGAGAGTTATTCAAACTAACGATGGGGGTTATTTAGCAGGTGGTGCATCGTATTCCGGAATTTCAGGAGATAAAACGGAAGTAAATATTGCGGGAAGTCAAGACTTTTGGATAATAAAGTTTGACAGCATTGGTAATATAGAATGGCAAAACACGATTGGCGGTAGTTCTGCAGATTATCTGGATAATTTATGTAAAACTACAGATGGAGGTTTTATCTTGTGTGGAGGTTCATCTTCTGGCATATCTGCCGACAAGACAGAAATAAACATCGGGGGCAGTGATATTTGGGTTATAAAACTCGATAGCATAGGCAATTTTGAATGGCAGAATACAATTGGGGGAAACCTAAATGATGAAGCTTATAGTATTAGTCAAACGGAAGACGAAGGATATATTTTGGGGGGGATTTCATCATCTGGTATTTCAGGTGATAAATCAGAAGCAAATTATGGATTTGCGGATTATTGGATTATTAAACTAGATAATATAGGTAATATTCTCTGGCAGAAAACATTAGGAGGGTGGTCAGATGATGCATGTTATAGTCTTCGAGAGACCAACGGTAGCGGATATATTGTTGGCGGCTGGTCCAATTCCCCAGCATCAGGCAATAAAAACGAAGATAATGTCGGCTCAACGGATTTTTGGATAGTGAAACTTTATGCTGATAGTTGTGAAAAAACTATCTTTTTTCCAGATATGGACGGCGATGGATTTGGACATCCCTTGGATAGTACGTTAGCTTGTTTTGCCCCTTTAGGATATGTTATAAACAATGGAGATTGTAACGATACCGCAGCAGAAATAAACCCTTCCTCGGCAGATATTTGTAATGGTATTGATGATAATTGTAACGGTGATGTGGATGAAGGATTATCTGTCAATATATTTTATATTGATATCGACAGTGATGGCCACGGTAATTCTCTAATAGATACAATAAGCTGTCAAATCGAAATAACCGGATATGTTACTGATTCAACCGATTGCAATGATGACAACAGTTTAATTCATGAACCCATAGTTTATTATGCTGATGAGGATGGCGATTCTTATGGCAATCCTGTGAATTATGTTTTATACTGTGATTTAACTCCACCAACCGGATTTGTCTCCGACAGCACTGACTGTAATGACGCTAATCCTGATATTTATCCCGACGCTCTGGAAATACCTAATGGTATTGATGACAACTGCAACGATAGTATTGATGAACAGTTGATGGAAATTGAATTCCTAAATAGTTCTTTTAAAATTTATCCTAACCCCAATAATGGAAATTTTATCATCTTAAATCAAAATGCCAGTTTAGGAAAGATAAATGTCGCTGTTTCTAATTTGATTGGAGAAGAAATTTATTCAAAAATGTTTAACAACATTGATAAATTAATAGTTATATTACCAGTATCATTTAATGGTATTGTATTAGTCGAGATTATTTATAATAATATTTATGCATGCACGCTAATTCAGATAACAAAATGATTTTTATACTCAAAATATACATACTATGAAAACCTTATTATTAACAATTACGGTTACCTATTCATGTCTACTCAATGCTCAAACTTTAAATACAAATTACCCATTGTTGATTGATGGTGGAATTTTGTCGACTCTTGGAACAAGTAATACATGGTCTGTCAGTTTTGGAACACCCAACCAATTGCTGGGAATGAATAATTTAACGGGAGTTGGTGCTGCCATGGAATATAAGTCACTAGCTACTTCGACTAGTGGTTCTGATTTTGCAATCGATCTTACTACAACTGCTGGTGTAATTACTTTCAAATTACCCGACGCAGACGGTACCACCGGCTCGACAAAAAGAGGCGTCGTAAGCACAGGAACGCAATCTTTTGCAGGGAACAAAGAATTTAAAAATAATTTATTTATTTCTACTGGGTCTGTAACTGCCCCCTCATTTGCCTTTTCTGCTGCATCCACCACCGGTTTTAGTTATAACACGGCAAGCGGCTATAATAAAGCCCTGTTATCTTTTCCTGATTTTAATACATCAGGAACATCTGTTCTTCGATTTGCTTTTCGTCAAAATGGTTCATTTAATTTAACCAATGATGCGAGTGGTAATTATATCGATGGACAAGCACTTGATATTAATATTTTTCATGTTACAGACAATGTGCCCACACCAATTGTAAATAATGTTCAGGACGGTGGTGTAAGTGTATCAACCTATGCAGGCATTTATACGCATACAGGAACATTTGGCGGACGTACTGCAGCCGGTAATCCCGGAGATATTAGCAATAATTCAACAAAAGATTTATGCCTGGTTGCTTTTATAGGTAAAGGATATGCAGGTACCGACTGGGAGCATTCAAACAGAGGTGCTTTTGAAGTGTATGCTTCAGACGCCCATACAACTACATACCAACCAGCTTACTGCGTAATACAAACAACCAGAAAAGACGCAATCTTGCCAAATGATCATATTAGCTTTTTAGTTGATGATGCCGGAAATGCAGGCCTGACTTACAATAAACTTATACCTATAGCGTATGCCAATGGGTGGAGTGGCGGATCACCAACAACGGATTATGACAGTAGATTTTTGACCATAGAATCTCACACAACCACAACAGATGTTGGTCTGTTTATGCAAAATTCAAATGCAAATAAGGGCATCAATATTTGGCTGGACAATGATCAGGATATTTCATATATCGATAATATTCGTAACTCAAATTCAGCCTCGTTTAAAATGCGATTTAAAACCGCGGGCGCACCAGTTACTGGAATGACAATGGATACCCGGGGAGTTGCTTTTGGGGGTGGCTCAACCAGTTCCGGAACCGGACTTTCAGTGGGATCGTCAAATGATTTTGCCATAAGCACTTCTGGAAAATTAACTATGTATAACAATGTTCCGCCTTCAAATGGGCAAATTCCAATCGGTGATGGATCAGGGGCTGTCTGGTCGATGGGAACGATTTCTTCTACATCGGGAATTTTTGTAACAAATGGCGCCGGGAGTATTTCATTAGCTCCTTCCAACGATTTAGGTGCGGTTGAAAATATAACGACCTACGGAATTGCAGCAAGAACTTCACTTGAAACATGGACAACAAGAACAATTACTGCAGGATCAGGAGTAACGGTAACTAATGGAGATGGGGTTAGCGGTAATCCTACAATAAGCGCTGTGCCGGGTGCAATAATTGGAGGAACAGGAAATCAAAACGCGCCAGCCTCAACCACTGCTTATTGCCCGATTATTGGAACAAGTTCTTTTAGTACTACTGAAGCAGACCGCCAGATGGTTATGCCTTATGCAGGGACTATCAAAAATCTATACATTTCTACTTCCAGTGCTCAACCAGCATCTGGCACATTGATACTTACAATACGGAAAAATGGCATCGGAACATCACTGACAAAAACAATTAATGCTTCAGACCCCGCAGGAATTTATACGGATTTAACAAATAGTTTTACATTCAATGCAGGAGACTTGGTTTCTCTCCAAGCGGTGAATAATGCAACGGGCAACTCAGCAAAGATAATATCGTGGACCGTACAGGTGACACAGTAATTACAAAACCACTGGCTATACCATATAAGGATTAAACGCAGCTTCGTGTCTCACGAAGGTTCGATTTAATCTTGTGTTGAAAGAAGTTTCGGTAGCCCCGCGTGTAAAAAAAAGGGATGTATGGGGTTTGAATAGTTTTGATGTAGTATACTGTAAGCACTATTGCAAGAGATAATACTTATTTTTTATCCAAGTTGGTTTCCAAGGCATAAAAAAATATTTTT
>Ga0163146_10001543_pt1 | contig 32931 bp, 30 predicted proteins | sample OliLakLV19MP7G1_FD_148648 | JGI IMG/M metagenome (GOLD analysis project Ga0163146, IMG submission 148648) | Freshwater microbial mat bacterial communities from Lake Vanda, McMurdo Dry Valleys, Antarctica - Oligotrophic Lake LV.19.MP7.G1 | ecosystem: Environmental > Aquatic > Freshwater > Lake >...
CCATTTCGAGGTTTGCTTCTATTCGGGCATTGAAGATTGCATCGCGCGGGGGCTGAAAGTGTTTGAGCCCGGAGCGGGTGGGGAGCACAAGTTGGCTCGAGGTTTTGAGCCAACAGCTACAGATTCTTTGCACTATTTGGTGCACCCGGTGCTCGCGCGTGCGGTGGGGGATTTTGTCGTCCGGGAGCGAGCCAGCATTGCGCAGCATATCGCCGAGGCCCAGGCGGAGGGCGTGTTGAAGGCTCGTTGAGTAGAGGTTAATCTGAAGCTGACTGAATCACCGCGAACGAAATAATGGCCGGATTCTGAAAGTCACCCGCGGGTTCGCTGCCTTCGAGTAACCGCCGCCACAGGGGCACACGGAGCGAAACACTCAGTTCTGTGTGGCCGTTGGTAGCCAACGCGTAGTGCGCCTAAGAGTTCCGTGCGCCCCAAGAGGCCATCCTGGCGGATCTTGCCATGCCAGCGTTCTGCGTTGTCATGGCTGACCTCTGGACCCAGGCTGGCGCTCAGCGCAGGGGTGATGTCCGTCCCGGCGTGGGCAGCTGCATAAAACCGGTGCTCAGCCCCTTTCGCCGAGCACCAGAAGGCTTGGGCCGTGTCGAAGGGTGTGGAAGCGCCCCGCGATCGACTGCGCCACGGATGGTTGCGAGAAGCTTCATACGGAGGTCTTTCGGACTCAAGCGCTTCAACGCGTTGCCTAGCGGGCTGAGACCTTCTTGTCCGTGATGCCCAGCCTGCTCGCGGATGTCGCAGAGGATGCTGACGAAACCACGGGAGCAGATAACCCGGAGTTGCGGTGGACCAGCCTCTCTCCCTCCCTTCGATCGGATGGCCGCAGCTGAACACCTATCCCGCTAGTATGCGCGTGGGTTGATTTGGTTTGCTGGCTAGAGAGCCTGCCGTCGTTCCTGGAGTTGCCCCTGGGGAAACCGGACACGTTAACTTGCATCCAAGGTGTCCGGTTTTTCAGGGGAGCTACACCTGATCCTCCTCGGTAGCGCATTTTCAGTGTCGGCAATTGTGACGAGAAAGTTGCTTTACAGCTTGTTGAGTAGGTCGTAGAGGCAACGTTAAGTATCGCGCGTTGGGGCGCCTGCATGGACGCGCGGACGTGGCGTACGCACTCATCACAAAAGGGATTTTACATGTTTGAGGGAAGAAATAGGCAAGCCGGAGCTATATCTGCAGCTGGAGCTTGGTGCATCTTAGTCGGGACAGCTTGCACGGGAGCAGACGATTTGGCGAAAGAGACGTCAGCAGGCGTAGGAGAGCAGACATCTGCCTTAGGGCTGAGGCCGGCGACCTTGAAAAGATAGGTAGGGCGTTTCGTGCTTCTGGGCTTGATCTCCCAACGGTAACCGACAGACCCTCTGGCGATGATGCTCCGGTGAACAAGGGATGGAGTGGAGGGATTGACAACCGAACGCCACGCGGCGCGAGCGCCTATGCCCAAAACACCTGGCCGTATACAACGATTGGGCAGCTCAAGAAGAACGGATTCGGATCGACGACTATCGGGCATTGCGGAGCCACTTTCGTCGGGAGCGCAGGCACTGCCAACGTTCGCTATATTCTCACCGCCGCCCACTGCCTCTGGGACGAAACAACCGGCGCGTATCTTCGAAGAAACTATCCACATGCGGTCTCAGGAAAGCGGCTCGCAACTGCTTGATCAAGCAGTGGCTTTACCTAATGGAGCAGCTAAGCAGCATCCCCGAAGGCAGTGGCACTATGTTGGATAACACACTGGTGGTTTTTGGGTCTGACACCACCACCGGGCAAACACTTGCGGTCGGTGCGCACAACGGCTTTCGATTTCCCATGTGGATAGCGGGCGGGGGCAACTTCGCCTTTGAGACTGGGCGCCAAATGATGCTACCCGCAATGCCGCCCGGCACACCGGCCACCGCTTCAAACAAGTGGGGTTACGACTACAAAGGCGGCAAGTACCTGTACCACAACGCCTTGCTCGTTTCGGTGGCGCAAGCCTTCGGAATGCCCATCAACTCTTACGGCAGCCATGATCAGGGCGTCGGTGGCGTGCCGGGGTTAAAAGGCTAGTCCCCCGGCTGCCCCCTGACGAAATTGTGACCATCTTCTGAAACGAAGACGGCTTCTTCATGTGTAACGTGTTCCCATGCAATGGACCACGTTCTCCTCCAGTTCGGCATCGTTCTGCTTGCCATCGCCGCGCTGCTTGGCTTCGTCCAGCATCGCTACAAGAACGAGCCGCACACCTTCGCTCTATGGCGCGTGGTTCACAACGGTGGCACCGCCGGGGCCGTCCAGCTCATCGCCCTGTCGGCTGTGTGGCCGCACATAGCACCAGAGGGTCTGATGCGATCTTTGCTATCATGGGGCCTTGTCTTCGCGACATGGGCCTTCTTCCTCGGGCCGCTTGCGAACGCTGCCGGCCGACCTCGCGCGGCTTCAGCCATCAACAACGTCGGCGCCCTCGTGGCGCTGCCATCTTATGTGCTGCTGCTCTATCTGGGAATATCTGAGTTGTAAGCCTTAGCCATCGAGTGTTAGGCCTTGTTTGCAGGCTCCTGACAAGGCGTAGGTGGCGTGCCGGGGCTCGGGAACACGCTCGAGCGTTTTAATGCGTACGTTAAATTGCTCGCGAGTTTTTCAATATGCCGGTAAAATTGCCCTTCTTATGAAAGCCCGCACGACTCCGCGTTATCTGTTGCCATCGGTGCAAAGCGATCTGCAAGAAAAGATGGTCTTTCTCGGGGGCCCTCGTCAGGTCGGCAAAACAACCTTGGCGCGGTCCCTGCCCGGGGGCGAGCAGGGCTATTTGAACTGGGACATCCCCGAGGATCGGGCTCGCTTGCTATCCCGAACATTACCGAATACAGAACTTTGGGTCTTTGACGAACTTCACAAGTTCCGGGGGTGGCGCGCCTACGTGAAGGGACTTTTCGACAAGACGCAGGGTCAACCGCCGATCTTGGTGACTGGCAGCGCGCGACTCGATTGGTATCGCTATGGCGGGGATTCGCTGCAGGGACGCTATCACTATCTCAGGCTGCATCCTTTCTCGCTCAAAGAGTTGGGTGGTGCGCCCGGGGCGCTGGTCGAGCTGTTCGAGAAGGGTGGCTTCCCCGAGCCACTGCTTAAACTCGATGGCAGAGGCGCGCGCCGTTGGTCACTTGAATATCGCGCCCGCCTCTTGCGTGACGACCTGCAGGGCGTTGAAAATCTCACCGACCTAGGAAGGCTTGAGATGCTCATGGCCAGCTTGCCAGAGCGGGTGGGCTCTCCTCTTTCCATCAACGCTTTACGAGAAGACCTTCAAATATCGCACCCTACCGTGGCGCGGTGGCTCGACGTGTTCGAACGCGTGTATGCCATCTTTCGTCTGCCTCCTTTCGGAGCGCCCAAATTGCGCGCCGTTAAAAAAGAGCAAAAGCATTACCACTTCGATTGGACTTTGGTGGTTGAGCCTGGTCCTCGTTTCGAGAACCTGGTCGCAAGCCACTTGCTCAAGTGGGTCCACTATCAGATTGACGTGGAGGGGCGAGATCTGGAGCTTCGTTACTTCCGTGACATCGACGGGCGGGAAGTGGACTTCATCGTTACAGAGCGGCGAAAACCAATCCTGGCCGTCGAATGCAAGCTCAGCCAGGGTCCAGTGGATCGAAGCCTACGTTACTTTGTGGAACGTTTTCCCAATGTTCAGGCGTGGCAGTTAAGCTTGCACGGCAAGGACGATCAACGCACGCCCGAGGGCATCCGCATTTCGCCAGCGCACACACTGCTATCGACGCTCGTGTGAGATACCAACTGAGAACACTTAGTGTATCCGGTTCACAGAGCCGTGTAGCTGAGGCGCGCCGATGGCATCAATGTAGCTGGGTGACGAAAACTGCGTTAACCGGCCGAGGTTTGCTGTTCAGGGCGAGCCGCTTGTGTCGAGAGGCTCGACGGGGATCTGGATCGGGCCAAGTTCAGCGAGCAGGGCGTTAGGATCGAGTCTTGCGAGGGTGCGTTTCCAGAAGAGGGGCGCGAGTTCGAGCATGCGATCTTGGGGCCAAAGGGGCACCAGACGAATCAGGCACCGCAGGTATTCCTCAGGGTCGATGGCGTGCAGGCGTGCGGAAGCGACCAGTGAGAACAATGCGGCGGTACTTTTGGCGTGGTCGTCGCTGCCGCAAAAGAGCCAAGCTTTTCGGCCGAGGGCGACGCGCTTGATGGCTCGCTCAGCACCGTTGTTGGTCAGCACGAGCCGACCATCATCAAAGAAGCGGACGAGCGCGTGCTTTTGATTGTGAGAATACTCGAGGGCACTTCGCACGAAGCCGCGCTCGCCTTTGAATGTCGGGCGTTGTTGCTCGACCCATTCGAAGAAACTATCCACATGCGGTTTCAGGAAAGCGGCTCGCAACTGCTTGATCTCGGAGGGTGGCTTCTTCTTCCACGAAGCGTCCAGCTCGAAGATGCGCCCGATACGGATCAGACCCTCGCGAGCGACGGCATTCTTGGCGACAGGGGCTTCCCAGAAGCGCTGACGGCAATGAAACCAACAACCCACCTCCATGCGCTGGCAGCCATCGTGCTCAACATCGTGAGCCGAGGCTTGCACCGCGGTTGCGTCGGCAAACAACAAATCGAACACGCTTTTGGCGTCGGCCTGCACATAACCATTAAATCCGGCAAAACGGCCATAGATCGCAGGGCTATTCTCGCGCTCAAGGTAGTCGAAAATGATGTGGTCCCGGTCCGCAATTCGGACCAAGAAGTGGCTCTTTTTGCAAGGCTGGCGCCCTTTGTCGTTAGGAATGGGCTGAATGCAAATCCCGGTGGCATCGGTGGAGATGCAGAAGGCAGTAGCCAACGTATGTTCTCCCATCGCCTTAACGACGGTTTCTCCGAGCTTGTCGCCGACAATCTTTTTCCAACGCGACAAAGTCCCGCGGCTAACTGGGAAGCGCTCGCGTGCGAAGGTGTCTTCGATTCGAAACAGCGGCATGCCTTTTCCGATGTTTTCCATGATGACGTGAGCTGCGAGAGACGGAGCTGCGATGGCGCTCGGCAACATTTCATCAGGCATCGGTGTCGGAATGATGTCCACATTTCCTTCCGCATCCACCGTCTTGTAGCGGACGCGGGCGATAACCAAACGCCGCTTGCCTCCACGTTTATGAGCGATTTTATACGTTTCCTCAAACCCGTGCCGGACAACTTTGCCGTCGGCAACGAGCGCTTCCAGGTGAGGATCAGCGATCTCGATGCGCTCTTCCTCAAACGGGAGCAAACTCAGATCGCGGCGGCCTGTACCTTGGTTATGCGCCCGATTTCCTCGGCGTTTCCCGTCGCGGGCCTTGGCCTCACTCGGCGCCTTTTGCTCGGACTTGCCCATCCCCAACGTCCCAGCAAGCGAATCGAGCTCTTGCAGCTTTTGCGCATACTCGAGCTCAAGCTGCCTAGTATCGACCCGCTCGGCTTTGGCAACAAACAGCCGCCGCTTGAACAGCTCAAGCTCTTGGCGCAATCGCTCATGGGAGGCACGCAAGTTATCACGCTCTTTTTCGAGCTCTGCGATGCGCGCAAGGAGTATCTCACGTTGAGCAGCGCCGGCACTGCGCTCCGCTTGCAATGCAGCGCTTAGATTTAGTGCTTGAGCTTGAAGATGAGTACTCTCAGACACGCATGTCCTTGTGCCACACGCGGTCTGATTATTCAAACACTTTCTTGCATCGGGTTAACTTCTTTTCAGTGAACCCGCACGCGCTTTCGAGCCGGTGCTCGTGCCTCAATACTGATGCCATCCAACAAGTCATCGAGCTCTCGCTCGGTGAGCACAATGCTGCCGGTGGCGTCTTGTTTTGCGTCGGGGGTCCGAAAAATGGCGCTGTCCAATCGCTTGTAAAAAATGCACATCCCGCTGCCATCGAAAAACAAGATCTTGAGGGCAAATCTCCGTTTGCCAAAGAACACAAACAGCGCCCCGCTCCGTACGGAACGCCCAATCTGCTCCTCTACAATCCCCGAAAGGCGATCGAAACCCCAGCGCAGATCGACCGGCACTAGCCCAACGAAAATCTCAACGCCGCTCGGTATCATTGCGCCTCAAAGAGCCCTGCGACCGAGCAGAACGTCGAACACTGTAGCAAGTGTCGTGCGATCGGTGCCTGCCATGATTTCGACTCGCGCTCCGCCCACTTGCACGACCACTGCCGCCCCGCGCTGGGGCGTTTCACGCCGCTTCTCCACCACAACGCGTGCGAGCGGCACCGTCTTCTGCGGTCTCGACCGCGCGCGTCTTCCCAGTCGACTCGACCAAGCTAGCAGCGCATGGGCCGAGTACCCGCGTCCAACACAAAACTCACGCGAACTCTTCCCGCTCGCCCGCCATGCGGCCACGTGCTCTGCCCATTCTGATGCTGTTGCCATGGGCACACCTTGGGCCCGCCACCTCTAACTTGCTACACGGCTCCGTGAATCGGATACCACCAATGTGCTCACGCACGGTGTGCCTTATATGTGTTTGCTGTGGATCTACGCACGGGCTCAGGTTCAGGTAGGCGTAAAGAGCGTGGGTGCTCAAGTCGCCACGGCTGGGCTCGTGGCGTTTGTCGGTCTCCTCTGGGCGTTAGCACTTCTAAAGAAGTTCGCTTGGGCGCGTGGCTTCTACCAAGATCACGCTTGGCTCCTTGGCGCACGCGCCTTCCCGCTACCCGCCAATTTCCACGTTTGGGTCGTTCCGTTGCTCGCTCTCCCCCAAATCACCCACTACGCGTTGGATGGCGTGCTCTGGCGTCGTTCAGAAAGCGCGAGTAATCAGGCTCAGCGCCGGGCGCTGGGCTTCGGTGCTGGGAGCGATTAGCCTAGAAGAAGCATGGCGGCACTCGTTCGTAGCTGGGAAAACACCGAAGAGGGAAGCTTACTCTTCACTCCCGATCGAGCACGTCAGGAAGCTTCCAATCTAGCTACGTTCATGCGTTGGCTCGCCGATAAAAAGGGCGTCCACGTCGACGGCTACGCCGCTCTGCATGCCTGGTCGGTGAACGAAGTCGAGGCGTTTTGGCTCGCGGTCTGGGAGTTTTTCGAACTGCGTTCGGCCACAGCTATCGACTGTGTGCTGACGGCGCGCACGCTGCCTGGCGCGCATTGGTTTGTCGGTGCGAGCCTGAATTTTGCGGATCATTGTCTGAGCCGCCGGGATGGCGCGCTGGCGCTGATCGCTGTGTCCGAGGATGGGCGACGGGAGACGTTCACGTACGCGGAGTTGAGTGAGCATGTGGCGCGTGCAAGGGCGGGACTCAAGCGTTTAGGCGTCGGGCTTGGGGATCGGGTGGCTGCCTATTTACCGAATGGCCCCGAAGCGCTGATCGCGTTTCTAGCCACGGCGAGCCTGGGAGCTGTTTGGTCTTGCTGCGCGCCAGAGTTCGGCGTGCCGGCGGTGCTCGATCGCTTCACACAGATCGAGCCTAGAGTGCTGTTCGCAGTGGATGGCTATCGCTACGGAGGCAAATCCTTCAATCGCCTCGCCGCGGTTCAATCGATTGCTGAAGCGCTTCCCTCGCTAGCTCATGTCGTCGTCGTGGAACGACTGGGGCAACAGTGTGAGCTTCCGAATGTGCTCTCGTTTGCCCAATTTATGAGCGAAACCGAGCCGCTGGTGTTCGACGCCGTCCCCTTCGAGCACCCGCTTTGGATCCTCTATTCTTCGGGAACCACGGGCCTTCCAAAAGCGATCGTGCATGGCCACGGCGGGATCCTGTTGGAGCTCAACAAAGCGCTCAGCTTGCATTGTGATCTGAAGCGAGAGGATCGCTTTTTCTGGTTCTCCACGACCGGTTGGATGATGTGGAACTTCCTGATTGGCGGCTTACTCGTGGGATGCACGCTGGTGCTGTACGATGGGAGCCCGGCCGAGCCGGATATCCAGCGCTTGTGGCGGCTGGCGCAAGATGAAGGGGTGACCTTCTTTGGAGTGAGTGCGTCCTTCCTTCAAGCGTGCCAGAAAGCAGAAATTGTTCCCGGGCGCGATCTGGATCTTTCTCGCTTGCGCAGTATTGGCACTACAGGTTCACCGTTACTCGCGGACGGCTTTGGCTGGGTGTACGCGAACGTTGGAGCCGAAGCCCCAGCGGAAATCCTGCTGGGCTCAGTCAGCGGAGGTACTGACGTGTGCACCGCCTTCGTGATTTCTTGCCCGATTTTGCCAGTTCATGCAGGCGAGCTGCAATGCGCGGCCTTGGGAGCGAAGGTGGAAGCCTACGATGCTCATGCGCAGCCCGTGATCGGCGACGTGGGAGAGCTAGTGCTCACCTTGCCGCTGCCGTCGATGCCTTTGTTCTTCTGGGGTGACGCGAGCGGCGAACGCTTCCTAGACAGTTATTTTTCGACTTATCCAGGCGTTTGGCGGCACGGGGATTGGGTGAAGATCAATGAGCACGGCGGCATGGTGATCTCAGGGCGTTCGGATTCAACGCTCAATCGTGGGGGCGTGCGCATGGGAACCAGCGAATTCTATCGCGTCGTGGAAGCAGTACCGGAGGTTTCGGATAGCCTGGTGGTGGATACTGCATCCGTTCAAGATCCGAACGGAAAGCTGTATTTGTTTCTCGTTTTGAAAACTGGGGTTGCGCTTTCGGACCCGCTGATCGCGACGCTCAAGCGCCGGATTGCCACCGAAATATCGCCACGCCACGTCCCAGATCAGATCGTCAAAATTGAAGAAGTCCCACGCACACTCAGCGGAAAGAAGCTGGAGGTTCCGATCAAGAAGATCCTGATGGGGCACGATGCAGCCCACGCAGTGAGTCGCGATACCTTGAAAAATCCGGCGGCAATTGACTTTTTTGTGGCTTGGGCGAACGACAGGCGTCCATGAGCGCTTTCCGCGGGGCGACGGAACCGGATGCCCCGCAGGCGTCGCGGAGGTAGTAAGCATGCTTACTACCTCTGCTCGCTAGAAATTCAGCCGCCCTAACTGCGCGCGCTGCGCGAGCAAAACTTCGAGACCGAGGCCCCTCTCGCCACGAACTTTTCTGCGGCCACAACTTGCACGCAAGTGGGCTCCGAGGGAAAGTCCTGGTCCAGTCGAGAAAGCGGCCCACGGGCTGGCAGCCTTACCTAGGCGAGGTTCGCTTCAAGTCTCCAACTTTTCGGGGGTGGTTTCTTGGCAGCAGAAAATCCGACAATAAGACATGTCCCAGGAAGCCTTTAACTTCAAAAGCGCGAAGCTCAGCATCGTGGTGCCCGTGTTCAACGAGGTCCAGCAGATCACGCGCAATTTGGATTTGTTGCTAGGCGAAGTGGACGATCACTTCGAAGACTTCGAAGTGATCGTGGTTTCCGACGGAAGTACCGACAGCACCAACGCTAAACTGCTCTCACTCAAGCATCCGCGCATACGCCCGATCATCGTCGAGAAAAACACCGGCAAAGGCAATGCTGTGCGTGTCGGCTTTCAAGCTGCGGCGGGCGACTATGTGCTGTTCATCGACGGCGGTATGGAGATTCACCCCAAGGAGATCCGAATTTTCATGGGTCTGATGTCGCTCTACCAGTGCGATGTCGTCGTCGGCTCCAAACGCCATCCGCAGGCGCGCGTACAGTACCCTTGGTACCGCAAGTTTCTCAGCTGGTGCTTTCAGCAAATCGTTCGTGTTCTATTCAAAATTGACGTCACTGACACACAGGTTGGCATCAAGCTCTTTCGCCGCGAAGTGGTAGAGGCGGTGCTGCCGCATATGGAAATCAACCGCTACGGGTTTGACTTGGAGATGCTGTCATTGGCCAAGCACCTGGGCTACGATCAGATTCTCGAAGCTCCGATCCAGCTCGACTACTCTGACTCAAGCAGGCGCTTTATCTTTACGGATCTTTATCACGTGTTCAAGATCAGTTACAGCCTGTTCAAGGACACGTTCCACCTTTACATGCGATTGCCTAAGATCAAGGCCGGCGTTCATCCCGCTTTGGACAAGGCTGAAAAGCGCGCGGGATAGCCCGTTATGACTCCCGATCTTCTACAGCCTGCGGCGGCGCTGCGTATCGATTTCGAACACACCAAGTTCGCCGTCAGCTTGGCCTTCGACGGTGCTGTGGCAGGGGGCATGTTCTCGGAAGCGCTCGACAAGGCAGCTCTGCCGCGTTCGACGTGGGAGCCCAGCGGATTTGCCAACGACCTGTTCGTCAGTCGTTTCGTCGCACAGTGCCTGCGTGTGCGGATTGGAGGCAGGGAAGCCACGCTTTCAACTCGCTACTTGACGCGAGTGCTCTGCCAGCCACCCGCGGAGATCGCGATTGTCGACTATCGACGCGAGATCCTAGCGGAGCTTGCTGCCTCGAGCGACGCGCGCCGCGCATTCGAAAAGCTCTACCTCGCGCTCTGTAGTCTTCGCTCATTGCTGGAGAACGCGGGAGCCGGGCGCGTGTGGGACGCCAACCGCCGTAAGCTCGACATCCTGACGGCGTTGAAACAAGTGTTCCAACTCTTGGCGGAGCAATTCTCCGACTGCCGTTCGGGGCTCGGCTGTCTCGGAACCTTCGGCGCTCAAGTCACCGCCAGCGAAACGTATCAAGCGCTTTCGGATCTCCTGAACTACGACGCTCACCTGGCATCCTTGAGCGTGCGTGTCGCGGTCGGTGCGGACGGGCGCATTCGGGGCTTTGAAGTGCTGTCGGTGAACGAGAACTCCGATAATCCTTTCGTGAATCCTGTGTGGCGGCGCTGGCTCTCAAAAATTGAGCTTTTTTTGCGCGGATACCGCTTTGGGGACGGCGAAGTCATGGCGCGCTTGCTCGATTCCGTGTTCACCGGACTCGAAGTGGAGCTCGTGGCGCTGGTTCAGCTGCTGGGCGATTGCGAATTCTATTTGGGTGCGCTCGGGTTCCGAGACCAAGCCGAAGCAGCAGGGCTCAAGGTTTGTTTGCCGAAGCTTGTAACGGCCGAGTCCCCGCGCGATCTTCGCAGCCTGTTCAATCCGCTGCTGCTGCTCAACGGCAGTGTGCCGGTGCCCTGCGATCTGATCGGGGATCGGCTCACTTCCACCACGCTCGTCACCGGTCCGAATTCAGGCGGGAAGACTCGCTTGCTACAGGCACTCGGCTTAACCCAGTTGCTCGCCCAATCTGGGCTCTTCATTCCAGCGCGCGAAGGCTCTGTGGCTCTCTCGTCGGGCTTGGTGGCGTCGCTGATTGAACAAGTGCAGGCCGATCAAGCAGAGGGCCGGCTCGGGATGGAGCTGTTGCGTATTCGCGCGCTGTTTGAGAGTCTGCCTCCGGGGGCGATGGTGCTTTTGGATGAGCTCTGTTCGGGCACCAACCCTTCGGAGGGTGAGCAGATCTTCGAGCTCGTGCTGACAATGCTCAATCGGCTTGGGTTGCAAGTGTTCATCACCACGCATTTTCTAGCATTTGCCGCGCGCTTGGCAGGGAGTGCCACCATCGAACGGCTCAACTTTCTTCAGGTGGAGCTCAACGCCGACCGACAGCCGACGTATCAGTTCAAAGCCGGCGTGGCACAGACGTCGCTTGCGGGTCACACCGCCGAACGATTGGGCGTCACGGGCGACCAACTGCTGCGGCTGGTTGAGGCAAGCCTCAGCAAACAAAGCCGACCGACTTCCGAGAGGCCTTAACCCGTTGGCAACCTTCCTTGCCACAAAGAAGATGTCGCCTGCGCTCCGGGCACGGTTGGAAGCCAGCGTGAGTGGGCGCAAAGCGGGTGATGCAAGGGCTTGGGCGCCGAGTTCCGCTGCTGTGATCCGGGTGGCCGTCCTGGTCGGAATAGTGACAGTGGTGGCAACCCTCTTCCTGGCGAGACAGAGGTCCCAGGAGGAATTGGCTCAACAGCGCGCTACATTGCTGGCGCGATTGCGGGGCGAAAGAGTTGGATTGCCAGCGAATTTCAAGACGCTGGTGGCTCGCCAGTATCTTTGGTTTGAGTCGAGTTCCCGAGCTTACGCAGGCGATCAAATCGACCCCTCGATTCAGGAAGACACGGTGTTTTCTGCTGAACTCCTGCGTCGGATGCTCTACGTGCGTGGCCCCCTTGAAAGCTTTGCGCGACCCACGGGCATCGCTGAAAGTGCGGCCCATTCCTACCGAGATGCGTTCCTGCTCTGCTTGCTCGATCCTCCCGCAGCGCGCTCTGAGAAGCTGCTCTTGTCGCGTGCGCGGAAGGCGCTCACGGGAGGTGAGCAAACATTGGTGGCCGCGCACGTCATGCGATACCTTGAGTTGTTGGTTGGGTTGCCTTTCTTGCTCCCCGATTGGGAAGCTCGAGTGCAAGTCGCGGAGTCCTCGTTTGAGCTCGAAAAGCTAGCCCGCCATTTCGATCAAGCGCCGATTCAGGCGGCCAAGCAGGCGGCGCAGGCGGACCTCGGCTTACTCGTCATGGACGAACCGAACGATGGCTCGGGCCCCACCGAGCTCGATGGGGCAAGTCCGCATTACGTGAGAGTCGAGCTGCGCGAGCTCCGAACGGGCAAGCTCTTGCTGCGTTTGCGCAGGCACGTCGATCCTGGGTGGATTTCGACTAACGTACGCTGGGAACACGCCAACGGGATCAATAGTTGCGCGCTGGGGCTCGATATCCGCGAGCAGGTGAGTGGGGCCGGGGCGGGGGACGCGCGCTAGACTTTCTTCTGAGGCTTGACGCCGGCGAGGCGTTTCCGCGCCACTTCAAACGCGACCTCACTCTGATCGATGCCCGCAAAACGCCGCCCGAGCTTGGCGGCGGCTACGAGTGTCGTGCCGGAGCCGCACATCGGATCGAGCACGCGACTCCCCGGAAGGCTCGAAGCGAGCACGATGCGTTCCAAGAGCTTTTCAGGCTTCTGCGTGGGGTAGCCGGTGGCTTCGCTGTTCAGCGGAGTGTTGGCGCGCATGGACTTGCAATCCGTCCACACGCTCCCCAAACGTCGCCCCGTGTCAGCGTAGTAGCGGTAGGCTTTGCCGGCGATCACGCGCTCGCGGTAGTGGCGGCCGTCGGTGTCTATGTTGGAGAAATGCATCTCGAGACTTGTGGTGGCGTAGGATTCTCGCAGCTCCGGCGCATCTCCATTCCAGATGAAGTGGGCGGTCTTCGAATAGATCAGGATCGTTTGGTGCGTCACGCTAGGGCCCGAGCGCCGCCGGCCGCCATTACCCGGCACCCAGATGATTTCCCCTTGAAAATGCGCTCTCCCAAACACCTGATCCAAGATCAGCTTGGCATCGTGAATGCCGCGATAATCCAGCTGCAACCACAGGCTTCCCTGAGCACTGAGCGCATCGCGCATCGCTGCCACACGCGGCTTCAGCATTTCGCAGAAGGCGTCGAGGCCGCCCCAGGCGTCGCGGTAGGCTGCTTCGCCAGAAATGCGCTCGCCTTTCTCAGCACGTGCGCCACGGGTGCCACCAGCGTTGAATGGAGGATCGACATAGATGAGGTCGAACGCGTCCGCGCCACTGCTAGTGAGCTTGGGCATCCACGCGAGACAGTCTCCCAGGTGCAAAATGCCGCTCTCAAAGGCCACGGAACGGTGACCTGAATCGAGTCCTGACTCGTGAGCAACGGCCACACTCATGTGCCACCGGGGTCGGGGAGAGCGCGTTCCGCTTGTTGGGCCACGGAGCTTGCGGGGCTCGTCGGCGTGGCACTTTCCTCGGCGGGCGGCGGATCGCTGTTGGCAATTTCTTCTTCTTCAGCAGTGCCCAAATGAAATTCTTGCTGAGCCGGCAGCCATTCCCAATAGGGCCCGCCGCCTTCGCAGCCGAGCACCATTTCCTCCGGCGAACAGGCAATTCTGAGGTGCAGGTGGTCGTCGTGTGGGGCGCTGTCCCCGGGCTGGAGCATGACGGTTTCTGCGCGCCAGATGAGCTCAGCGGGTTCTGCTCGCGCCCGCGCATACTCGATCAGGAGGCCCTCGACGGGCTCACTCACGAATAGAAATTGGACGCCAATTTCCGGGGAATTCAAGAGCTCACGCACGAGCAACCATTGGCGCTCGATGTCCAATTGGACATATTGCCCGGTCCCATAGAGTGGGGCGAGACCATCGGGGCCCAGATGCAGGAAGCCTGGGTTGACGATCGGGATCTGCGTTGGCGTCATCAGAAACCACAGCAGATCCACGTCGCGCCCAGAGCGATGCGAATTGTGCCGAGGGATCTTGCCGCCCCACTCGGCTCCCAGATCACCGATGACCAACGGCGGCCCGCCCGGCAGTTGCTCGTCGATGCGTTTGGCCACCTCGCGCAACGCCGCAACCAGGCGTGGGCGTCCAAAGTGATTCTCACCCTTGGGCCGGAGGCGCACCAAGCCAGGCGAGCGCACGGGGAGTTCAGCGGCGTCCGTTTGCACACCGTGGTACGGTAGCCCCACCGAGCCGCGGAGTCCGGGTGCGAGCGGCGTGGGGCTGCCAAAGCAGGCGGTGGTGGTGGCCACGCCCAGAATTCCGAGAAGTTGTAGCAGACAGCGGTTCATGCGTTGGGCTCCGAAATAGGTAAAAAGCGAGCAATCGACGCTTCAATACTGAGCACAGCGGCTTCGCTCTGAAAAGGTTCGGTGACCGTCCACTTGCCCTCGAGTTGCGTGATGTAGCGGTGTTCTGCGAATGCGGCGACAGCGTTCTTGATGAGCGGTGTGCTGATAGCTTCGCGCCGCGAAATGGTGCCTGCGAGGTAGAGCTTTTGACCTTGCGCGAGCGCAAGTTTCTCGAACTCTTTTTCAGCAACCGGTCCGGACAGGAGCGTGGGCAGACAACTCGCCACGATCCGATAGCCCTCCAGAAAATTCCGTAGAACTGCGGCGTAGATTTCCAGCCACTGCTCGCCTGAAAACTCGCCGAAGCCAGGACCTGCGGCCAGTACTGAGTCTGCTTCGCTGAGTGTCCCCCGTTCTTTGAGCGTACCAATCGTTTCGTCGAAGATGGTGTCAAAGGGAGCATCCGCGCGGAATCGAAACTCAAACTTAAAGAGTCGCGAGAGCTCTTGAACGCGCTCTCGTAGGTAAGCGGCGGGGGCTCGGCCAGCGCTTGCGAGCAACGCTAGGCTCACCAGGGCGCGTTCTACAAAGAAGTGAACGATGATATTTTTTGAAGTATCCAGCACCAGGCGTTTGCTCTCAACCACGGTATAAATCGGATTTCTCTTCGAAAAACCCCGGTTCCCGTTGCGTGAGAGGCGCTTGCCTGAGGGGTCGTCAGGAGCGTGCAGCGTGATACCTTCAGTCTCGGCAAACATTTGTATCGACTCGGTGATAGCTAGAGGACGCAGCACGCCGGGCGCAAGCTCGGTGGTCGTAGCAACGCGTGCGCCTTGAGCCTTGAGCTCCACGAGCAGGTGTGAACACAACGTTACCAGATCCGTGTGGCTGATGCCGCGTTGAGCTTGGCCAAGCAGCGCCAGTGCCGTGAGGGCCCCCGGCGTGACTGCGGTGACTTGATTGATCTCGTCCATCACTCGATTGCCAAGTCGAGTTACAAGGGCTCTCTTTTTCGCTGGTGTGAGTGCCTCTTGGTCAGCAAGGCCCAATTCGCGGTGCACTTCAGCTAAGGTCATCACCTGGCCGACCTGCAGGTTGATTCGCCCGTAACGATGGCGGAATAGATTGGAAGAACGCAGCAATCCGGCGGCATCTTCCTTCTTCTTCTCACCACCTGAAAGCTCTCGTTCGAAGCTGTCAGCCTCAATAATGCGCTCGTAGCCGATGCTCACCGGGATGAAGAAGGTTTCCTGTTCGGGCACGGCTAGCGCCGCATCCACGATCATGTTGAGAAGCCCAAATTTGGGGGGCAAGAGCTTTCCGGTCCGGCTTCGACCGCCCTCCAGGAAAAGCTCAATGGGATAGCCGTCGCGGATCAAACGACGCACGTAGGCGTCCACAACAGCGGCATATAAACGATCCCCCCGAAAGGCGCGTCGAATGAAAAACCCGCCCGCTCGCCGGAGGATAGGCCCCGCAGGAAAGAAATTCAGGTTATCTCCGGCAGCGACGAACGGTAGCGGGAGATTTTCCTCGTTGAAGATGTAGCTCAGTATCAAATAATCGATGTGGCTCTTGTGGCTTGGGAGCAGGATCAGCGCGCCACGTCGCGCCACGGCGCGCACGCGTTCTATATCCTTGGGGTCGTATTCAATCCCTGCATACAGGCGGTTGAAGACGCGATGCAGAAGCACCTCGAGCGCCTTCAGCGTCGAGAGATCCGGCGCTGCTTGCAGTTGCTCCAACATTTGCAGGGCGCGAGCTGTGAGCGCGGTGCGTTGTTCCGTGCGTTCGCCGGCGAGCTCTTCAATCGTGCGCCGAAGCCGCGGACTGCGCACAATTTCATTGCGAATGCGTTCTGGAGCTTTGGCGCGCGGGCCAACCACCGCTTGGCGTTCGCGCTCGAGTCGTCGAAGCACGGCATAGGTGATGCGACGCACATGTGAGGCGTCCTTCAATCCCCCAGTTTGTTGCAGGTATTCCTTCAGATTCAGTGGCTCACCGAGCCTGAGCGTGACGTGTCCGCGGTTGAGCAGCAGCTGTGCAAGGGTGCGAGTCGGAGAGGGCCATTGGCGAGATCCGAACAGTGCGTTCCAAGGGCTGGAGCCAGGCGTGTCAGGTCCTCGCGCCCAAACGAAGACCTGAGGAACCAAAAAAATGGGCCTTTCTTGGCGCCGTTGAGTTTCAAGCAGCGCGTGGATCAGGTCATCGCCCTCGGTGAGGCCACGTTCGCCACTCGATCCCGCTGCAATGTCGAGCACGCTCGGAGGACGTTTCAGAAAGAGTGCTGCCGATCCGCCTTGCTGCAAGGCGTGCGTGAGCTTCTCTGCTGGGCGCGCAGAGCTTAACGCTTCCGCCCAGCTTGAATTGAGCGGATTGAGCATCCCGAGGCCCAGATTGTTGACGAATCGGATACGGGGTAGCTCATGCTGTCGGGTGAGGTGATCGAGCGCGAGGAAATCGACGAGATTGAGGCTGCGTAGCACATACACCACCGTGCCGACATTGGAGAGCGCACGCACGGCCTCCGCCCACGTGGGGTCCACCTGAATGCCGCGGAAGGCTTGGTCATAAACACGCCGCAACCATCGGTTCGGTTCATAGGGCTGAGCTTTGCTGGGTGGAGTCACAGGAGAGCTAATACCGTCGACGTGAGCCTCAGGGTGCCGATGCTTGGGCAGCGTGGCAAGCGGAGAGCGCAAGGTCTTTGGGGGTTGCGAGCGCGTGCAGCGCTGTGTATGCGGGTGAGGCCGAAAATGCGATGGAAGACGCCCAGTAAAGTAGCTTGTTTGAGCTGTCTCTTGCTGGCCCAGCTCGGGTGTCGTTCACGGCCCAAGCCCAAGCAAGATTTTCCGGTTGAAGTCGTGCCGAGCACTGAGCTCGCGACGGAAGATCTGCTTCCGGAACAGGCCAAGGGGGAAGCGGGAGCGGCCCCGTCGCAGTGTCAGTTGAGTACAGGTTCTGGCTTCACGCTGGGCGAGCCGGGGCGAACCAGTGCCGACGCTGATGAGGCTGTCGATCTGCCATTTGGAGTGGACCTCGGAGGTGTCGTGAGCGCCTATGGAGGGTTTGCGGTGGGCGCACTGGTTCCTGTCGGTAAAAGTTTGGAAGCTCAGGTGGTTTGGCTACCTGCTGAGGTGAGTCGCGGAGTTTCTGTGGCATTGGGCTCGGTGCACGGCGGCGGTCCGGCGCCCGAGCTAGCTCTCAATTCGGAGGTTCTGCTGGCCGCCATCCCGGACACCGATGCTGCCGGCAAGACGTTGCGTCTCGCGAGTGTGAGCGCCGCTAACCTGAAGCCGGTGGTGCACTTTGGCGAAGAGCTGGCAGTCGGGCGCGACGATTCGGATGCATTCTCGCTGGCCAGCGTGCACCACCAAACGCTGCTGGTTTGGGACGACTTTGACAAGAAGGCTAAGCCGAAGGGCCACAGTGTGATCCGTGGAATTTCCTTCAGCCCGACGACAATAGACAAGCCTGGGCAGCCATTTCTGATTTCCCCTCCGTTCTTAGACGCGCAAGCTCCTCGCCTAGTCGCACGAGGCGATGCCTTTTGGTTGGTGTGGGCCGCGAGCGAAGGTATCGAAAAGGCGCCACCGCGTGCTATCCCGAGCGATGAGAACTCGGCGACACCTGAGGAGACTCACTTGGTGGACGCTGAGCGGCGTTATTTGCAAGTCGTGTTGCTGGATGGGGCGGGCAAGCCACTCGGAAAGCCGCTGAATATCTCGGAGCCGAGTGGTCAAGTGTTGGCGTATGATTGCTCGGTAGATGCGGCGGGCGCGCTGATTGTGGCGTTTCGCAACGAAGCCGCGCCGGGTGTTGAGCGGGAAACGATCGAAGTGGCTCGCGTTTTGCCGGATGGTTCGGTTCGGCGGCGCTCGCTGCCTGGCGCTTGGGAGCCAGGAGCCCCCGATTTGTTGTTGGATTCCGGCCATCAACCAGCGCTTCTCCAGCTGCTGGTGGGGGATGAGGCGGGGGGAGTGCGCCTGAGCGAAGCGCTCAGCGAAGACGTCAATCCCGCGTTTTCAAACGAGTTAGCGTTAGCTCGCTCCCGCGTTCTCGGAATCAACCAGGGCAGAGTGCTACTGGCTCAGCCGCGTGGGCGAGCGCTGCAGCTGCTTTCGGCTAGCTGTGGTGTTACTCAGAAATCGGAGAAGGCGAAATGACAGATCGCGTTTTGGTGTTCATTGCGGAAGGCTTTGAAGAGATCGAAGCCGTCACCCTGGTGGATGTGCTGCGCCGCGCCGAAATCCCAACCGAGCTGGTGGGCGTCGAAGGATCTCTTGTCACCGGGGCGCATGGCATCGCGGTATCTGCGACGCTTCTGCTTTCCAAACTGGTACTCGGGCCAACCGACGCGATCGTTCTGCCAGGCGGTATGCCTGGCTCCGCTCATTTGCGCGATAATCTGCGGGTGCGGGACTTGCTTCAGTCAGCGTTCGAAGCGGGAAGCCTGGTCGGTGCGATCTGCGCGGCGCCGATTGCGCTAGAAGCGGCCGGGATTTTGAAAGGCAAGCGAGCCACAGGCTACCCAGGCTTTTCGCTACCTTCGGCGATTTATTCGGATGCAGCTGTCGTCATCGATGGCAACATCATCACCAGTCGCGCTCCAGGCACCGCCCTTCAGTTTGCGCTCGCCTTGGTGGAGCGTATTCGGGGTCGAGAAATTTCGTCACGGCTAGCGGCAGACATGCTCACTTCGTGATGAGCGTTTCGGTCTTGAGGACATCGGCTTGGAGTGGCGCCCAACGGTGTCCAATCGACCAGGCTGTTCGCTGAGCGAAATTTTGGCCGAGCGTTGCCGAAACTACTTCAAGGGCTAAATCGAGGGCGTGGGTGCTCAGCTTCGCGAAGCCCAGCTTACCCTCGAGCGTCACGCTGGCGCCCAAATCGATGTGAGCTTGTGGCGCAAACTCTGCGAGCAACCTCGCGACATCTTCGGAGGCCGGCACATGGGCTGGCCCGAGGGGCACGGATTTCGCCAAAGGGAGCACTCCTTCGCCAACAGTGAGTGTCCACTCCGTGAGTGGTACGGTGCGGGCGAGCCACTCGACAGCGGGCGCATCCTCGAGCAGCCGCCGCGCGCCATACCCACCCGGAATCAGCAATATTTCAGGTACTTCTAGCTCACTCAGAGCCTTTTGGGGCACCAGCGTGGCTTGGGCTCGGCTTGCTACAGGCCGCCCGGACACCGACGCCAAGGTGATTCGATAGGGCCTGAAGTTATAGTGGCGCCCCGTTTCTGAGAGAACGTGGAGCACAGCCGTCACGTCCAAGAGATCGACTTCATCGAAGAGGAGGACCGCAACATCCCAGGCGCGAGTTCTCATAGCTCCGGCACCAGAATCGTCGACCCGATCGTTTGGCGTGCTTCTAAGGCACGGTGCGCATCCGCAGCTTGCCCAAGTGAAAAGCGCTGACCCACATGAATTTTGACGGCTCCGTTTGCCACGACATCAAAGAAGCGCTGAGCGCTGAGCGCGAGATCTTCCGGGGTTGACGTATAGTGGAAAAGGGTGGGCCGAGTGAGGAAGAGCGAGCCCTTCTCCGCCAGGCGCACCACATCGAACGGATCCGGCTTGCCCGAGGCATTGCCAAAACACACCAGCAAACCTCGCGGCTTCAAGCAGTTGAGGGAGCCCTCAAAGGTATCTTTGCCAACCGAATCATACACCACGCCGACTCCGATCCCCGCTGTCAGTTCGCGGACTGTTGCGACGAAATCCTGCTTTCCGAGGACGACCGGATACGTACAACCGAAGGCGCGGGCCAGTTCGGCTTTTTGCGGTGTTCCTACGGTTCCTATCACCGCGGCGCCGAGATGCTGCAGCCATTGGCAGAGAATGAGCCCAACGCCTCCTGCTGCGGCATGCACCACGACTGTTTCGCCTGGCTGCACCGCGTACACACGCCGAATCAGGTACTCCGCAGTCATCCCCTTGAGGAGCCCAGCTGCTGCCGTGGCCGCGGCCATGTCCTCGGGCAACACAACGAGCCGATCTGCGGGCATCAAGCGAGCATCGGCGTAGGCACCCAATGGGCCTCCAGCATAGGCTACCCTTTTGCCGAGAAGAGCGGGTGGAGCTAAAGGCCCGACGGCTTCAACGGTGCCAGCGGCTTCAACGCCGATGCTCGATGGGAAACTCGGAACCGGGTACACACCGCTTCTATGGTAAGTGTCGATGAAATTCACGCCCATGGCCGTATGACGCACCAGCACCGCATCCGCCAAAGGCTGACCCAGTGGCTCGAAGGGGACCGATTGGAGCACCTCGGGGCCGCCATACTTCCAGAACTGCACACTCTGTTGCACCCGCGAAGCCTAGCTCAGTCGCCCAGCGGCGGATCGTTGGACTCGGCGGACACCCACAAAATTGGCGCAAATACCGCGTGCGCTGGGGTTTGTGACGGCAGCGCGCCCAGAAAAAGCGACGAGCAGACTGGCTTGGCACTCCCGGGGCCGTGCTATTACAGCGCTTCAACATGTCGACCGATTCTCGCATTGCGTTCAAGCCCAAAGCCTCGCCACTCAGCGCCGAAGAACGGGCCCAGGCCATGAAGGACTTGGGTTTTGGCCAGCTTTTCACCGAACACATGGTGACGATCCCGTGCGAGATGAGCACTGGGGAAGCGAGTTCTGCTAAGTGGGGACAAGCGTTGCTTTCGCCGTACCAGCCACTCACTTTGGATCCGGCAGCGAGCGTGCTCCATTACGGCCAAGCCATCTTCGAAGGCTTCAAGGCTTATCGACAGCCAGATGGTGGCATCAAGACTTTCCGCCCTGAACAAAATGCCCGACGCCTGAACGCTTCGGCACGCAGGCTGGCGATGCCTGAGCTGCCTGAAGACTTGTTCATTCTTGCTGCAGATAGCCTGATTCGCCAGGAGCAGAGTTGGGTTCCGAATGGCGTCGGCGAGAGCCTGTATCTGCGACCGTTGATGATCGCGACGGAAGCTGCTTTAGGCGTGCGTCCCGCGAAAAAGTATCTGTTTGTCCTGTTCGGTTCCCCTTCGGGCTTATACTTTAAGAAGGGCATCAAGCCGGTTTCCGTGTGGGTTTCCACGGAGTACGTGCGCGCAGCTCCAGGTGGCACGGGCGCGACGAAGTGTGCGGGTAACTACGCTGCAAGCTTGGTCGCTCAGCAAGCTGCGCTCGCTGAAGGTTGCGATCAAGTGGTGTGGCTGGATGCGGTGCATCGCAAATATGTTGAGGAGATGGGTGGGATGAACCTCTTCTTCGTGTACCGCGACGGGAGCGCCGTGAAGCTGGTAACTCCCCAGCTGACGGGTTCCCTTTTGCCGGGCATCACGCGTACCAGCATTCTGGAGTTGGCCCGTGACAACGGGTTTACGGCGGAGGAAAGGCTCATTTCCGTCGACGAGTGGAAGGCAGATCTTGAAGGAGGGCGCATGACGGAGGTGTTTGCCTGCGGCACCGCGGCGGTGATCACGCCCGTTGGGACTGTGAAGACGGCGAGCGGAGAGTGGTCGATGCAGGGGGGCGATGCAGGGTCGGTAGCACTGCAGCTTCGGGAGCAACTGTTGGCGATTCAGCACGGAACCGCCCCCGATCCGCACGGTTGGATGCACACCGTCTGTTGAGTGCCTAGCTGCCAGCGTGGGCAGCTGCGTCGGCTAAGCGCTGATAGCTTCGTGCACGATCGGCTTGGATGTCTGCAAAGATCTGCTTCAGGGTTTCGATACCCACGCGCTCCGCCTCAAGCAGATTTCTGTCGGCGATTCTCTCGCGCAATGATTTCTCTTCCTTCAAGCTAGCTAACACCGCGGGGTCAAACGCCTGCAGATCGAGGAACTGCGTGCCCTGGGGTGTGCCCTCGCGCACACGCTGGAGCACGCTGTAGCGGACCAGCTGCAGCGTGGGATCGGGCGTTCGCCTCAGGAAAGGAATGAAGCGTTCACTCGTCCCGCGGTTGGGTTCTGCCACCGGGTGAAACGCTGCCAAGGCAAAAACAGCGCCGTAGTCCGTCCCTTCCAGGGTGTTGCGCAATTGTTGAGCAAAACGGTCGAAATTCGCTCTAGCCAGCTCCAACTCGGGGAAAATCAGCAGGGCGACGTCTATGGCGTCAGACCGCACCAGTTCAGGGACCAGGCCGGTGGCGGATTGGAGTGCGGTTTCGGGGCCGCCCAAGACCACGCGTTCCGTGACCTGGCCGAGGTTGAGCGCCCGTTCAGCCCAGGGGCAGAGGCCGAACTCAAGCACGATCTCGTCGCGGTAGCGCCTGTAGAGCCTCAGCGCTTCAGCTTTCAGTGGCTCTTCCGCTTGAGGCAACATAGCTGTTGGGGTGCCGGGTACTCGGAACGCTGGGGCTGTACATCGGCTACCGATTCCAGGCAAGCGACCCCTGGCGCGGGCCGTGCGCTGTGACTAGAGTGCACCAGATGAGTCGCGTACTTCTCGTGGAGGATTATCCGCCCTTGGCGAAAGTGGTGGCCATCGGCTTGAAACGTCTGGGGCACGACGTCGAACGGGCTGGCAATCTGGCGCGCGCGAAGGAGTTTGAGGGCCCGTTCGATCTCGCAGTGTTGGATCTGGAATTGCCGGATGGGGATGGCGTCGAGTTAGCAGCATGGCTCTTCGAACGAGGGCGCACGAAGCAAGTGGTGTTCTTTACGGCTTCGCGCGATGCCGCGCTCCGCGCGGCGGCGTTGGAGTTTGGCCGGATTGTCGAGAAAGATCTTGGAACCGAGAGTCTAACGACTGCGGTTGGAGAAGTGCTGGCAGTGGTGGCTCAAGAGCACGCCGTGGGAGACACGGGCGGCGCTCGCGACACAGGCGCGGCTTCAGTGCGGAAATTTTCGGGCTTGCGCCGCAAGGTCGACGGCTGATTTCATCCGTCCATGCCCCCTAAGAAGCTAACCGCCCTCGAACTTCGAAAACGGAAGGGCGCGGGGCCAAAGATTGCGGCGGTAACTGCCTACGACGCCACCATGGCGCGCTTGCTGGATGCCGGAGGCGTCGACATTCTTCTCGTTGGGGATTCGTTGGGGATGGTGGTGCAAGGGCTTTCCAACACTCTGCCAGTCACGGTCGACGAGATTTGTTATCACGGCCGCGCCGTGGCGCGGGGCACTCTACGCGCACACGTGGTCGGCGATCTGCCGTTCATGAGCTACCAGAAGAGCCCCGAACAAGCGGTGCACAATGCAGGGCGCTTGCTGAAGGAGGGCGCTTGCGAAGCGGTGAAGCTAGAAGGTGGGCAGGCAGTCGCCGAACAGGTGCGGAGCATTGTGGCCTGCGGTATTCCGGTGATGGGACACATTGGATTAACGCCTCAGTCGATTCACGCCATGGGGGGCTTTCGTGTTCAAGGCAAGTCCGCTCCCGAGGCGGCGCGCCTGTTGGCGGATGCGCAGGCGATCGAGCAAGCAGGTGCGTACAGCATCGTTTTGGAGGGTATTCCCGCCGAGCTAGCGCAGAAGATCACGGCAACTTTGAGCATCCCTACGATTGGCATTGGGGCTGGGCCCGCCTGCGACGGCCAGGTATTGGTGTGTTACGATTTCCTTGGGATGTATCGTGAGCTGCAGCCCAAATTTGTGAAGCGCTTTGCCGCTTTGGGAGAGCAGATTGTCGAAGCCACCCGGGCCTATGTGCGCGAGGTAGAAAGTGGCCAATTCCCAGCCGAAGAGCACACATTTCGTGCCCCTTTGGGCGTGCTCGGTGAGCTGAGTGGCACCGAGCCCGTCGTGGCAAAAGAGAAGTTGCCCGAGGGTTACGGGCCGAAAGCAGACGAAGACGCATGAAGGCTCGGAGTATTAGCTCAGCCGCGGAGTTCCAAGCTTATTGCGAGGAGCTCAGAGCCAAGGGACAAACGCTTGGGCTTGTTCCCACCATGGGTGCTTTGCACGAAGGGCATATGGCGCTCGTGAGGGAAGCCGCCCAGCACGCAACGCTCGTGGTGGTCACAATCTTCGTGAATCCTACTCAATTTGGGCCAAACGAAGATTTTCAACGCTATCCGCGCGATCTGGCGGGGGATTTCCGGAAGTGTGAAGCTGCTGGGGCAAGCGTGATTTTTACGCCGAACGTTGAGGATATGTACCTGCCGGGTGATGCGACGCGCGTTCAAGTGAGCGGCTTGACAGAGCATCTGTGTGGGCCGTTCCGCCCCGGGCATTTCGACGGTGTCGCGACGGTGGTCACGAAGCTGTTGGCGCTCGCAGGGCGGTGTGTGGCCATTTTCGGTCGCAAAGATTATCAGCAGCTGAAGGTCATTGAGCGCCTGGTGCTCGATCTCCACTTGCCTGTGCGTGTTGTTGGCCATCCGATCGTTCGCGAAGTGGACGGTTTGGCGTTGAGTTCTCGGAATGCCTATCTCTCGAGCGAGGAGCGAGTGCGCGCGTTAGCGATCCCCAAGGCTCTATCGCTGGCGGTAGCGGAACATCGTGCGGGGCAACGCCACTCAGGTGTTTTGCGAGAGCGTGTGGTGGCGGCCTTCACCGAGGCCGAGTTGCGTGTCGAATATGTGAGTTTTGTGCACCCCGAGACGCTGGTGCCGTACGCTGACGAAGCCGAGCTGCCCCAGGTGTGCGTGCTGGCGATCGCTGTCTTCTCTGGGAAAACACGGCTGATCGACAATGTCGTCCTCGGGCTGGATGCTCCTCCCATCGTCCCCGGAGCCCGCGGGTGATGCCGACTCGCGGCACCTTCATCGTGCTGGAAGGCCTGGATGGCTCGGGCACCACCACTCAAGCGGGTCATTTGTGTGCCTTCTTGGAGCGCCACGGGCACACGCCGACGCGAACCTTCGAACCCAGTAGGGGCCCCGTCGGGCAACTGATCCGGCAAGCGCTTCAGCATCGCTTGCTCGCGGAAGATGGTGCGTCCCCGCACGCGCTCGGTTGGCCGGCACTGGCCCTGTTGTTTGCCGCGGATCGGATGGATCACTTGGAGAGCACCGTGCTGCCGGCACTTGCCGCAGGGCACGTCGTGGTGAGCGACAGGTATCGGCTGTCGAGCTACATCTATCAATCACTGACAGCGAGCAGCGAAGCGGAAGCTCTCGCCTGGGTCCAAAGCCTGAACGCTCGATCGCTCGCGCCTGATTTGACCGTGGTGCTGCAGATCTCCGCGGTAGCGGCCGAAATGCGCCGTGAGTCACGTGGCGGTGAGCGGGAGCTGTTTGAAGTGAGCGAGTTTCAAGCCCGCCTCGCCGAGGCGTATGGCAGGGCGGAGCGCTTTGCGCCGGGAGACCACGTGCTTCAGGTTTCGGCGGAGGGCTCCGAAACGGAAGTCACCGCGCGAATTGTCTCCGCGGTATCTCGGGAGCTACCCGAGCTAGCGCTTTGAGCGCTCCGTAGTGCCAGGCACGTGGCGAGCTCGACGCAATTGTTTTGCTCTGAAGCGAGGGCTCGGAGATACTCGCAGCGTGCGCGACCCTCTCCTGATCATTGCAGCAGTCTTGGCTTTCGGCTGTGCTTCGGCCCCGGCGCCTCCACCCCGGGTGCTCCACTCGGAGCGTCCGGCGGCGTCGCAAGGTCCAGCGCTGCCTCCTCCGGCGGGAGCGCTTTGGCGCGACGAGCTGCTGCACGCGGTTGACTCGGGATTGGGTCGCTTCCTTCAACATGTCGAGGTCCAGCCCAAGTTAGAGGATGGAACATTTCGGGGGTTTCAGATCGTTAATCTGGCTCCAGAAGAATTCTGGCAAGGCGTGGATATTCAGAGGGGCGATGTTGTGACAGCTGTTAATGGCATGCCCATTGAACGCGAGACTCAAGCGTACGACGCCTTCCAAGCGTTGAAGCAGGCGAAAGAGCTGATTGTGAGCTATCAGCGCGCGGGTGAGCCCCGCGAACTCAAGTTTCGAATCATTGCCAAATCAGAAGCTAGCAAGTCAGAGGTAGGCAAATCAGAAGCGGGGAAGGGTACGCCTGCGCCCCCTGCGCACTGAAGTATCGAGTTCTAGTAGAAAACGTCTTAGACTAAGAATTCTCGATCTGAAACTGCGCTAGACAATCCAGTTCTTCGTGAAAGCGCGCGCGCGTAAAATGGGCGCCGCTCGTCATCCAATCCACGTGCGCTCCGGGGCGAACGTCATCGTGAAAGTGTCCGAGCACATCGAGATGATCGCCTTCGCCGGCCCAGATGAGCTTGCCCCAGATCATGCTGAGCGTCGGGATGATGCCATCGTTCTCGGTATCAGCCACGGAGCGTGCCAGCTTTCCTTCGAGCATATCGGCCTGCTGGGCCGTGAGCTTTGCGTAGGGGTAGCTCGCTGGCCGCTGGCTCGTGAATTGATAGAGGGTGGAATAGAGGGTTGCGGTGAGAGCCGCGTACGGTGAGCGAATGCGTGTGGCGAGGCGCAGTGAGCGGGGGCGGGGGGCCAAGGTGGCGATGGACCCGTAAGCAACGTTCGCCGCATCGCGCGTGGTGGCGTTAAAGAGGTCCATAGCCTCAGGCATGATTTGGATGATGCCACCTTGATCCACGCGGACTTTTCCAAGAAAATTCACAATCTCGGCGCGCCCTTCGCGATCCACAAATCGCAGCACCGAATCGGTCACTTTGCTAAACAGTTTCAGATTCTCACCGAACAGAGAATCAACGCCCCCGAGCCCCGAGAGCAAGCGCGAGAAAATCGCCAGCGAGGGCTCGCCGACTGAAAGCGAGACCACCGTGAGCAAACTCACGGCGTATAAAACGCGTGCGCCCGAAACGGTGGTGAAGTAGCCCGCGAGCGGTGTTCCGTAATGGGGCGTGCTGATAGAAACCGCTGTGCGGACCCGGCTGCGCCAGGCGAGCGCCTCCTCGCTCAAGCCGATCTCAGCTGCGGGCGAGAGCACCAGCCGCGCATCGAGCCCGCCCGTAGAATGGCCTACCAAATGGATGGGGTCAGAACTGGAGCCCGCGCTATCGCGCAAGGTCGTAGCGAGCACCCGCGCGCGGTGACGAACCGAAGAAGTGGGCGGACTTGGGACGTCTTCAATCGAAACGCGCAACCCCGCGGCCGCGAAGCGCCGTTCAAGCCCACTCCGCATGTGATGAAAATAATCGTACCCGGCAAGCCGTCCGAATCCGAACATCCCCGGAATGAAGTAGACCCGGTGCAAAACACTCATTGGGATGCGCTAGTGGAGGTCGAGAAAGGACCCCTCTATAAACACTGGCGCGCCGTGCGCCAAGGGCCTCCCACCCAGGCGACGCTATTCTCGAATTTCGATGGGTAGAGTCACTTCGAAGTTGAAGCTGAGCTCGCCGCTCTTTTGTCCCAAGCTGAGCGTTCGGATCCGGTGGAAGGAGAGGCGCCCGGCGCCCTTGCTTGCACCCTGTGCGGAGAGCGTGCCGGCACCGAGATCATCGCGAAAAGCACAAGCAATGCCTCCCTGCGAGCCGCCAATTTCGACGAGCATGACGTCGTTCGCGTCGCCCTCTTCCCAACTCACATCGAGTGGGAGGGCGGTGGATACTTGAGCGACGCGCTCAAGTGCTTGCCCACCGACATTGATGCCGCGCAGCGGCTCCGGCGCCGCACCGGTAGCTTCGAATCCTGAAAGCTCTCCGCCCAGAGCGTGCACGACGTACTGACTTTGAGCGGGTAACCGGAGCGCGTCTTGATCGCGCGAGGTGTAGATCACCCCCGAGATCAAATCGGCCACTGTGGGCAAAGCTCGGGGAGCGAGGGACGTGCGAGCGCCGGCGACATCAATGATCACATTCCCGGCATCGACGAATTCAAGTGCGCCCGCACCTGGCTCAGCGCTCGGAAAACGCACGCACTGATTCAGCTCGGGCAAGCGCAGGCCGAGGCCACCGAGACTGCGGGCGGACGCTTGCTGCCCGGGAGCTAACTTGGCAAAGCCGACGATGGCTTGCGCTCGCGCTGGCTCGCTCGAATTCACTAGGCTGCTGCGCTCCACGGCAATCAGCGCGAACGCTTTATCGACGTGCGAATCGCCCGGACCCTGCTGCGCATTCACCGAGCAGCCGAGCGCGCCCAAAAATGCAGCTCCCAAGGCTCCAAGTGCGGTGCGGGTAAGAAAGCTCACGGTCTCAAGGCTAAGCCGGAGAACAGGGACCTGCAAGCCCAGGGCTATCCCTAATATGGATCGCGGGTTCACTCAGGATCTCGTGGCAATCGGGAGAAGCTACCGCTAAGGTCCCCCGAATTTCATGCTTTCTGCACTTCGCGCCTCCTTTCTCGCTTGCCTATTGCTGCTGAGCTGCTCCCCAGAAATCGGCGATAAGTGCCAACTTTCCACCGATTGCTCCAGCGCCGGGGATCGGTTGTGCGACCCCACTCAGCCGGGCGGGTACTGCACCATCTTCAACTGCGAGCCGGGGGCCTGTCCCGAAGAAGCGGTCTGTGTGGCCTTCAAGCGCACAGTATCGGCTAGTTGCTCTTCGGGCGACACTCGATTGCAGCGCACCTTCTGCATGCTCAACTGCGGCCGAACTTCAGATTGTCGCTCCGGCTATGAGTGCCTGGACCTCAATCAGGCTGATAATCCGATCAGCGCCACTGTCGTGGAGCGCGGTTCGTATTCCGGCAAAGTGTGCGCAGTGCCTGCGAGCGGGCCAGCTTCGGTGGTGATGGGGACTCCGGAAGTTTGCACGGGGGGAGACCAGCCGTTCGTGTATCCAGCAGCTGTGAATGCCGGTGGCGCTTCCGGCTCTGCAGGAACGGGAGCTTCGGGCGCGGGTCAGTCCAGTCGGTTGCCTGGGGCTGGCAGCGCGGGGCTGTAAGCTCACGGTTGCAATGTTCGGTCTGAGCCCACTGCCGCGCACACTCCGCGCTGCGCTGTCAGACGCGCGCGACCGAAAAGTGCGAGTGCGGCGTGCCGCTGTGGTTGACCTGGGGCGGCATGCCGAAGCCAGTGATGGGTTGGAGGCACGTGGGGAACTGGCGCGGATCCTCGGGGAAGACGCGGATCCCAGCGTGCGTCGAGAAGCAGCGGGGGCGCTCGGGAGCGCGCGAGCCTTGGAATCGACCGACGCTTTGCTGAAAGCGCTAGCGGACGAGGCACTGGAGGTTCGGCAGATGGCCATCTTGGCCTTGGGAGAAGTGGGGGCGTCGGGTCCGGAAGTCGTGAGTGCAATCGAACGATTCTTAGCTGCAGAAGGGCCAGCCTTTCGTTTTCAGGCGCTCCTCGCCTTGACCCAAATTCAGCCGGAGGCCGCGCGTTCGCAGCTACTGCGAGCCACGCGCGATGATGATCTCGAGGTAGCCTATTTGGCGATTCGGCTGCTGGACGAGCACTGGCTCTCAGCGGGAAAAGACACGGAAGAAATAGCCACGGCGTTGCGCCAGCAAGCAGCGCATGAAAGCTCACGCATACGGCTCGCGGTGGGCTTGGCTTTGGTGCGGCGCGAGCTGGCTCTTGCCACGTCGATCATTTCAGACGTGCTGAACGCAACGTTTAAGATCCGCGATCTTGAGGACGAACTGGCGGCGATCGAGTTGGCGGGTGAGTTGGGCATGCAGGCAGCGATGCCGGGCTTGCGGCGCCGTGCTTTTCCTCCCCCGTATTCAGTCAAGAATTCCTTTGTCTGGCACGCTACGACCAGCTTGGCGCGCTTGGGTGATGCGGAAGCTCAGGCCGCGATTTTGAAGGGGTTGGGGGCGTGGTCGCGAGACAAGCGCCATTTCGCTGTGGTCGCGGCGGGCGTGGCGCGGGTGCCTGGCGCGCGAGCTCGTTTAGAAGCCATGCGAGGTGATCCGCGAGCGGTCGACCCAGAGACGCTCGCAGCTGCTCTGGCTTGTTTCACCTCGCCAAGCGGAGTAAATCGCGGGCATGAACGCTGAATACGATGCAATTGTGGTGGGTGGAGGTCCTGGCGGGTACGTGTGTGCCATTCGGTTAGGGCAATTGGGCCAGAAGGTGGCCTGTGTTGAGGAAGAGGAATACGGCGGCGTCTGCCTGAACTGGGGCTGCATTCCTTCCAAGGCGCTGATCAGCAACGCTCACTTCTACACGAAGGCTCAGGAAATCGCCGGGCATGGCATTTTGCTCGATGGAGTGCGTGTCGACCCGATCAAGATGCAAGATTGGAAGAACGGCATCGTGAAGAAGCTCACCGGCGGCGTGCGTGGGCTCTTGAAGAGCAACGGCGCTGAAGTCGTGGAGGGCAGGGGCCGCTTGGTGGCGGCGAACACCGTTGAGGTGAAGGGCAAAGATGGCAGCGTGCGGCGCCTCACGGCCAAGAAGGGCATCGTGATCGCCACAGGTTCCGCCACGATCCAAGTGCCTGGCTTTGAATTTGACGGTCAAAACATTATCGGTGCGCGCGAGGCGGTTAGCCTAAAAGCGATCCCCAAGCGTTTGGTGGTGATCGGCGGCGGCGTGATTGGCCTTGAATTGGGCATGGTGTACCAGAGCTTTGGCACTGAGCTCACAGTCGTGGAGCTCACGCCGAATCTTTTGCCCGGCACGGATCCTGAGTGCGTCAAAGTGGTGGAGCGCAAGATCACCAAGCGAGGGGGCGTGATCCTGAAGAGTACGCGCGCGGAGAGCTGCAAGAAGCTGCCAGGGGGCGGCGTAGCAGTGACGGTTGTCGCAGAGGGCAAGAGCCAAATCGTGGAGTGTGATCAGGTTTTGGTCGCCGTCGGCATGAAGCCGCGTTCACGCGAGCTGGGTCTCGAAGAGCTGGGCGTGCAGATTGATCCCCGCGGCTTTATTCCGACGGACGAGTTTTGCCAGACGAATATCAAAGGCGTCTACGCAATTGGGGATGTTTCCGGTGCACCGATGCTGGCGCACAAGGCTTCGAAAGAAGGCGAAGTGTGCGCCGAGGTGATCGCCGGCAAAGCTGCGGCCAAGGATTGGCAGCACATTCCCGGCATCATCTTCACCGATCCGGAGATCGCCACGGTGGGGTTGACCGAGGAAGCCGCGAAACAGGCGGGCTATGATATTGCCTCGGGAAAGTTCCCGTTTTCCGTGTTGGGCCGCGCCATGAGCATCGGCGAAACGGAGGGCTTTGTGAAAGTGGTGCGGGACAAAGCCTCCAATCGCGTGTTGGGCATTCACATCGTGGGCCCTTCGGCGAGCGATCTGATCAGCGAAGGCGTGTTGGCCCTGGAGATGGTGGCAACAGCTGAGGATCTCGCGCTGGCCGTGCACCCGCATCCGACGCTCGGTGAGGCTTTGATGGAGGCGGCAGCCGCTTCCATGGGTCACGCGATCCACGTTCCGAATCGCTAAACGAACGTGCTCCCACGAGAGCGCATCACAATAGGCAGTCTTGCCGCCTGCAGCTCGGCACGCTTGCCACAACGTAAGAAGCGGACTGCGCACGCCCCCGAAAGGAGCGCAACGAGTAGTGAACTTCCAACCAAAAGAAAGCTCCGTCGATTGGAGAAACGGAAGCTGATCCTAGGAATGAAAATTCTCATGCTTGTTCCCCGCTTCGGACCCTTTGAAGGTAGGTAACGGAGGGACACAGGGTATGCCAGCGCCATTGGTCGGTCAGACCATCCCCGGGGCGCAAATGCCGTCTTGGGGAGGATCCTCCCCCGGGGAGCGTGAGCTCGACCAAGAAGACGAGCTGGCGCCCCTGTCATCGCGCGATCACTGCGCTCCTGGTGTGGGGCTAGCCGGCGCGCTATCGTTGCTTATCACCATGCACGCTTTCGCCGCAAGACCGCCACCGCTGGTAGCCGACGATGACGGTGTCGTCCGTATCACCGGAACTCGTTTACAGCTTGAGACCCTCGTCCTGGCGTTCGACGCTGGCGCGACCGCCGAAGAGATTGCGCAACAGTATACGTCGGTCGAACTCGCTGACGTGTATGCCGTGATCTCGTACGTGCTCACCAACGAAGCCGCGGTACGGGATTACGTTGCGAAGAGGGTGAATTCAGCCCAAGCCCTGCGCACAGTGATCGAGGGCAGTATGCCGAGTGACGGTATTCGCCAGCGCCTGCTAGCGAGACGGCACTCAGGCTAGCGGCATGTGATGCGGCTGCTCGCGGACGAGAACTTCAACGGGGACATCTTGCGCGGCCTTCGGCGACGAATGCCGGCGATCGATGCGCTGCGGATCCAAGAAGTTGGGATGCGCGGAGCAAGCGACGAGGCCGTCCTCGCATGGGCAGCGGCGGAGGGGCGCGTGATCTTGACCCACGACGTTTCGACCTTGATCGACTTCGCGTGGCAGCGTGTCCGAGCAGGGCAGCATCACGCCGGGGTGGCGGCGATCTTGCAGCAAGTCGCCATCGGTGCAGTTGTGGCAGATCTCGTCTTGTTCGCCGAGTGCAGCACTGACGGGGAATGGGCTGACCAAGTTATCTTCCTCCCGTTCTGAGCGGGTCGCTTTCGCCGAGCTGCTCGCCCGAAGCCAGTGGTCCCCTCAAAGCGGCAGAATCCTGTAGCGGCTTAGGTGCGATTTTCTGGGCTCGCCTATCGAAACACCTAATTTCTCACCGCCCGACCAGGATCGCACACGAAACACTCCCAGGATTGCCCTTTGGCTATTCTTCGACCGGTTAGGCAGGGCGCCGTCGTATAGTAATTTGTTCGGCGCGGTCGTTTTAGGT
>Ga0163146_10001547_pt1 | contig 32837 bp, 32 predicted proteins | sample OliLakLV19MP7G1_FD_148648 | JGI IMG/M metagenome (GOLD analysis project Ga0163146, IMG submission 148648) | Freshwater microbial mat bacterial communities from Lake Vanda, McMurdo Dry Valleys, Antarctica - Oligotrophic Lake LV.19.MP7.G1 | ecosystem: Environmental > Aquatic > Freshwater > Lake >...
CTCTCGAAGCAGCGCCCCGACGCGTCGATTATTGCACTGACCCCATTTGAAGCGGTACGTCAGCGGATGGCGCTGTACTGGGGCGTGGTCCCCCATACCATGCGGCAGATCGCTCAAACCGATGAGCGGATCGATGAAGCAGAGCGTCGCCTGAAGACCGAAGGACTGGCGACAACGGGACAGCGGATTGTGATTTTATCCGGCACCAGGATCGGTCAGCCTGGGGAAACTAATTTGATGAAGTTGCACACAGTCGGGTGAACGGAAGCGGCTGAGTAGGCCTTGCGTCCGCAGCGCCCGCGAACTGAGATCTTCTTTGCCGGACGCGCGCAAGGCACGCGTCCTCAGTTCCCCCAGGAAGAGTAAAGATTGGAAGAAACAGAGACATGATCACACCAAACCCTGTGGGGCGGCTCCTGTGTATTCTGTGTCAGGTGCTTGCCCTGGTGTTGACGGTCGGCGATGGGCTTGCGCAGACCGGAGCCCTGAAGCAGTCGCCGTCCGACGTGGTGAAACGCTATGTGGAACTCGATCATAAGGGAGCGCGGCTCGATGCCATGTCGATCGAAACAGTCGCGTCCTACACAGGCTGGAATGAGGAGCCGGCGTGGGGCCATGTCGTCGTGACACGAGGGTTTGTGGTGGCGGAGCAGTATCGTCAATGGGAGGTGATCGATCGACTGGAAGTCGTGATTCCAGTGACCTTTCAGGTCATCGGCTCCGTGTATCTGGAAACTGCCGGGTTCGTCCAGGAGGTTGAGACGGAAGAGGTGCGATTTCGCGTGAAAGGCGTCAAGAATCGATGGAAGATTATCGAGCCGATGATTCCCCCTCACGTGGGACAGAAGCGGATGGTGAATTTTGTGCGCGAAGCCTGGGGGAAAGAAACCGATCCGCTAAAACGAGATCGTCTGAAGGCGTTACAGGACGAGTTACGAAAGGCAAAGGAATGATGGGGAAGACCTCGGTCGAGCTGTTGATCTTCGATCTGGATGGGACACTCATCGAGTCCAAGTGGGACATTGCGGCATCGGTCAATTTCACGTTGGCCGAGCTGGGGCTGCCGCAGCGTCCCATTGAGGAAATCTTTGGGTTTGTGGGGGATGGGGTGAAACAGTTGTTGCGCTTGTCGCTCGGCGAGGACGGTCGGGTCACCTTCGAGGAGGCGTTACGGGTGTTCAGGAGCCAGTACTTGGCCCATTGCCTCGATCGCACGACGTTCTATCCCGGCATTGGAGAGATGCTCACGCATTTCGCAAACAAGCGGAAGGCTGTCGCCACCAACAAGTCGATTGAGTACACCAACGCGATTCTCCAAGGGCTGGGAGGCCATCATTTTCACTGCATTGTCGGAGGCGACCACGGGTTTGGGTTGAAACCGGAGCCGGGTATGCTGTTGCATGTGATGGAACAATTGAACGTGCCGAAAGAACAGACCGTGCTCATCGGGGACAGCACCAACGACATCAACGGCGGGCATAATGCCGGGATTCGTGTCTGTGCGGTCGGATACGGCATGGGGAATCGCACCAAGATGGAAGCCTGTCGCCCAGACTGGTTTATCGAACGGCCCGAACAACTGATGGAGCTATTCATATGACAATCGAATCGTTGAACGTATCTCGTGAAGCGTATCTCGCAACAAGAAGTACTCGACGAAACACCGATGTGAAAAGATCCCGCTGGCGCCTCAGCATTCAGTCCTTAGCTCTTCCCACGCTTCACGCTTCACGCTTCACGGTTTTCTTGCTTGCTACGGCTCTCAGCCTGAACCTGAACCTATCGCATGCGGCCTCGTTCGGGTTGGCGGATCGTGTGGTGGAGCAGAGACTGGCAAACGGGTTGACCGTGCTCATGGTCGAACGGCATCAGACACCGGTGGTTTCGATCAATATGACGTTCAGGGTCGGGGGCGTCAACGAACAGGTGGGGCAAACCGGCCTGGCGCATCTCTACGAACATATGGCGTTCAAGGGCACGAGGACGGTCGGAACGAAGGATTACGAGAAAGAACGCCCCATTCTCGATGAGTGGTTTCGCGTAGGGACCGAGCTGGATCAGCGGCAACGAGCACTCGCACGGAAGAGTCAGGAGAGACCAGCCAGTTCTGAGAATCAGGCAACCATCGAGAAGCTGCAGACACGATTTACCGAACTGCAAGATCAGGCGGGACAGTTCGTCGCGGGCAATGAAATGGCCTTGCTCTACCAACGACACGGAGGAGTCGGGCTCAATGCAGCGACCGGGAAGGACCTGACTCGTTACATGATCAACCTCCCAGCAAACCGTCTGCCTCTGTGGGCGGCGCTCGAATCCGATCGCATGGCGCATCCGGTTCTTCGCGAATTCTACAGAGAACGTGGCGTGGTGATGGAGGAGCGGCGGTTGCGGATTGATGACAGCCCCGTTGGGCTGTTATACGAAACCTTCACGTCGGCTGCCTTCCGCGCACATCCGTACGGCATTCCGACGATCGGCTGGGAGTCGGACATCCTCTCACTCACACCGGCCGATACGGAAGCCTTCTTCAAGGCCCACTATGGCCCCGACAATGCGACGATTGCCATCGTGGGCGATATCAATCCGAAGGACGTCATGAGGCTGATCGAGCGCACGTTCGGCACGATACCGGCCGCGCCTCCGCAGCCTCAACTCGTCACCGTTGAGCCGCCTCAACGAGGGGAGCGCCGCGTGGAAGTGGAGTTCGATGCCGAACCGTCACTGGTCATCGGGTTTCACAAGCCGGCGTTGGGCCATCCCGACGATTATATCTTCGACGTGATCGACACGGTACTGAGCGACGGACTCACGTCACGGCTCTATACGAGCCTGGTCCGTGAGAAACGAATTGCCGCTTCGGTCAGCTCCGATTCGAACTATCCGGGGGTCCGCTCCCCAAATCTGTTCATTTTCAATGCGACGCCGCTCGCGCCCCATACGACGGCAGAAGTCGAAGCGGCCATCTATGCCGAGATTGAACGGCTCAAGACGGAGCCGGTCTCTACCAAGGAGCTTGAAAAGGTGCTGAATAATCTCGATGCCGATTTGGTCCGGGCGCTTCGATCGAACGGAGGCCTCGCCTCTCAGTTAGCGTTGTATCAGACGGTGGCGGGAGACTGGCGCTACGCGTTACAGTCTCGGGACAAGATTGCCGCCGTCACGCCGGCCGATATCCAGCGTGTGGCCACTGCCTATTTCACGAAATCAAACCGAACGGTGGCGACGTTGGTGAAGAAGGCCGGAGTAAAACATGTCGCGATAGCGCCGCAGCACGAGGTGACGCGATGATGAACGTGAAGCGTGAAGCGTTAGACGTGAAGCGAGGGTTTGTCGCACTGGGCATGTTGGCCATGATGATGCTCGTTCCGCTGATGTCTGCCTGTACCGGAGACCGTGCGCTGAGCGATCCCAGGCAGATGACATTTAAGACGGTAGAATTCACCCCGCCTGAACCGGATCGTGTGGTGCTCGAGAACGGGATGATCGTCTATCTCCTGGAGGACCATGAGTTGCCCCTGGTCAGCGTCACTGCGACCATGCGAACAGGCGGCTGGCTCGATCCAGCAGACAAGATCGGACTGGCGTCGCTGACCGGTTCTGTCATGTGGACTGGTGGGGGCGGCGGTCTGTCGGCTGAGAAAGTGAACGAGGAGCTCGAACAGTTCGCCGGGAGTCTTGCCATCTCGATCGGACGGCAGTCCGGTTCCGCATCGCTCGATGTGCTCAGCAAGGATGTGAAGCGGGGGCTCGAGATTTTTGCCGGACTCATTCGGTCACCCGCATTTGAACCGACCCGGGTTGAACTGGCCAAATTACAGATCGTCGAAGGGATTCGCCGCAAGCACGATAATCCCGGTGCGATCGTCGGACGCGAGTTCGTCAAACTCCTGTACGGGGCCGATCACCCGTCGGCGCGCGAAAGCAGCATCAGGTCTATCACCCGCATCACCAGAGACGACTTGGTGAACTTTCATCTGAAGACCATTCATCCGAACGGCGTCATGCTAGGTGTGACGGGCGACTTCGATAAGTCCGCAATGCTGACCCTCCTGCGCGACGTGTTCGGCGATTGGAAAAAAGGCGAGGTGCCGGTGCTGACAATTGCCGACGTGCCTCAGGGCCAGGCGGCGAAGCCCATTGTACGGTTCGTGAACAAAGAGACCTCGCAGACGCATCTCCGCCTCGGTCATCTGTCGATCAAAGAACAGGATCCTGACTATGTGGCCTTGGCGATCGCGAACGACATTCTGGGCGGCAGTTCGTTTCGCAGCCGTCTCTTCAATGACGTGCGGACCAAGCGAGGCTTGGCCTACTCGGTCGGCAGCCGCTTGAATTCCGGGGCGCACGATCAAGGGGTCTGGCTGATGCGCGCAGAGACAAAGCTGCCGTCGACGCAAGAGGTCACCGCTCGGTTTGTCGCGAACATGGAGCGGATGCGGACGGAGTTGGTGACGGACAGCGAGCTGGCAGAGGCGAAAGAGGCGTATGTGAATTCGTTTGTGTTCTCCTTCGCCAGTCCGTCCGCAATCGTGGGGCGGTTGATTGAGCTCGAATACGACGGGCTTCCCAAGGATTTTCTCCAGCAATTGCGTGCCCGCGTCGTCGCGTTGACGAAAGAAGAGATCCTGGCTGCGGCGACGAAACATTTCAACCCAGAGCGGCTGACCATTGTTGCCGTTGGCCCTGGTGAGGCCCTGCCGAAGTTGCTATCGGGGTTCGGAGACGTGAAGGAAATTAAGTTGGCTCCGGAGAGCTGAGAGAAGATGGACGGGTGGTCCGTTGATCTCCTGTGCTCGCGCAACGCGCGGCCTCAGAAGGCCCTCGTTGGACGCGCGCAGTGGGAGATCAACAGGCCACCCGCCATGGGGAATGAAAGCTTCCGGAACTTTGTGTGGATGCAGTCAGAGGATCTCGACAGTCGATATGTCGGAGAGGTGAATGACTCGCCGAAGCTATCTTGCGCTATTCGCCACGTGCCATAAGCCATTAGCTCTGAACTTTTATGCCGCTTGAAGACGATTTCTCCGACATTATCAAGAAGGCGCGAACCGGCCAGGGATTTTCAGTCGCGGATGTGACGCGGATGACCGGATTGCCCGGCGGGAACATTACCGCGTTGGAGCGCGGTGTTTGTCCACCTGATCGCTCTGATGTGAAGGCTCTGGCTGAGGCGTTAGGGCTCCGTCCTGGCCCGCTGGAGCAGATTGGGGTCGAGAAGTGGGAACCGGTTGCCCAACAGCCGATGACCTGGGTGGAGAGGATACAGGGGTCGATCAATGGCTATGGTGTGCAGGGTTATGTGGTCCATGATGGCGGGGAGGCAGTGCTCATCGACACGGCGTACAATGCGCCGGCGATGATCGAGTTCTTGTCTCGGCACCGCCTGCGCCTCCTGGGGATATGTCTGACGCACGGACATGCGGATCACGCCGACGGAATCGAACAAATTTTGAAGTTTCGTGAAGCGCCGGTGTATCTCGGAACGGAGGATGTCGATCTCCTGAGCTGGCGGCCGCCCGTTGCGCAGCTGAATGCACCGGAACATGGTCAGACAGTGATGGTCGGGCGTTTGAGCGTCCACTGTCTCGCCACGCCGGGGCATACCCCCGGTGGGATTTGCTATCGTGTAGATGCTGACGCGCAACGAATCTGCTTCGTCGGCGATACGTTGTTTTCTGGATCCATTGGCCGCTCGAATCCCAGCACGTTGTATCAGACCCATCTGCAATCGGTTCGGACTCAGGTCCTTGGGTTACCGCCAGACTATCGATTGTTGCCTGGTCACGGACCGGCCACAACGGTCGGCGAAGAACGAGACCATAACCCCTTCGCATCGGATCATTGAGGCAGGATGCTGAAAAAGTCTGCCAGCGTCGTTCTCGCATCGTTCAGATCCTCAACGTACCCCAGAGGGTACGCCTCCGGTCTTCACTCGCTGCGGCCTTGCCGGACAGTCTTTTTGAGCATCCTGCGCGCAGTTTTCCTGTTCTTCTAGACGTGCGGGCCAGTGAATTCCTGTTGCGTCACGATAGCTTTGTGGCAATCTGTTAGAAGATGATTCTATGAGTCTCGACCAGCGGAGCGACGACCAACCGATCCGCAGCGGAGAGTTGCCGGTCGTGGTGGGGCCGTCTGAGGATCTCAGTCGTCTTTCCCCAGACCACGAATTTGAGGAGAGCCCCTTCTCGAAATGGATTCTTCCGGTCAGCCTCTTTGCGGCGACGATCTTTACTACCCTGTGGGCTGGGGCCTATCAGGCGTACAACGGGCCGATCCGTGGACCAGTAAATTTGCTGCTCGAACAGCCCGACGCGCTCTTGCTCGGGATTCCCTTCGCCGCCACGTTGCTGGTCATTCTGGTGACCCATGAATTCGGCCACTATGCGCTCTCCCGTATTCACAGGGTTCCGGCGTCGTTGCCGTTGTTTATCCCGGGGCCTCCGTACTTCATCGGCACCTTCGGCGCGATCATCCGCCTGCGCGGGCCAATCGTCAATCGGCGCGCGCTTTTCGATATCGGCGTGGCTGGTCCCCTGGCCGGCTTTCTCGCCGCGGTGGTGGCACTGGTCATTGGCTTGAACCTGTCGACGGTCATCGATCGGACGGCGACCCATGGATTACAGTTGGGTGAACCGTTGCTTTTGCAATTCATCGCCTGGCTGGTGGTTGGATCTGTCCCACCTCAGGCAGATATTGTCTTGCATCCGATCGGGTTTGCCGCCTGGTTCGGTCTGTTTGTGACGTCGTTGAATCTCATTCCCATCGGCCAACTCGATGGCGGACATGTGGCCTATGCCCTATGGGGCAAGCGCCAACGCACGATGGCGTTTGTCATGGTGCCGATCTTGATTGTGCTGGGATACATAGGCTGGCAAGGCTGGTGGGTTTGGGCCTTCATGGCAGGGCTGTGGGGTTTAGGGCATCCCCCAGTACACGATCTTCATATACCGTTGGGCCGAAAGCGGATCGCTGTCGGATGGATTGCGGTTGCCGTGTTTGTGCTGACTTTTGCGCCGGTTCCTTTCTCATTCCATTAACGGAATGCTCAAACAGTCTCTGTTCTCACCCACCCAGCCCTGGCGTCTACTTCACCCTGAGGCTGCCAAGACATCCTCTTTGCCCAGGGACGCGCCCATTCCCATGCGTCGTTCTCGCCTCGAAAGGATCCTCAACGTAGCCCACTCGGAGAACAAACTGTCTTGGCAGCTTGGGATGGACGGGTGAAAAAGTTGCGCGCACTCGAGGATCGACCAGGCTACCCTTGAAAATGAAATGAAGAATTGGGAAGACGCGCGCAGTGGGAGCCCAAGCGGGCCACCTCCCGTGAAGAGAAACGGAAACAAGCAAGCTTGGGAAAATCATTCAGGTGGATGATGGTCGCTCGATGCGCGCAGTGAAGGGCAGCCTGCCTGCTCCCCTCAGGGCAAAGTCGAGAAAGCGGAAGGGCGGTTTTAAGTTCCAAGTGCAACGGGTGAATGATGGCGCAGGTGCGCAGAGACTTCCCGGGGCGTGGCGAAATTGTGACATTGTCTCGACCGCGTATTCAGCCGATGGGCGATGGCCATCAACTTGCGCTGGGTGTAGCCAGACAGGTCCGTGCCCTTGGGCCGGTACTGGCGCAGCAGGTCATGCAGTTCGTGCTGGACGTTCCGATGGTCACGCCGGTCTGGCAGGCAGGCCGCCAAGTCCTCGGTTAGCGCCAGCCGCTCGTCCAGGGCTTTGAGCAGGAGGGCTCCGCCATCTGTACTCGCGTGTTCCGCGTCGAAGCGCGCCACCACGGCTTCATCTTCTGATGGAATTCCAAGATCAGCTGGGGTATACAGTCTGTCGCCATCGAGTCTCCTCCCGGTTATGCGTGGAAACGTCTAGACACCGCTCCTATAGCATAGTGTGGAGCCTCGATGGCTTTTTTGTTGCCGCAGTCATGAATTATTCAGGCTAGCGGCGCTGTTAAGGCACCGGCAACCGCAAGGGCCAGTCACCGAGAGGCTCCGCCTACGCACCGCGCCACATCTCGACTCTACGGACGGTTCGTCGCGAAATCGCGCAGTCGCCAAGCGACCGGCGAGCCTGCCCGCCGAAGGCTTGTCGTAGCAGTGAATCCGCAATTACAGCAGAACTGTTCATAAATAATGCGGGTTAGGCTGTCTCATCGGTTGCCCACTCCCTGACCGCCGTCGACCCGACAGCCTCCTCTGCGGCTTGCCGAGGGCCTGGCACGCGACCGTCAAGAAGCAACCTGTTGTTCTCGCTACCCACCGTTATTCTCTCGGGTTATGTGAATCCCTTGAGCTCGAAGGTGTTTGTTCACACGTCCACCTCCAAGGTCTTCCGCCCTTCACCCGTTCAAGATCTTCGACCGGTTTCTGCCCTCCCAGTACCTGGCGGTTCGGGATCGGCTCACCGGGCCCCTTCAGCCCCTGATCGAGGCTGCGCATCCAGCGGTACAGCTGAGCCGCAGGCATCGCGTATGCCCGGCAGGCTTCTTCCACAAGTACACCGGTCGTCCATTCCTGCAACAGCGCCAGGTTCTGCTCGCCGCTCCATCGGCGCCTTCCACCACACCCACTCTGGACAGGGTTCATCTGAATTCCATTGAGCACTCCTGACTTATGATTCCGGTCCAAATAGTACGTGGGACACGATGATTGCCTTGATAGCGTCTGCGGAAGGGGGACTCAAGAGTCATCATGATGTATAGATATTCTCTATCGACATGCAATAAATTATCAATTGGACCCCTTGTCAATGGTCGGCTATCCTCCTTGTAAGCTTACGGGATGATCCGTAGCGAGGTCACTTCAAACTATCAGGAGGTCGGTATGAGTGCAAAGACCGTGTTCAAGATGGGGTTTCTGTCCATGATTGCCGCGATAGGATTGTTCGGAGCGTCGAACGGATTCGCAGACACTGGGCACACCACGAACAATTTCGAAGGTGTGACGGCTAATACAGGTGTGAAAGCCCGGGCGCTTGAAGCGACTGAGGACACGCGGGTTGTGTCGGCCGACATGCAGATTACGGAGACTCCTGCGCCGCGTGACCAGGTGGTGGACTCCGAAGGGAACATCTATCGCCTTACCCCGCTTCAGACGCAAAGGGGTAGCCCTCAAGATGATCAATGCCCAAGGCGGCAGATTCGGATGGGTCACCATCTCAAATCAATTTCTGAATGCCCTGAATAAACCTAACCCGAACGATTCATGGGTGACACACAAACGCAACTCACTCAATAGCGATGCCAATCGACCGTTTGTGACACATCGGCCATCACTCGGGCAATGCAGTACGACGACCTAACCGTGGTTCTGAAGGAGGCTGAGAACGAACGGCGCGTCATGGTTGAACGGACGTAGGAAGGATTGGCATGAAGTCTGGCCCACCGCCTGATGGAGCGGCTTGAAATTGCTGTAGGACCGACCCGGCGCGTCGTAATGTTCTTGGAGTCGGGTAAGCGATTGATTTCGGAATTCGCACTATTCTGTGCCGGGCGACAGAGAGCCATGGGTTGCTTGAATCTTCCTGCAGCTGGTTTGAAGGCGGATGATCGCGGGTGTCTGACCGTCGATCGGGAGTACCGCACGCCGTGCCCCATATTTTCGCCGCAGGCGACATAATCGGTTTTCCCAGTCTGGCGACGACTTCCTCGGAATACGTCCGGCTGGCGGCCTGTTACGCGTTAGGCGTGGAGGCCAAGCCCATGGCCCACTTTTCCATCGGCATCTATTCCATTCCAGAGGTTTCAATGGTTGGCAGAGAGAGCACGAGGTGACCAGTCGTAAGGTTCCATTCGAAACAGGTGCGGCGCGCTATGGGGAGATCGCGCGGGGCCGCATCCTCGGTGACGACAGCGGTCTGTTGAAGATGCTCTTTCATCGAGGAGATCATCGCCTCCTCGGCGTGCACACCATCGGGACCAGCGCAACCGAGTTGATCCATATCGGGCAAGCCGTGCTGGGACTCGGCGTGGGGCTGGACGCCCCTGATCCCGCCGGATCGGCAGCCGCAGGAACGGACATGCCCGGCGGCCCCGCGTGGCAGGATTTCTACGGGGCGCTCGGTCGCTGACAGCATGCGCCGCACGAAGCGCGGGCGACGCCTGTACGCCAAACGAAACGTCACGGTCCAGCCGGTCTTCGGTCAGATCAAGCAGGGACGTGGGCTCCGACCGTTCTTGTTACGCGGCCATCCCCAAGTCTGCGGCGAATGGGCGCCGATCTGTACGACCCACACCGTGCTGAAGCTCTGGGGGAGCACAACCCGCCGCCGCCCAGTGCCTTCGGTCTGCGGGGATGAGCGGTGTGACGAGCGGGAACCACGGAGCCGGAGGATTCAGACTATCCCTGGCCGTCTATCCGTGTGCTAGCGCTAAGGAAGAGGAAGCCTGATGCAACGCTCTCAATGTCGGACAGGCTCCTAGGCGAGTAGTTTCTGCCGTGCCGATTCGACGATCGCCAAGACGGTGGGGTGCTTGAGGCGCCGTTCCACCGTGAGTGCATAGAAGCGCCGTTTCACCGATTCTGGTCGACCCACAATCTGCACCTGATACTGCCGACAGATTTCTTTTTCCATAACGGTGACGCCGGGGAATATCCCGTAACCTTCGCGACCAAACGCCTGCAAGGTTCCGCTGTCGTCAAACTCCCCAACGACGACGGGATGGAGGTTTTTCAGGACGAACCACTCATCCAGTAACTGCCGCAGTACGGTGTGGGAGGTCGGTAGTAAGAAGGGGGCGCTTTCCAATGATTTTGGAAACCGACCGCGAAAACGGGCCGCAAGCTTGGCGGTGGCGAACAGCGTGACACCCGACTCCCCCATTAAATGGCTATAGACATGTACCTTGATGTTTGGAGGCGCCATGGTGTCGGCGATGACGAGATCCAGCCTGTGGATTGACAGGTCGGCCACAAGTTGGTCCAGCTTGTCCGCCAAGCACACGATGTGGATGGCCTGCGACGGCTTAAATGTGGATTTTAGCAACTGTGAGGCGAATTGCTTGGGCACGGCGTCGGCGATCCCGACGACCAGCCGCACGGGCCGACCGACGCTACGGCTTTTGATCGTGCTCATAAAATCCTGCCCGAGAGAGAAGATGTCCTCGGCGTATTTGAAAGCGACGCGTCCCATCTCCGTCAACACCAGGTATCTGCCTGAACGCAAAAATAGTTTCTCGCCCAGCGTGTCTTCCAGCGCCCGGAGCTGTACGCTGATTGTCGGCTGAGTCAGGCGCAACTCCTCGGAGGCCTTCGCTATGGTTCCGTGTTTGGCAACCGACCAGAAATACAAGAGGTGGTGATAGTTCAACCATTCCATAGGGTAGAGTATAGATCGAAATAGCCGATGACCTCCAGGTCAGTGTACCTATTTTTCAAAGCGGCGGTTCGCTGCTATCGTGGTGACGGGTGGAGCGGCGCACACATGAAGTTCCCCGCAGCAGCCTACTCCGCCGAAGTAGCCACTTCGGCTACGAAGGCCGGAAGCTGCGGGGAATCGCACGTTCATCTCGATGGCCGAGGTCCAACAGATCATCGAAGCCTGGCGGCTCGACTATAACCAGCGCCGCCCTCATAGCTCATTCGGGCACCTGATCCCGAACGAGTTTGTCGCACAAAACAGGCCCTACAAACCGTCGAAGATGTCGTCTGCTCTGGTTAAGGACTGTCTCGTTACGAGGCCAATGTCTCTGCCGGATAGTTCTCCCTATGGAGCGCTCAGATGGGGGGGGGGGGGCTTACGGAAAGAAGTTCAAAACCGTTTTGCCGCAGCTTGCTGGGTTAGGGATGTTGTAAGAAGTAGGCTTTGGCCAAGACGTCCTTGACGGCTAGACTAACGTAATTACGCCCCTCTTCTATATTCTCTCGCATGGCCTTGCATGCCCCCGACATATCCTTAGTTTCGATACAAGCCAAGATTTTTAAATGATGATGACATGTGACTTCAGTCCGTTCTGGCCTGCCGAAGTCACTCATGCGAAAAACATGTAGCCGTTCGTTGATGGCGCGGAGCTCCTCAATAAGCGTCTCGTTGCCAAGCGCTTGAGCAAGTGCTTCGTGAAACTTGGTGTCTAACTCAGCAAGCTCCTCAATTTTTGGAGGAGGGCCGTTCAGCAAGGCCGTCCAGGTTTGCTTCAGATCCTCTATCTCCTTGATCGGTTCACTAGATTGGGCTAACTGTTCCACCACGAACAATTCCAGTGCCATTCGAACATCATATATTTCCAGAATTTTGTGAGGGCTTAATTGTTTGATGGCATAACCGTGGTGGGGTATTTGATTTAAAAATCCGTGCGTCGCCAGTTCGCGCAACGCCTCGCGCACCGGACTGCGGCTGACACCGAATTCCTTGCAGAGGGCCTCTTCGGTCAGCCGGTATTCGTGGGGGTATTCCCACCTGATAATCCGCCCTTTTAGTGTCGAGACAATCGATGTACTGCGACTTGATTTTTTTCTTTCTTTCATTCGATCAATCCACCCATCAACCTGACCTTTTCGCCGACTGAAATAGGCCCAACGCACTTCCGCTCTGAAATTCCTCGTAACAAACGGACAAGACCACATCGGCGGCAGCGGATTCTGAAGTTGTTTCAATGTCTCTTCAGCAAAATTCCCTCTCGTGATGTACTGCCGACACTCACCATTTTGACCGTAACACAATCAACCCCCAACCTCTGATAGGATTTCGAGAAATTCGCCGCAAGGCAAATCAGTCACATAAAGATCCAGGTGTGAGAGAGGCGGGGAGAAAAAACAGAAATCCACAGAGAACGTGTCGGTTTCCCCCAATGGGGAGAATTTTCAGTGAATCGCATCTTCTTAGAACTGCCACTGTAAGCCCACCCTGAATGCACGGAACTTATCGCCCAGCACAAGACCGGGGGCATAATTGAGCTTGTTCACGGTTTCGAGATTGCCATACTGCCAGTGTGCCGAAATGCTCGCATAGACACCATCGATGACGTAGTTCACCCCAGCTTCAACTTCATCGCGATTGGTGCTGCTCTCAGGATGAACAAAGTATATCTCCGATAGGGCTGGAACGTCCCGATCCCAACCTCCTGCGGAAGCAGATACATACCGTACATGGTGTATGACTGCCCGCGAAATGTACAGAAGCAGTCGCCTGGAGCGGCAGCAAAGGCCTCGACGTTGAACGTGAGCACGCCCTTGTCCATGTTGTTACCGAATGGTTTCTCAAACAGGAGATCGGAGGCACAAGAGGTGAAATCGGAAGGATTAGCGAATGAACCGGCTCTTTTTTTCTGATGGTCTCACCTACCGCGATCGCGAGAATATCACCGGCTGTACCGATATAGGTACCCTGGGTGTAGTAACCAGGGTTCTTCTCTGGGTTCACGAAGTTGTAGGTGAGCCGTCCAGCGTACTTCAGGCTGTTTTCTAGATTAGGTCCGCCACCTGCTGACCGCAGACCCCGGAACACGCCCAGGGAATATTGCAGATGTCCAACTCCTGGATAGACTTGCCCCCCCAAAGTCGCGCCGTTGTCACGGCTAAAGAGAACAGCCCCATCTGGGCCGAAGTTCGAGTTGAAGTCTGCGGGGGTGAAGGGCATCTTAAAGGTGTCCAAGACCCCGTGGAAGAATGGGCCATTCAGTTCGCTACGCTCTCCTGTCACTAACATGCGCCAGACCCAGAGGTTCACGTACTGATGAAACTCGAATTGTGCGATCGCATCGGCTACGCCGATCGTAGAATTACTCCCGAATGAACCGCCACCTCCGACTAGAGAACAGACTTATGGATCTGCCCGTTTATATTTCCTTCATTGCGTGCCCAGCACTTTCTTGTTCCGGGCTAACCTGCCAAAGAACAATGCCAGTCCTGGAACCAGCATCGCATACACCAGCGCCGACGACACGGAGACCCAGGCAGTGTCACCTGTAGCAACCGACAGAGCCGTCGCCTGCGTCTCTGCGTCTGACAGGATGGCAAGGGGAATCAGCGCCTCTCGCCCCCTGCGTTGTCCTACGTTAGAACGTCTTCGAGAACTTCACCTTGTAGAAGTCTATGTCGTTGACCACGTCTTTGCCGCCTGTGAACCGGAAGAGTAGTCCCTCAAGCAACTTCACTTCGGCATAGGGTCCGACCCAGCTGTAAAAATCCATCTGGGCGCCGGGGGCGCTGTTGTCCCGCGTGGACATAAACTGCTCATAGTGGCCGCCGACCGAAAAGATGTCGTTGATCCGGTAGCCGGCGTTGCCCCACCAGTACAGGAAGTCCCAGCTCCCGCGAGCGCCGATCGAGCCGGGCGGGTGTGTGGCTGATGGCACACCGCCCTCCTGCCTGAGCGCCGCGTAATAGGCCCCATAGAACTCGGCTTCGAGTTTTTCCGATAACCAGTTCGTCAAGAGACTCAACGTGTATCCTTCAAAGATGCTTGTGCGCTGGTTCACGCTCTCGCCCCCGGGGCCGCCCGCGGGCTCGCCGGTGCCCGGGAAAAATCCTCCACGGGACGAGAGGTACATGCCGTGGGTGAACCCGAACATCGGTGCGACCGATAGCTTCTTATCGAAATAGGTCAGGTTGACCCCCAGATCGGTTTGCACCCAGGGGTTGTTGTTGCCGGAGCCCAGGCCGGAGGTATTGGTCCAGAGGATGAGGTTCCAGGCGATGGCGAAATCCTCCCGTAGCTGGTAGGTCCCATATACGGAGGGATAGAATCCGAAGAATGAATCCGCATTGAGCCCCATCGTGACCGTCGCAGGGCTTTTTTTCTTCTCCATCTCCTGGGGAGGAGCAGCCTTCTTTTCAACCTCCACGACCTGCGCAGAAACGTGGAGCGCGTGCGGCAGAATTCCCAGAGTCAGAAATCCTATTAACAGTAATTGTCTGCTTTTTATCACAGCGGCGCCTCCCTATGTCCGGTTGATGATTCCCTTGTGCACTCGTTTTGGGATCTCTCATCTTGACATCATCGTCGCCACACACGCCGTTGTGTGTATTCTCCAGATCTTTCTCGTCCATTCGCTTCTCAACAGATATTTGTCCATGAATGGCGGCTTCTCAGTTTTTACGCCATGAATCCCTCCTCTATGAGCAAGCTGTTGTTGTTTGCCGGCGCCATGATCGTCGATGCTTGCTCGACTCCTGATATGTTGGCCAGCATCGCAGCGAGCTGCATCAGCGAGACTGAATTACAGTAGAAAGACAGATAACCTTGGCAGCCAGCGCCATATTGACAACCCCAGTTTCAAACGATCCGCAACATCTGATTCCACCTGACTCCCCGGCATTGCTGCATAGGGACAAACCAGGTCGCCCGCTGAATAGTGCGATTGATTGACAGTGACATTCGTGCAAAAATTTATCTTGACAACGGGCTTCTTCGTGAGCTATTTACGTATCCATAATTGAATACGTATCATGAATACATATAGCACATGGATAAAATTCTATGCAAGCCCTTAGTTCTAATAGATGGACTCCGACGAGCGGTTTGTTCGCATGTCGTCAGAATCCTCACATCGGAGGTTTCCGGCAATCTATGCAGGCGAGTAGCCCCAAACCAGGCGTGTCCTAACGTACCGCCACAATCAGGGGACTACGAGTGTGCGCGGTCGCCGCCGGGTGTGCGCCTTACAGACGCGATGCGGTCGGCCCCTCAAGGCATTGCTGGCATGCTCATGGCTCACCATGCTGGAAGGCCGTCCCAATATCGTGGCCATCGCCCTCAACGGCTGACCGTGGCTAGCCCCAGGTTCAGGGTTTCACGTTCTCTGACACTCATGTGCGTATAGCATGTCGTTGGCATGGCCACACCTGAGTCAATCAGGGACTGAAGTATTGTGCGTGGAATTAAAACTCAAGCGGTTAATAGTTAAGAGGTGCCTTCATGTCAAGCCAAATAGGCCAAGACACTTCCCATCCGGCAACTACCACGGTTGCTCCCGAGACACTTCACCGCAGCCTGACTGTGTGGAACAGCTTTACGCTTGGCTTTGCCATGGTGTCGCCAGTGGTGGGGCTCTACGCCATCATTGGCGTGCAGACGGTGGTGACGGGAGGCGGTTGGTTTGCCGCGCTGGCCATCTGTCTCGTGATGCAGCTGTTGGTGGCCACCGTCTATGCTGAACTATCCTCGCAGTTTCCGATTGCAGGCGGGGCGTACAAGTGGGCGCGGCAGCTTGGGGGGAGTGCCGTCGGACAATACTCCGGAGCCCTCTACGTCAGCTCGACCATCGCCATGCTCACCACGACCGCCTACACCGGCGGCATCTGGCTTGCGATTTTCTTCGGGTCGACGGGGGGGAGCGGTGTCATGATGGTGCTGTGGGGCGCTGTGTTTTTAGCGATCTGTATGGTGCTCAACCTGGTGCACGTCAAGGTATTCAAGCTGGTCATTGCTCTGGGTGTGTACGCCGAGGTGATTGGCTCGTTCGGCGTGGCGCTGCTGCTGTTTTTCTTTTTCCGGCAGCATCCATTTTCGGAGTTGTTCCAGCACCTGGGCACGGGGAGCGCACCCAGTCAAACCGCCGCATTTTTGGCCGCACTCGCCATTGCAGGCTGGGCCTTCATCGGGTTCGATGCCTGTTCCACCATCGCCGAAGAAACCCATGAGCCCAAGCGGATGGTTCCGCGCGCGATCGTTCTTTCCATACTATCAGTGGGAACAGTGGTGCTGTTCAATTCTGCCGCCCTGACGCTGGCCTTTAACCACGACACCCTGGCGACCACCAGCGCCACGTCCGATCCGATCACTCCGCTGATCAGCAGCAGCTTCGGCGCCTGGGCGGAGAAACCGTTTCTGGCGATCGTCATGGTGGCGTTTCTGGCGTGCGGGGCAGTCGTGGTGAACTATACGTCGCGCATTGTGTACTCCATGGCGCGCGAGGGCAACATGCCTGTTGCGCTCAGCCGGGTGACGGCCACCAAGACTCCGCGCAATGCCGTACTCTTCGTCGTGTTGCTCGCGGGGCTCGGGCTCCTGTTCGGGTTGAACGATCAGGCCGTGGCCACGATCATTGCCTTCGGCACAGGGGGATTGTACGCCATGTTCGCCATGACCACCGGGGTCGGGCTCTATACCCGCCTCACTGGCCGCTGGAATCCGGCCCTGGGCGAGCTGAAGCTGGGAGGCTGGGGGCTGGCGATTAATGTGGCGGCCTTCCTCTGGTCCCTGTTTGAATTCATCAACATCGCCTGGCCACGCGCCTATGCAGTTGCGCCCGACGCGCCGTGGTGGCAGCTCTGGGCGGTGCCGCTGGTCATGAGCATTATTTTAGCGATCGTGACGGTGCAAGTCTGGACCGGCAAAGCCAGCAGGAGTTCATCGACAGGATGATTCGATGACGAGAACGGTGGAGGAGGTTAAAACACTGACGCGGCCCGCAGTATACTGCGGGCCGCGTCATTTCAGCGGGGTGGCCTGCTTACAGTTTCTTTTTGCGGTTCGGCAGATGGCCGGAGCGCACTTGGCAGGCCAGGACGTCGCAGATCACGCGAGTGGCGAGCAGACTGGTGATCTCTGCTGCGTCGTACGGCGGAGAGCATTCCACAATCTCCATCCCGGCTAACGGTTTGGCGTCCGCGATGATCTGAAGGAACTTCAGCACTTCGCGTGGCAGAAATCCGCCTGGTTCCGGCCAGCCGGTTCCCGGCACGAAGGCGGCATCCAAACAATCGACATCGAAGCTCAACCAGACCGCATCGACCCCGTCCCAGGCCACCTCGAGCGCCCGTTTGGCGGCAGTCTCAATCCCCATCTCCACGCAATCGGTAATAGTCATGATAGTGGTTTGACGTTCACGCCCGGATTTCACTCCAGGCCGTGGCGCCTGCCAGCCGCCGATCCCGATCTGCACAAGATTTTTTGCCGGCACATTGGGTATGTTGGTCGCGTGAAACCAGGGTGTGGTGTGCATACGTTCGTCGAGGTCGGTCTCTTGCGTGTCTACATGCCGATCGAAGTGAATGATGCCGAGCTTCTTACCGCCAAGGAGATTCTGGGCGACCCCGCGCACAGTCGGGAAGCCGAGGGAATGGTCGCCGCCGAGCACCACGGGAAAGGCCCCACTGGCGTAGACGTGCGAGACGCCCTTACTGACCTGATCGAATGTTTTTTCGATGTTGGCGGGAATGGTAAACACGTCGCCGAGATCGCACATGGAAATGGACTCCCGGAGATCCACGCCGAGCTCGAAGCTGTAGGATCCATAGAGGGCCGAAATCTTGCGAATGCCTTGAGGGCCGAACCGCGTGCCGGATCGATAGGTCGTGCCGCCATCGAACGGCGCGCCGAGAATGGCCACGTCGTATTGGCCGCACTTGCGGACGTCTTCAACGTAGGGTGCTTTGACAAAGGTGTTGATCCCGGCGAAGTGGGGGAGTTCTCCTCGACTGAACGTGGGAATCCGGCGGTCTTTAATGGAGTCGGCGCCTTGGAGGCCCAATTCTAGTCCTCGGGCGACCTCTTCTTCCCACTTCGTGGTCGGCATCAACGCCTCCGCTTCGACGGCGTATTTCGCTTCAGGACCATAATTGTCATGCAGGGGAACCTTACCTTTGTATTTCCGCTCTTCAGCCAAGATGCCACCTCCTTCGTTTCAGACGGTGATATTGTGCAGTCAGGATACTGAAAAAGTCCACCTGCTTCGGCCTCTCGTCGGTCCAAGGAATTGTGATTCGGAAGATGTGGAAGGGGAAATGTAGGGTTGTCGAGTAGACGTGCTCTGAAGGTTTTGACTCATGGTTTACGCCCTATGAATCGCTACACGGTGTTACTGCGCGTGACAGTACAGCGCTTGATAAGGGAAAGTCAAACGAAACAAGCCGCGTTTTCTATGAACACTTCTGCTGCCAATTGCCGACGTCCTGGCGCGAGACTAAGGAGCCTGTCCGGCATTCCTTCATCCCTTCGTCACGCTTGTCCGCAAGGCCGGTTCCACCGTCGGGTCGTGAAATACTCCGGGAGGCCTCAATCGCCACAGGGCGCTCAAAAAGACCAGACTTCTCACCCGCCCAACCCTGGCGGCTAGTTCACCCTCCCGCCCTGAGCCTGCCAAGACAGGCTCGTTGCCCAAGGACGCGCCTCGTCCCAGGCAAGGCCGCCGAGAGCCAAGAGGCGAGGAGGTACGGACCGCACTTTGTGTGGGCCGTTCGCCCTTTCACTGGATCTTGGCGAGCGGAAAAGCCCCTCCGGTGCTTCCGACCTCCGAAGAATTCCTCCCTCAACGTCGAGCCTTTGTGCGGTGCAAAAACGCTGCTGGCGGCCTTTCAGCATCCTGTTAGGACACAAAGACCCGCGCGTGACGCTCAGTTAGCAGCATCTCACGCCAAGCCACCTTCGCAAGGTGATGACCGTCCTTGAGTCCTATACGCAGTAAGCTCCAGCCCAACCCCAGTCATCGGGGCAGGAGGTAAGGCACTATTTAGGCACTGGAGTTTTTCAGTAGAGTGTACGTGATGGTGGTCCCAACGGGATTTGAACCCGTGTTTAAGCCTTGAGAGGGCTCCGTCCTAGGCCAGGCTAGACGATGGGACCAGATCATCAACGATGAGGAATCGACCTTGCACAATAGCACAGGGTCTTTTCACTTTTCAATTTCTACGACACCGAGCAGTATTCACGCCATTGCAAGGTCGGCGTACCCACGACTTGACAGAGACAGTGGTATAGCCTACCTTGCGGAAAGCCCACGCTGCAGGCCTTTGGGAGAGGGGATTCTTCGGTCGTTGACCGCCTCCTTCCAGCGACTGACTCATGGCGGAACATGAACAACCCGCTCCACATCAAAACGATCGGCATCACAGACTCTCCGGAACTGATCGACATCGAGAGCCCCGACCAGGGCCTTGAGCTATGTGTCGGCTCGAATGTGTTTCGAAATACGAACGGCGTCGTCAAATTCCAAGGCAAGGAGCAAGTGGTGCTGGAAATGCAACCGCAACCATTGGCATTACTCCTGACGATGGACCTGTACGATGAAGAGGGAACCCGCGTCGGCCATATCCGACGGAATGCGCTCTCGGCACATAGCGCGACCCGCTTTACCCTCAACGTAAAGTCCAACGGCGAGGCCACCACGGACGCCCCCCCTTCCGTCATCGTAACAGACCGAACAACTGGACACACGGTCCTCGAAGCCTGTCTCACACAGAGTAGAAAAATTCGCATCACCGCGGGATACTTCCGTACTCATAAAGGTGAATTAGTCACTGTCAGCCCACACTACTGCCGCATCGGCACCGGTCTCACCCTGTTCGGCGATGTTGCGGAAAGCCGCGGCAGCGCGGCAGTAATCGGATAGTCGGCGTCCAAGAGACCTCAGCGTCAATTCATGCGTGCCCACTCCCTACAATCGAGGGAGTGATCGCCGACATCCATCCTGTCCAGGGCGCGACGAGTTTCGCCTGCGCATAGAAGGGCCTCTCATTGCACAGAATGACTTCGGCGTGATGCAGAGGCCGACTCACCACACCGCATAGTGTCTGGTTCGCTCCAATGTCCTCCCTTCTCGGAATAAGTTCTTCTCTCGTCTACCCGTCATGTGATAGAACAGCCCGCAACGATCGAGGCTGCACAGGTCTTGTCCGCACAGGAGTCATTGCTGTATCGTGTCTGAACCGACTGGCGCGTCAAACTTTATCCGCGACATTGTGGTCGCCGATCATGCAACCGGCAAACATGGTGGTCGAGTGGTCACGCGCTTCCCACCTGAGCCGAACGGCTATCTCCATATCGGTCACGCAAAATCTATCTGCCTGAACTTCGGCTTGGCACACGACATTGTAGGCGGTATCTGCCACCTGCGATTCGACGATACCAATCCGACCACTGAAGATCCTGAATATGTCCAGGCCATTCAGGACGACATTCGATGGCTGGGCTTCGACTGGCATGGGAAGATGTTTTTTACCTCGGATTATTTCGAGCAGCTGTACGGTGTTGCCGTCCGACTGATCCATAAGGACAAAGCCTATGTCGATGACTTAACGGCGGAGGAGATGCGCGCCTATCGTGGTACCCTGACTCAGCCGGGAACGAACAGCCCTTCTCGCGGCCGTTCCGTCAATGAAAACCTTGACCTCTTTCGACGCATGCGCGCAGGGGAATTCTCCGACGGCTCCCATGTCCTTCGAGCCAAAATCGACATGTCATCACCCAATATCAACCTGCGCGACCCAACCCTCTATCGCATCAGACATGTGCCGCATTATCGAACAGGGAGTACCTGGTGCCTGTACCCGTCCTACGACTATGCCCATCCCCTTTCGGATGCAATCGAGGGAGTCACCCACTCCATCTGCACCTTGGAATTTGAAGATCACCGGCCTCTCTACGATTGGGTCGTGGAGCAGGCTGAAGCGCTGCATCGACCACAGCAGATCGAGTTTGCGCGCCTGAACCTGACCTATACCGTCATGAGCAAACGGAAACTGCTCGAATTGGTCGAAAAGAAACTGGTCAGCGGATGGGATGACCCACGACTGCCGACGATCAAAGGCCTTCGTCGCCGCGGGTATACCCCGGAGGCCATTCGGGCCTTTTGCGACCATATCGGCATAGCCAAGCGCGAGGCCATCGTCGAGATGCAGCTGCTCGAACACTTTATTCGCGAAGATCTCAACAAGCGGTCGCCGCGAGTGATGGCCGTGTTGCGGCCGCTCAAAATCATCCTCGATAACTATCCCGAGGATCTATCCGAAGAATTGGATGCCATCAACAATCCGGAGGATGCGTCTGCAGGGTCGCGGCCTGTCCCCTTTTCACGCGTCCTCTATATTGAGCAAGACGACTTCCGCGAAGATCCACCCAAACAGTTCTTCCGGCTCGCCCCAGGACGCGAAGTGCGGCTTCGGTACGCCTACATCATTCAATGTGTCGGGATGACGAAAGATCCACAGACTGGCGAGATCATCGAACTCCATTGCACCTATGATCCTACAAGCAAGAGCGGCGCTTCCCAGGAACAACGCAAGGTCAAGGCCACCATCCATTGGGTCTCGGCAGCCCATGCGGTGAAAGCCGAAGTCCGACTCTATAACCCCCTCCTGGTGACGGATCTGGCAAAGGTGCCGCCAGACCATGATTGGACAACCTACCTCAACCCCAACTCATTGGAGCGAATCACAGGCTGTTTGGTTGAACCCAGTTTGCGGCAAACAGTGCCCGGCACTCGATACCAATTCGAGCGCCTGGGATACTTCTGTACCGACTCCGATTCGACCTCCGGCACATTGATATTCAACCGCACTGTGTCACTCAAAGATGCCTGGGCGAAAATCGAAAAAGCTCAGCCATCCCGGTAGTACACCGATACAGTCCCTCCGTTTGCCGGCATTCACCCAAAGGTTCCCTCTCCCTCACTATCCGACATACAATTTCCATGTTTTACTTTACCGTAGCGCTAGGGTTGCTAGACTGGCCTGAGATACGGTATCGGCATGACGAGGAACCTCAAATCGGACGGAGGACCGCATGATTGAATGTCGAGAATATCCACGAATCCCTGTTGACATGCAGGTGTTCTTCTCCAGCACCAACAAGACAGACATTTGCAAAGGCACCATCTTCGATCTGTCTGCCAGAGGGTGCGCCGTCACCAGTATGTCGTCGATTCAGCGCGGTTCAGCAGTGAGCCTCCTCATCAAGGCGACTGATTTGGGGTCACCGATTACCATCGAGTCCGCCGCAGTCCGTTGGAGTGAGAGTGGGGAGTTCGGCGTCGAATTCCTCGGCCTCTCAGAGATCGATCAACGCCGCCTACACCGATTACTCCAAGTCTCCACCACGCACCAAATCCATCCGAGTTGACCACTGACCGATTTTCGGATTCAGCGTGGTACAATGCCGGGTATGACCTGCCCCCTCTGTCGCCAACCCAGCACATGGGAAGGCAACCCCTGGCGCCCCTTCTGCTCTGAACGATGCCAAGTGACCGACCTCGGCGCTTGGGCAACGAATCAATATCGCCTACCAGGTCCCACCCTCACGATGGACACCTCGGCCACAGACTCGCTGGAGGGAGGCGACGACACAGAGGCACAGCAAAGCGGTTAAGCCTAATAGTCCAAGGACAAATCGCCTCCCCTTCTCACAGAGTCCAACCGACAATCCCTACCCAACAGCTCGCTCGCATCTGCGCGAGACGCGGCTTGAGGCCGGTCTCGTTTCCACATTTCTAAGTTGGCAAGCCCATGGACATCTTGATAATGTGGGCAACGGAATTTTCACCTCCCCGCAAAGGTTTTTCTGCAGACTCCTAGCAGGCTGCGGGAAAACTTGATTTATACAGAATATGTCGATGGAATCTTCCCTATAGCGCTGGTGTCACAAAAATCTCAGGATGCTCAAAAAGGCTGTCCAGCAAGGCCGCAGCGAGCGAAGAGGCGAGGCGTACGCTTCGGTACGTTGAGCCTCTGAGCGACGCGAGAACGCCGCTGGCGGATTTTTTCAGCATCCTGCCAGGCCCTATCACAAGGAGCACAAACTATGTTGTCGACCCAAGGCTATGCGGCAATGACCGCCAAGACTGCGCTAGAACCCTTCTCATTCGAGCGGCGTGAGGTTGGCCCTCACGACGTACTCATCACGATCACCCACTGCGGCATCTGCCACTCGGATATTCATCAAGCGCGTGACGAATGGGGTGGGTCAATTTTCCCCATGGTGCCGGGTCATGAAATCGTCGGCACCGTGGCGCAAACCGGGTCTGCGGTGAAGAAATTCAAGACGAGCGACCGGGTCGGCGTCGGCTGCTTCGTCGATTCCTGCCGAACCTGTGCCGCCTGTCGGGAAGGATTGGAACAATACTGTGAAGCCGGCATGCTCCTCACCTACAGCGGACGTGATAAAAATGGTCAGCCAACGCAAGGCGGCTACTCCACGCAAATTGTCGTAGACGAGAACTACGTATTGCGCATTCCCTCAGCCCTGTCGTCTGCAGGAGCAGCCCCACTCTTGTGCGCTGGAATTACCACCTACTCTCCACTCCGCCATTGGGGAGTCGGTAAATATCACAAACTCGCGCTGGTGGGGTTAGGAGGGCTCGGTCATATGGCCGTCAAGATTGCCCAGGCGATGGGCACAGAGGTCACGGTCCTGAGCACATCGGAACGGAAGCGGGATGATGCGAAACGACTAGGCGCTTTCGACTTCGCCCTCACCTCACAGCCCGAGACATTTACCCGACTACAGCGCCGCTTTGACTTTATCCTCGATACCGTCTCCGCGCCGCATAATTACAACGATTATGTGAAACTGCTCAAAACCGACGGCACCATGATTCTTGTAGGAGCCCCGGACAAACCGACGCTGCTGGAACCCTTTCCGCTCATTTTGCATCGCCGCCGCATCGCCGGGTCGGTGATCGGAGGCGTCCGAGAAACCCAAGCGATGCTTGATTTCTGCGCCACACACAACATCGAGTCCGATGTTGAAGTCATTCCGATCCAACAGGTGAACGAAGCCTATGAGCGAGTGCTCAAAGGCGATGTGCGGTTTCGGTTTGTGATCGATCTGGCGTCGTTGAGTTGAGGGGACTGCCACCCTTCCGGTCGGTGGCTGTCCCCGTTTGATTGACACTTGACCCGTCATGAAGACAAGGCTACAGTGCCTCCCAGATCATGAAACAAAAGGCCGTAGCGTTCGACAAACACTTTGATGCGCGAGAAGTTGCTTCCTATGGCGTCATGGAAGCCGCGCACTATCTGCGCATTCCACGTACGACCATCCGAGACTGGGTCTCAGGCCGACAGTACCGCAGCAAAACCGGCATGCGCTTCTCCAGACCAATCATCCAGGTGCCCAATCCAGCCGTGAAGTTGCTCTCCTTCATGAACCTAGTGGAGATCCATGTCCTGGATGCCATTCGCCGCAAGCACGACATCCCATTAGAAAAAGTCAGAACTGCGATGAACTACCTCTCGAAGCAATTTCCTTCGAGACATCCCTTGGCCGATCAAGAATTTGTCACCGACGGATTGAACCTCTTTATCAAGAAATTCAGTCAATTGATCAACATCTCTCAAGAAGGACAATTGGCCATCCAAGAAATCCTCCAGGCACACCTCCATCGAATCGAACGAGACATCAAGGGGATCCCTGTCCGGTTGTATCCCTTTACGCGGAAACGCCACCTCCAAGAGGAGCCCAAGGCCGTCGTCATCGATCCACAGATCTCCTTCGGCCGGCCTGTGTTAGTGGGGACTGGCATTCCGACCGCCGTGATTGCAGAACGCTATAAGGCAGGCGAATCAATGGATGCGCTCGCAGAGGATTATGGACGCCAGCGGTTCGAAATTGAAGAAGCCATCAGGTGCGAACTCACCCTCGAAGCTGCCTGAGTCTCCCGTCTTTTTCCTCGACCGTTCCCTTGGAAAGAAACGAATCGCCACGGCTCTTCGGCAGGCAGGGGCCATTGTCCACGTTCACGATGACTATTTTCCGCCGGATGCCAAAGACGAGGACTGGTTAACCCAAGTCGGGCAGAACGGATGGGTCGTCCTGACCAAAGACCATCGCATCCGATATCGACACGTTGAACGACTGGCGCTCATGAAGGCGGGCGTAGCGGCCTTTATCCTGACATCAGGTGATCTGCAAGGTGAGGAAATGGCTCGAATCTTCGTGAAGGCACTTCCCCGCATCTCCCGCTTTTTGAAGAACCACCAAAAACCGTTTATCGCCAAGATCACAAAAGACGGCTCAGTCTCGTTGCTCTTTCAATAAGTCCAGGCATTCTTCTGCAAGCGAGTCACAATTTTTCACGAAACGCGTGGACATAGAAGGGACCGGGAAGGAGCGGCCAGGTGCCCTTCTTTCTCGTAGAGCCCCCACGATGAAGCAGTGGTTGCTCGATGCGCGGAGTAAAGGGCAGCCTCGGCCACTCCCCTAAAGGAGAGGCATAGAGAATTGGAAGGCCCTCGCTCGGGCTAATGGCACGTCCTGGGAATTCGATTGTGATGCAATCGGAGGGCAGGGCGGGCAAAAAATATCTGCCAGTGGGTGGGCGGGTGAGAAAGTTGCGCGTAGCGGAAAATCGATCAGCCCCCATCCCTGAAGAGTGAATGGGCGAGATTGAAAGGACCATCCGATGTAACAAAGAGACAGTACCTACCACCGCTCTTTCCTCCCTGCCTACCCCTCGTTGGAAAACAGAGCAAGCAACAGTCAGGCGCTGCCGGAAATGTAGAATGTCCCTGATTATCCATTTACTTCCGGTCATCCTCCAGAGCTTCGACGGCGAACATGAACCGGACGATTTTCTTAATCTTCGCGCGACTGGGACCATTCAAGCTGTTGCCGTAACGGGAGTCGTAGTGCTGGCAATAGTCTGCCGCCAGCTTGTAGCCATGCGACGGCGAATCGGCGTGCCACAGACAGATGCCCAATGCTTCCTCCACGAGCAGTAGGTTCCAGTTGCGAACAATGCGAACCGGTCCCCATTGCTGGTTCTTGTACTCATTGTGAAAGTCTTGCAGGCGGTCGTGCAACCGCTGCGCCGCCCGTCGATTCAGCTTCGGTGTTGTCTTATCCAACCAGACACCAAGGCGCGTGCTTCCAGGAACAGCGCCGCTGCCACTCTACCCGTTTTGCCTTTACGGGAAACGGCTCTCGCTGCGACCCAGAGGGCAAAGGCGGACAGCCGCTTCGGACGCACAAACCACTTCTTCAACACCGTCAACCTTGCCAGACTTGCCTGGCCCTGCGCGTCAATCTCGTCAACGACCTTCCGCAGATTTTCAGGGACGCTCGTTCGCATGGCAGAATGGCGGTATCAGACTTCTTGCTTGGAGGCGCGGGCTTGGGGGCGTTGCAAAGGAGGCAACGACTCAGGCGGAACGATCAGGGTGATGCTGCGCGCCTGGCCTGGAATGCGTTGAATGAAGCCGCGACGCTCCAGCGTGAGCACCATCTGATGCACGGTCGGTGGGGTCACCTGAAAGAACCGTTGCATGTCCGCCTCGGACGGCGCGCAGCCGTTCAGGATGCTGTATTGGTGGAGGTAGGCCAGAAACTGCCCCTGCCGTTCAGTGTAGGCCGGTTTCATTCGTCTGCCAGCTCCGTTTCGAGCAAATGGACTTGGTCCCGAAGATAATCGCCATAACCCCAACCGATATGGCAGGCGTGTGTGTCCAGCCGCTGAACCCGCTCACGGAACTGCGGATACAACGCTGGACCTTTCTTCCGCAAAAGCTTCGTCATCTCGCGCAAGACGGATTCGAGACTGTTGTAGTAGGCCTCGTTGATGTCGCCAAACTCTCGCGTGAACTGCGTGCCGTTCTCCACGTAGGTCAACATCAGTTCAATCGTCCCTGCCAGGTTGCCCGTGGCCCTGCGGTAATCGCGGATCGCTTTGCGCGCCACGGCCAGTTTGAGCTTTCCGAACCCTCGTGAGGGGTAGAATTGCTCGATAATCGTGCGCCGATACCGTTCCACGGCCGTTCCGTCGCCTGCCTCGGCCTGCACGCGGACGTGTAGGAAATTGCGATTGCTGGATGATGCGTCGTAGAGGTCCTTGACCAGCGCCAGGAGAGCCGGCTTTGACTGCGTGTTCAAGCGACGGCGAATGGCCGACCAGCCGGCGGGCTTCTTTTCCTTTATCATAATTCTCCCTGGAACGCACGGTGCAGCAGGGACTGGAAGAGCTCATCCAGCCGACGTCGGCTGGTGGCTTGCTCGGCTTGCAGGGCGCGGACTTCTGACACGCGGGCGGCCAGGATGGGCTTGCGTAGTTTAGATTTGTCGTCCCGATCACTTCCGCGCATAGCTAAGCTCTCTCAAAATCTCTATCAGATCGTGAACAACGGTCAGTGCCAGTTCTGGCGAGACGGAGCGGCCCTTTCGCTCGGCCCCTCCTGGGTGAGTGTACTGATGCAGGAGACGGAGTTTCTCAGCCAAGTGGTATGTCAGCTCTGGAGACGGCAGCGTAGTTTTCTTTTCTTTCGCTTCCAGAATCTTCCGGCCCATCTTGGCAAGAGTCCCTGCAAGGTTGTCCTTTGGCGAGATGAGCGCTTCTACAATGTTCTTGGCGCTGGTGATCGCCGCTCGGTACGAATAACTTAAGACGTGACGTTGAAGTTCTTCATAGTGACCAAGAATTTCGGAGCGTAACGGCTCCTTCATATCAGAGAGAGTTAGCTCGGGAAAGCCACTGCTCAGAACAAGGGGGGAAAGGGTCACCACACTTGAGCCAAACGCGTCCATCTCCACCCGAAAGACACGCCAAACATTCGTTCGATCATTGGCCCCAGATACAAAAAACCCGACAGCGCCTTTCTCTGCATCTTGATCCCAGGCCTGACCGCCGCCTGCCGCCACATAATGTGCTGAGCTGACAACCCTGATCTTCCCAGAGTCCTCGATTTGTTTATGTTGGATCAATCCTATGTGGAGAAACACCTTTGTGGTTCTATAAGGCGGACCCTCTGGCGTATTGAGGAGGGCCAAGAGTATCTTCGGCCAAGCTCCGGACAATGCGGAGCTTATGGACTGCATTTCCTTTTCGAGGTCCTGATCGGACGAGACATAGACCGCGCGACGAAGATCCAAAGAAATTGGTCTGGTATAACTATCCGCACCCCTGACTTGGACAATGCCTCGACTGAAGTCTACAAAGAGTTCATTTCCTATCATCCCAGTCATCCCAAATTACCACTTCACAATTCGCCGTTGAAGGCACGATGCAAGAGTGACTGAAAGAGCTCATCCAAGCGGTGGCGGGAGGCGGCTTGCTCAGTTTGTATGGCACGGATTTCAGACACGCGGGCGGCAAACTCCCTTTGCAGTGGGAGCAGCGGGATACGGAGGGAAAGTTTTCTTTGAGCCGTGATGGGAACTTGATTGCGAAGGGCCTGTTTCATGATGCGCTCAAGCTGATCCTGAAAGAAAACATCCCGCAGCGATGCCCACAGAAAACGTGGTTCAATTCGATCTGGGTTTGCCCGGAACACAGTCAATGAAGTTCCAATGATGGCTCGGTCGTAGTCACCATCATAAAATCCGACTGCCCCGACACTCGCGTTGTGAGCTAGCAATACGTCGCCGGGTTCAATCCATCCGTGCCGGAGTAATTTTGCTTTCACCTCCGCAAGCCGCTTCACTTTCAAATGGTCAATCGTGCCCTCATCATTGACGCAAGTAGCAGAAAGAAATGGAACACCTTCAATCCCAAAGTCGCTTGAGCGAGGATAAAGACTTCCATGGTTGCCATCTTTGTGGAGGAGCAACCAGCCTTGTTCCAAGAACTGCCCGATAGTTTTCTCCACAAAATCAGCCTGACCGAACATTTCGTGGAAGAGGGAAGGGACAAGGGCGGCGGTGCGGCGGTCAGCTTGGGCGCGCAGCTTCCGCAACTCGTCGGCTTCGTCCAGCAGCTTCACAATCCGCTCCTGCTCCGCCAGCGGCGGGACGCTCATTTCAATGCTGGCGATTTGCTTCGACGACAAATGCTTCACCGTGACAAACGCGGTGTTGTCCTCGATTTCTCGAAGATAGTCGTTGATGCCGTAGAAAACGTAACCGGCGTTGAGGTCGCGGTTGAAACTCTGGAGGCGGCAAACTCGTTGGTTGAGCAAAGCCTTTCCTCCCTGCCAACGGTAGCAGCGGAACTCGCCATCCATACCAATCAAAAAATCGCCGCTCTCAACCTCGAATGCCGGGTCGTGTTCGCCTTCGTAGAACGTCTCGCTGAATCCACGCGCCAAATCTCGGATGCGAATGATTGGAAGCCCCTTGCCGTTCTCGTTAAACAGCTCCGACTTGAAGGCGAAGCCATTCTGAACCTTCAGCAACTCGCCCAGCGGCTTTGTCGGCCAGCGTTTCATTTCTTTCCGACGATTCGTGCGAGCAAAGCGTTGCCACGCTTGATAATTTCGTTTTCGACTTTGAGCACGCCGCCGAGAATGTCAGCAGGCCTGTCATGGTTCACAGCTTCCTTGGTAGCGGGTTTGTAGCGGCCCGCTGCGAGGGTCCAGTCGTACTCCAGAATCTTCTCAATCGGTACACGGTAGCTGTTCGGACCTTCGTCGCGGTTCGGCCATTTGGCGAACACGTCGGGAATATCGTTGGCTTCAATCGGCATGCGTTTGTCGTCGAGGCTGTAACCGTCGGCAGTGAGGTCATAGAACCAGACGCTTTGGGTTGGCTTGGTCTTCTGGAAGATCAACGCGGCGGTACCGACGCCGGAATAGGGTTTGAAGACGCCGCTGGGTAAACTGATGACTGCTTGTAGGTCGCACTCGGTCAGCAGCAGTTCGCGTAGGCTCGTGGCGGCGTTGTTCGAGCCGAAGAGCACGCCGTTGGGCACGATGACACCAGCTCGTCCACCGGGCGCGAGGTGATCGATGAACCATTTGAGGAAGAGCAGTTCCGTGGCGCGGGTGTTCAGCTTGTAGTTCAGATCGGACAGAATGCTTTCGTCTTGCACTTTTCCGGCAAACGGTGGGTTAGCGAGGATAACCTCGAACCGCTGGCCTGGATAGGCGCCGCCGAAGCCGGTGGTGAGCGGGTTCAGCATAGAGACGCGCGCCTTTTCCAACTGGTGCAGGTAGAGGTTGAGGATGGCGATTTTCACCATGTTGGCGTCGTTGTCGAAGCCGGTGAAGGCGTGCTCTTCGAGGAACTTCCATTGCGCGGGCTTGAGCAGCCCACCATCCACGAGGCCACGTTTCGAATCGGCGGGTTTGGTGTGCTGGCGCAAAATGTGAGTGAGGGCGGATATGAGGAAGCCAGCCGTGCCGCAGGCCGGGTCACAGATACGTTGCCCAGGCTGAGGGTCCACGAGCGATACCATCAGGTCGATGATGTGGCGCGGGGTACGGAACTGGCCGTTGGTGCCGGAAGCCGACAGCTTGCTCAAAAGATACTCGTACATATCGCCCTTGAGGTCATGGCCATCGTGGGCGGACAAGTCCATGTCGTGGATGGCTTGCACCACAGCGCGGAGCGTTGGACGGTCGTAGATCTTGAGGGTGGCGCGGCTGAAGAGGAGCTTGCCAGTTTCGGTCAGGCTGGGGAGTTCGTGCAGCTTTTCGATCGCGTCGCGGACTGCACTGAATAGCTGGTCGCCGGTCAGGGTGACGAAGTTACCCCAGGCATAGCGTGCCCATTTGCCGAAAAAGATGCAGGTGTATTTTTTGTCGAGGCTGGCCAGGACATTATCCCTCTCAGTCAGCAGGCGCAGGAACAGCAGATAGGAAATCTGCTCGATGGAATCCATCGGATTATTCACTCCACCGGCCCAGAGGATGTTCATGAGCTGATCGACCTTTTGCCGGAGGCCGGAGGAAAAGAAATTCGACGGGGTGGCGAGGGCCTGAGCTACGACGGAATCTGGCTGCGTGGGAGGCTTGCGCATGGATGGTCTAGAGTCCTTCTTTAATCAGCCTTCATGGTTCGATTAGGCATTCAGGATAACAACGGTTTTATAAGCCATTGGATTGTATGACATTATGCCTTCCCTCTTCGTTGTTTTCCTTCGAGGGTAGAAAACAACTGGTCTGCTAATCCGTTTCCAATCAGCCCCTCAGGGATGAGGGCCTGAGGGAGGTTGCGACCCGGCCAACGCACTCTGCCGAACGAGTGTGGATTGGCGCAAGGCCTCGAAGACCTGCTCGCGGCCCTCGAAGCGAGCGAGCGCAGAAATGCCACCAAGCTGGTTAAACTGGCTAGCAGTAAACAGGGTCATGTCCCCTGTCATGAAGCGCCGGAGCGCCATTGGGTCTTCGGCTAGGAGTTGCGCCGTAGCATCCACCCACTTCTGTTCGTTGTAGCGAAGGTTGAAGCGGGCGGCGATGGAATCGACTGTGTCGGTGATAATCGCTTCGCGCGTCGGCAGTGGCTTGCAACCGAGTGCATTATAGACGAAGGCCGGTGTGGTTGCGGGAACACCATAAGAAACGATGAGCTTGTCCGGCGAGTAATACATCTCCGGACGATGGTAGAACCGTTCGTTGAGGATGGTTTCGATGGCGTCGTCATCTTCGGCTTCAACGGCGGTTTTGAGTGCTGGTGTCTGCTCAACGAACTCCTTGATATCCCGCTCATAGCCCCCACGGAAGGTCATGATATCCACCTTCTCGCCATTGGCCCCGACTATACGGACTTCTTGGCTGACGAGTGTGTCTATGCCTTCCCACGTTGGAATCGTGCGTGGTGGTTTGTCCCGTGGAGAAAACTCCGGCTGGCCTTCTGCGGCTACGCTGTTACCGCCATCGCCATGCGCATACGAATCGGTTGCAATGGAGGGCTTCTTTTCACGGGGAATCTTCAACGGCACCGAATAATCGTATTGCTCTTCGAAGTATTCCGCGACGGCGCAGAAATCGAGGAGAAAGAAGCACGACTTCTCGTAGGAGGTGTGGCCTATCACAAACGTATAGAGGCGGGTCCCACGGCCTTTGATCTGAATATATTCCGTCGGCGAGAAGACCGGGCGAAAGAGGCCAATGTTGAGCAGGTCGCGGCAGTTGTAGCCGGTGGAGAGCATGTCCACGGATACCGCAATGCGCTCGGCGCGTTTGCCGTCGCGGAATTCTTTGGCGAACGAAGAGGCGTCAGGAATGCGTGACGTGATGGTTAGCGCGATGCCAGGCTGCAACTCGTTGAAAATCTTTGTGAGGTTGGTCGCATGCGTCTGGTTCACAGCGAAAACGATGGATTTGCCAATCGCTCCAGCGGGATCTTTCTGCGCTTCCTTGAGAAAAGCTTCGCACATGAGACGGTTGCGAGTGGGTGTGAAAATCTTCTTAATGGGTATCCCTTTCACGCACGTGTTGGCGACTTGCCGGAAATAATGGAACGGTACGGTGCCGGGGCGGCGGCAACAGCTTGTTGCGCCAGACGGTAAAAGAGCAGTCCGCGGGTATTTGATCGGC